>Ga0123338_10001247_pt1 | contig 24690 bp, 21 predicted proteins | sample grotaG_FD_89793 | JGI IMG/M metagenome (GOLD analysis project Ga0123338, IMG submission 89793) | Glacier valley bacterial and archeal communities from Borup Fiord, Nunavut, Canada, to study Microbial Dark Matter (Phase II) -... | ecosystem: Environmental > Aquatic > Freshwater > Ice > Glacier ...
AATCCTCAGGCGTCGCGTGGCGCGTCCGGGATGTCCACGATCAGGCATCCTGGCCGCCAGTCCGGCAGTCGGCTGACGCTCGTGCCATGCGGGTCGATGAGGGCGGCGATCCCGGGGACGTCTTCGTTGATCGTGGAACCGGCCTGCGTCGCCATCGCCACCCACACGCCGTGTTTCGCCGGTTGGTGCCGTGCATCGGCGAGGCCGGCCGACTCCCACCACGCGAGGCCGGATTGCGATTCTGCATCGCTGGACCTTCGGCCGTAGAGCCCAGGCGCTGAGCAGAACACAGCCACATCGGCGCCGGCCGCGACGGCTGCCCGCCACGTGAAGTCGACCGTCGACTCAGCGCAGATGACGACACCGAGGCGGTGGCCTCCGAGGTCAAACGTAGTGGTGTTGACGTCCGCTACGAATCCGGCTTCGTCGTCGGCGATGTGGCGCTTGCGTTGAACGGCAACGACGGCACCATCGACAGCGACGACCTGAGTGATGTGCAGTCGTTCAACCGATGCGCCAGCGGTTCGTTCACCGAGGCCGAACACCGCACCAATGCCGAGTTCGCTTGTCGCCCTGACGAGTTCGTTGATCTGTTGGACTGCCGCCAGCATCACGCGCATCGACGAACCGCCAGCTCCCAGTTCAGGGTGTTGTCCACGGCATGAGTCTGGCGCCGGGCCGTCGACGTGCAGCGCCGGTTGCGAGGCAGTGAGTCCCTGTGGTCGTGTCGGTGGATAACTCACGGCGTCGCGCGAGGTGGCTCGGATAGCGTAATGAGTCGTGCAACACCGTCGGCTCGTCCTCACGTTCGGCCTACTGACGGCGCTGTTCGCTGCCGGCTACGGCGTGATGTTCACGGTGCTCGACAACTTTCGCGATACGTACCACATCGCCGAGAGCTCACTCGGGTTGATCGTCGCGGTTGGCTTCTTCGCTTCCTTCGCCGCCCAGGTCCTCTTTGCTCCGCTCGCCGATCGCGGCCACGCCCGGCAGCTTGTGTTCGTCGGCATGGTGCTCAATATCGTCGGGCTGATGGCGATGGCCGCAGGCAAGACGGTCGTCGTGCTGATGCTCGCGCGGATCGTCATGGGTCTCGGGGCGGGGTGTGCTCAGCCGGCGTTGCGCAGGATCATCATCCTCGCCGATCCCGACAATCTCGGGAGCAACATCGGGCGTCTGCTCGCTGCCGACGTCGCCGGATTCGCCGCCGGCCCGGCGATCTCGGCGATACTCGTCGGCCCTTTCGGTATCCCGGCTCCGTTCCTGGTCATCGCCGCAGCGACCGTCGCCTGCATCCCGATCATCATGCGGGTGAAAGTCAACGAGACGGTGCTCGCCGATCAGCCGCCGGCCCGTTTCGCCTTCGACCTGCTGCGCAATCGTGCCTATGTCGGTGCGGTCTGTTTCGGTGCTGCCGTCTTCTTGATGATCGGCACATTCGATTCGTTGTGGGTGCTGGTGCTCGATGATCTGAGGACCGCCGACTGGATCGCCAATCTCGGCATCACCCTGTTCGCCCTGCCGCTGATCTTTCTCGGCTCGATCGGAGGCCGCATGTCGCAACGGGTCGGACCGTTCCGCATCGGCACGATCGGACTGCTGGCGGGCGCCGGCTTCATGTTCGCTTACGGCCGCCTGCCGACCGGCGGAGCGATGTTCGTGGTGTCGATGGTGCACGCCTTCAGTGACGGGATGACCGTTTCCAGCTCCGGGGTCGCCGTCGGGATGATCGCCCCGAAGGTGCGTCAGGCCGGAGCGCAGGGCCTGCTCGGCGGCGTCGAGACGCTCGTCGGCGGCATTGCTGCCATCGTCGCCGGACGGCTGTACCAGAGTGATGGCCGAGCAACCGCCTACACCGCCTGCGCCATCGGCATGGTCGTGCTGGTCGGCATCGGTCTGGCCTGCGTCGGCCCAGCCTGGTCAACTCGCCCGGCCCTCGAATCCGAGGCCTCCCCAACCGCTGCGACAACACCCAAGCCGACGACGTCTCCCGCAGCCGCACGCACTCGCTCGTAGTCGCTGACCTCGCCGCTGCTGCCGACCAACGACCGCCGAACCCCCACCCAGCTGTGTGGATTCTTTTCGGCGCACCCGTCCCCAACTCGAACACTCCGCGCAGGTCGCGCGCCGAAGGCCCAGCGGAGCGAGGAGGAAGTGAGCGCCAGCGAACGGACGACTAACCCGCCACAGAACTAGTACATCCAGGGGTACGGGGACCAGTCGGCGTCGCGCTTTTCCAGGAACGAGTCGCGGCCTTCTGCTGCTTCGTCGGTGGCGTAGGCGAGGCGCGTTGCCTCTCCGGCGAAGACCTGCTGGCCGACGAGACCGTCGTCGATCAAGTTGAAGGAGAACTTCAACATGCGCTGCGCCGTCGGCGACTTGCCGTTGATCAGACGTCCCCACTCGAGCGCCGTCGTCTCCAGATCTGCGTGCGGGACGACGCGATTGACTGCGCCGAGCGCGTGCATCTCGTCTGCGCTGTATTCCATACCGAGGAAGAAGATCTCCCTGGCGAACTTCTGACCGACCTGCCGGGCGAGGTAGGCGGATCCGAACCCGCCGTCGAAGCTGGCTACGTCTGCGTCTGTCTGCTTGAACTTGGCGTGCTCGCGGCTCGCCAATGTCATGTCGGCGACGACATGCAGGCTGTGGCCACCGCCGGCGGCCCAGCCGGGTACGACGGCGATCACGATCTTCGGCATGAAGCGGATCAACCGTTGGACTTCGAGGATGTGCAGGCGTCCGGCGCGGCCGCGGTCGATCGTCTCGGCGGTCGTGCCCTCTGCGTACTTGTAGCCGTCCTTGCCGCGAATTCGCTGGTCGCCGCCGGAACAGAACGCCCAACCGCCGTCCTTCGGCGAAGGGCCGTTCCCGGTCAGCAGGACGCAACCGACATCGGTGCGCTGCCTGGCATCGTCGAGGGCGATGTACAACTCGTCGACCGTGTGCGGCCTGAAGGCGTTGCGCACCTCCGGCCGGTTGAAGGCGATACGGACGGTGCCGTGGGCGACGGCCCGGTGATAGGTGATGTCGGTGAACTCGAACCCCTCGACCACCCGCCACAGCATGGGATCGAAGATCTCCGAGACGAAGCCCTCAGGACGCGCCGGTGACTGCTCAGTAGCTGATCCGCTCATGATTCGAAGCTAGTGGAGCGATGTGGTCGCGCCGCTGGTCAGGCGTGGCGGTCAGGCCTGGTGGTCGGCTCGCTTGACGAACTTCCAGGCCAGCGGTGCGGCGCCACCGGCGATCAGCACCTTGATCGAGTCGCCGACGATGAACGGCGTCATCCCGAGGCTGATGGCGTTGGTTTGACCGTTGGCGACCGGGACGCCGAGCGAATGCGCCAGCCATGCAACGCCGAAGGCGTAGATGATGGCCGTGCCGAACAGCATCGCCGGCAACGAGGTGGCCAGATTGCGGTCCTGTTTGCGCTCTGCGAGGTAGCCGACGACTGCGGCGGCAACGACGAAACCGGCGAGGTAGCCGGCCGTCGGGCCGGTTGCGACCTTCCAGCCGGCGTGGATGCTCGAGCCGGTCTTGTCTCCCGCAAACCACGGGAACGGCATCACGATGCCGAGTATCCAGTACAGGCCCTGACTCAGCGCGCCGCGGCTCCAGCCGAGTGCGGTACCGGCGAGCAACACGCCGAGTGTCTGACCGGTGATCGGCACGGGGGTGAAACCGAGGTGGATACGGACCTGCGCGAGGAGTGCCGTCAGCAGGGTGAAACCGAGCACTGTGGCGACCTCGGAAGTGATGCGTGTCGTGCGGTTGGCGGAACGGGGGATCGCGTCGGCAATGGTGCGGGGCGTGAACGTTGCAGTCACGGAACGCCTTTCTGGAGTGGGCGGGGGGACCCACGAAGCTAGTCGGGCGCCAGACCAGAGGGCCAACCGACTCGAACGTGTCATCCGTCTCGCCATCGTTCCAAGCCTCCGTTTACGCAGGCACCGAATGTTGCAGCATCTGCAACCTTTCGTACCTGCGTCGAATGGTGAGGCGGATGGCCGTCAAGCGGCGAGGCGGATGACGATCTCGACCCTTCGGTTGAAGTGGCGGCCTTCGAGATTCGGACTTCCGTCGGCGTTCGTCTCGCTGACGAGGGGCTCGGTGTTCGCCAGCCCGACAGCAATGACCGACGTTGCGAGGATGCCGTGGGCGAGGAGGTACGCCTGCACGGTCTCTGCCCGCTTCGTCGACAGTGCCTGGTTTGCAGCCACCGTCCCGACGCCGTCGGTGTGGCCGCGAACCTGGACCGCGCCGTTCGGGAAGTCGATGTTGATCGCCCGGATCGCTGCGTCCATCGTCTCGAAGCTGTTGATCACTCCGCTTCCGCTGGCGAACAGGCCGTCGGTGTTGAAGATGATGATCCTGACCTTGGCGCCGCCGGCATCACGGGCATCGAGCAGGCTGCCGGAGAGACTCTCGAACTCGGCCACGGCTTCGCCCGGTAGGCGAAAGAGCGAGTTGGCCAGCAGTGTCGTGCCTTCGGGCGGCTCGTTTGCCGAAATGATCGAGCACGGGATGCGGAGCACCAAGCCGGCACCGAAGTCCTGGGTCCCGCACGTCGGATCGGGTCGGCCGTCGCCGTCGTAATCGTCGAGTCCTGCTGTTGCCCCGGGGGGAAGCGTCGTGGTGTCAGGGTCAGCCGTCGTGGCCTGAGTGGCCTGAGTGGCCTGAGTGGCGTCAGCCGTCGACGTATCCGAGGCCGCCGCGGAGGCGACGGCCGGGGAGGCTTCCGTCGAGTCGGCGATCGATTCGGTGGTTGTATCGACCGACGGGTTTGTGATCGGCGTTCTAGGCGTGGGCTGCGATGACCGACCGGTTGCCGGTACCTGAGGTGCGGACGTGGTGTTCGCAGAGGTGGCAGCGACGTGCGGGGACGACGTGCTGCATGCGGTGACCGCCACACAGAGCCCGCCAGCCAGCACTGTGCGCACGAGACCTGTGCGCGCCATACCGAACGGGCTCTGGCGTGACGTAGTCGTGGATTTCATCGAACATCCTTCGTTGGCGAGCGGGCACACCAGCATGTCACCTGAGTTCGTGGGCCTCTCACCGGATACATCCGCCAGGACATCCGCGGTCCACTGCGGGCACCCGGAGGCCGTGCGCCCGCAACTCGTGCCTCGTTGCCACACCCCCTGAGTACTGTCACTGGTGTGGAGATGACTCGTTGGCCGGTCGAGCACGTCGTCGCACTGGCGGCCGATCCGGCCGCCGCTGCAGCGGCCAAACGAGCTGCGACCCCCGGGTCGTGGAGAACGTCTGGCGCCGATGACGAAGCGGTATGGGGGCTCTACGGAGGCACCAGCGCAGAGCCGTATCAGGTGGTCGTCGAACTGCAGGAGCCGGCGTTTCGCTGCTCGTGCCCGAGCCGCAAACTGCCATGCAAGCACTCGCTCGCGCTGATGTTGCTGTGGGCCTCCGGGCACGTCGCGACCGGCGGCTCGCGGCCTGCGTTTGCCGCTGAATGGCTCTCTCGTCGGGCCTCGCGACGGGCAGCCGTTCCTGCGAGGGAGGCAGACGCCGACCCGCCAGACGACGTCGATGACTCTGTGTCGACGCACAAGGCTGCTCGCGCGGGCCGCACCGAGCTTTCACCGCTCGATGACGGACCGCCACCATCAGGGTCGAAGGACAAGCGCGCTGCGGAGCGTGCGGCCAGAGTGTCCGCTGGACTACAGGAACTCGACCGATGGCTCTGTGACACGGTTCGCGGCGGTCTCACCAGGCCTGACCTCGCGCAGTACCGGACGTGGGACATCGTCGCCGCCAGGCTCGTCGACGCCCAGGCCGGATCATTGGCCAACCGCGTCAAACGCGTCGCCGGCATGGTCGGCGTCGGCGCCGGGTGGCACGAGCAGGTGCTCTCCGAATTGGCCGTCCTCCACCTGATCAGCGATGCCGGAAACCGTTTGGACTCGCTGCCGTTCGACCTCGCAGACAGCGTCAGGGCGGCAATCGGCTGGAACGTCCGTCAAGCCGATGTCATCGCCAATGCGCCAGAGTCCGGCCGCTGGCGGGTCGTCGGCCGCAGTGACACGCTCGAAGACCGGATCGTCGTACGCCGCATCTGGCTACGTTCGGAGGCGACAGGTCGATGGGGGCTTTCGTTGTCGTTTGCCGCCTATGGGCAGTCGCTCGATGATGCACTCTGCCCCGGCATCGTCGTCGAGGCGGACCTCCATCGGTATCCGGGCAGGCGTGAGGTCCGGGTCCTGGTCGACAACGTCGTCCGCATCGATTACACCGAGGATCAGTTCACAGGGGATCGCGTCATCGGGGCAGCGGACGACACCTCTGGGTTGTGCCGCCCGACGACGATCGCCGGGGCATGCGAGGAGATCGGTGCAGCGCTCGGTGACGTCCCGTGGATCGAGCGGTGGCCGGTCGAGATCCGTGCGGCGCCGACGTTGGACGGTGCCAGGTGGATGCTCACGGACCACACCGGTTCGTTGCCGCTCGTCGGGAACCCGGCAGCGTTCGCACCGGTGGTGGCCGAATCCGGAGGCCATCCGGTCGATGTCATGGCTGAATGGACCAGTGCCGGTCTCGTCGCCCTCGCCGTGGCGGTACCGGACAGAGTCGTCGACGTCGGTCCGCGTGGCGGGTTCGAACAGCGGCGTTGGGATCGTCGATGACACTCGCCGATCATTGGAACCAACTGGCCTCCATAGCCCTGCTCGGTGCCGACCGCCGCCCGGTCCCGGCGGCTCCGAACGGCGACATCGAGGCGCTGCTCGATCGCCTCGATCGTCTCGATCGCCTCGATCGACCAGATCCCGCCCGTCTGCTGCTCGTTCAGGTCGCTGCCATGAGCGCCGCACGGCGGGCGGGTCTACGACCGAATCCGGCGCTGGCGATGCTGCACCCTGCTCCCGGCGAGCAGCGACCGGTGTGCCCTCCGTTGCTCACTGCCAGACTCGGGGCCGTGCTGACAGAGTGGCCGGATCTGCTCGAGGAGTGGCTCGATGGGGTCGATGCCAGCGGGTGGCGGTTGACGCCGGACAGCGCTGTCGGGCTGCTCACCCGCCTGCGGGTGAACGGCGCGCTGCGAGACAAGACGATCGCCCTGACAGGGCCGTTGGCGACCTGGCTCTTCGAACTGTTTCCTGCGCAGTTCCGCGCTTCGAAACCGTCGAAACCGTCGAAACCGTCGAAACCGTCGAAACCGCCGACCCCGCCGACCCCGCCGACGGCGTTGACAGCGCCGGTGCAGCGCCTGGTGGATGCCGGCCCGCCGATACCCGCCGATATCGTCGACCTGCTCGACATCGCTGAGCCGGCTGCGCTGGCAGACGAACTCGCCAAACGCCTGCAGACCGGGGCCCTCGGCAACCGCAACCGGGCGTCGTTGCAGCAACTCGTGCGGCAGCTGGACAAGGTATTCCTGGGTCCGGTCGCCGCTGCGCTCGAACGTGCCGCCACCAACCCCAACACGATGGGCCTGGCGCTGTCGCTCGGGGATCTCGCCCGTTTCCGCCTGACGATGATCCAGGAGTTCGATCGATGACAGTGAGCGCCCATCCCGTTGCGATGCCGGAACAGAGCGACGCCATCGTCGTCCTGCGCCCACATGCCGAACAGCAATACGCCGTCGAGCTTGCCGCGCTCGCCGCAGACGACCAGCGCCAGCGGCCCGCTCGCTGGCGCCTCTCCCCGGCGGCGGTCGTCACGTATCTGCTCGGCGGTGAGACGTCGGACGGGATGCAGATCACGCCGAAATACGTCGGGAGCCGCCGCCTGATGGAAGTCGCCGTTGCCACCCTCGTGACCGACAGGGCACTCCTGCTGCTCGGCGTCCCCGGTACCGCCAAGACGTGGGTCAGCGAGCACCTCGCGGCGGCGATCTCCGGCGACTCGACATTGCTCGTCCAAGGTACCGCCGGCACGGGCGAGGAGGCGATCCGCTACGGCTGGAACTATGCGCGGCTCCTGTCGGAGGGCCCTTCTGAGGCAGCACTCGTCCCGAGTCCTGTGATGCGCGGGATGCGCTCCGGTTCCATCGTGCGCATCGAGGAGCTGACGAGAATGCCGTCAGATGTGCAGGACGCGCTGATCACCGTGCTGTCGGAAAAGACGTTGCCGGTTCCCGAACTCGGCAGCGAGGTCCAGGCCGAGCGCGGATTCAATGTCATCGCTACAGCGAATGATCGTGACCGAGGTGTTAACGAACTGTCGAGTGCCCTCCGGCGGCGCTTCAACACCGTCATCCTGCCCCTTCCGGCCACCGCCGCTGAAGAGGTCGCCATCGTCCGCCGCCGCGTACGTGAGCTCGGCGACGCCCTGCAGTTGCCGCCGATTCCGCCGGCGGCGGAAGAGATCAGGCGGGTCGTGACGATCTTCCGCGAACTTCGCAATGGCGTGACCGAGGACGGTCGGTCGTCGCTGAAGATCAGCTCGGCGACGCTGTCGACCGCCGAGGTGATTTCGGTGCTGACCCAGGGGGTTGCCCTTGCCGCGCACTTCGGGAACGGGCAGATGACCGTCGAAGACGTTGCTGCCGGCGTCGTCGGAGCGGTGATCAAAGACCCGATCCATGACTCGGTCGTCTGGCGAGAATATCTCGAAGGGGTCGTCCGCGACCGTCCAGGATGGGCTGACTTCTATACAGCGGCGCGGTCGGCTGCCGATTCCTAGCATCATCGTGGCTGCTTCTGTCCATCTGTTCGGCATCCGTCATCACGGACCGGGATCTGCGGGCTCGCTCCGGCGAGCCCTCGACGAGGTACAGCCGGATGTGGTGCTGCTGGAAGCACCGAAGGAAGCGGAGCCGCTGCTGCGGCTGGCAGCGGATCCGCAGATGGTTCCCCCTGTCGCCCTGCTCGCCTACGTCGCCGAGCAGCCGGAGCGGGCGGCGTTCTATCCGTTCGCCAACTTCAGCCCGGAATGGGTGGCGATTCGATGGGCGACGTCGCGAGCGGTCACATTGCGTTGCATCGATCTGCCGGCGGCGAACTCGCTGGCGACGGGCACCAGCCGCATCCCGTCGATCGACGCCATCGGCCAGCTCGCCGACGTTGCCGGCTACGACGATCCAGAGCGCTGGTGGGAAGATGTCGTCGAGCACCGATCGGGCGATCCCGATTCGCAGAGCATCTCGACATTCGGAGCGGTCGCCGAGGCGATGACCGCCGTTCGCGCCGGAGAGCCGAACGCAATCGGGGCCGAAGCGCTACGGGAGGCGTCGATGCGCCAGTGCCTTCGCCAGGCGCACGTCGACGGGTTCGAGCGGATTGCCGTCGTCTGCGGGGCGTGGCACGTGCCTGCGTTGGCGGCACCACTCGGACCGGCATCGACAGATGCCGCCCTGCTGCGAGGGTTGGCGAAGGTCAAGGTGGCCACAACGTGGGTGCCGTGGACGCATCGGCGGTTGGCGAACGCCAGCGGGTACGGCGCCGGTGTGACCTCGCCGGGATGGTACGCCCACGTCTTCGCGATGGACGGCCACGAGAGCACGACGACATGGTTCGCGCGCATTGCCGCCTTGCTGCGCGAGCACGACATCGCCGTCTCGCCCGATCATCTGATCGGAGCAACGCGGCTCGCGCAGACATTGGCGGTGATGAGGGGGCGTCCGAGCGCCGGCCTGTTCGAAGTCGTCGACGCCGCCAAGGCGGTGCTCGCCGCCGGCAGGTTGGGCCCGTTGGCGCTGATCCAGGAGCGCCTCGTGATCGGCGACGAGATCGGATCGGTCCCTGCGTCCACGCCAATGGTGCCGCTCGCCCGGGACCTCGTCCTCCAACAGAAACGCTCCCGCCTCAAGCCCGACGCTGCCGAACGGGCCATCGAAATCGACGTCCGTGCATCGACGGGCAGGATGCGATCGCAGCTGCTGCACCGGCTCTGGGCACTCGATGTTCCGTGGGGTCGACCACAACAGAGCAGAGGAAGTACCGGCACCTTTCGCGAAACGTGGACGCTGCGATGGGAGCCCGAGCTGTCGGTGGGCCTGATCGCAGCTTCAGCCTACGGGGCAACGGTCGAGGCTGCTGCCACGGCCCGCATCATCGAGCGCAGCACAACAGCGACGGCACTCGCCGATCTCACCGCGCTCGTCGAACTGGCGCTGCTCGGTGACCTCCCGCTGGCGGTCGCCCCGACAATCGAACGCCTTGCCGGCCGAGCGGCACTCGACGCAGACATCAGCCAACTGATGGATGCGCTCGCACCGCTCGCCAGGGTTGCGCGCTACGGCGATGTACGTGGCACCGATGCGACCTCACTGGCGACAACGCTCGATGGCCTGATCGTACGTATCTGTGCAGGGCTCGGCCCGGCGTTCGCCTCCCTCGACGACGACGCTGCGGCGAGTGCGGCCGACCGGCTCGGTTCGACCCAGGCGGCACTCGCGCTCGTCGATCATGCAGCACGCCACGACCTCTGGCCGCGTGCGCTCGAAGGTGTTGCCAACAGACACGGCGGCCACGGAGTCGTGCGCGGCCGGGCGATCCGGCTGCTCGTCGACAGTGAGCGGTGGTCCGCAGAACAGGCGGGCGCGGCGTTATCGAGGGCGTTGTCCGGCGGAACCCCTGCGCCGGCAGGCGCCGCCTTCGTCGAGGGTTTCCTCGCCGGCTCTGGCACGGTGCTGCTCCACGATTCCCGTCTGCTGGAACTCATCGATTCGTGGCTCGGCGGTCTCGACGCTGCATCGTTCGTCGACGTCGTCGCCCTGCTGCGCCGTACATTCGGCAGCTTCGAACTCGCCGAACGCCGTCAACTCGGCCTGCTCGTCGCTGGGCACGGCGACGGCCGACCGCCGGCACCATTCGGTTGGGACATCGACCCCGAACGCGCCAGACGGGGTCTGGCGACCGTCGGCCTGCTGCTCGGAGCATCGTCGTGAGCGAGTCGGGTGGCGCTGGCGGATCGAGTGGTCGTCCTCCGGATCGCCGTGTCTCCGATGCAGAACGGGTCCGGCGGTGGCGGATGGTCCTCGGCGGCGGCAGTGCAGCAGAGCCGGATGAAACCGGCGTCCGTCTCGGCGGAGATGACGTGCGCATCGATGCTGCTCTCTCGGCGCTCTACGACATCACTCCGTCCGGTCGGCACGGGCGTGCACGCCAGGGAGGGCTCGGAGCATCGGCACCTGGCGTTGCCAGGTGGCTCGGCGATATTCGTACGTTCTTCCCGAGTTCCGTGGTCCAGGTCATGCAGCGCGATGCCATCGAGCGCCTGCATCTGCAGCAGATGCTGCTCGAGCCGGAGATGTTGGCATCGATCCAACCGGACATCCATCTGGTGGCGACGCTGCTCGAACTCAACTCGATGCTGCCGGACGCGACCAAGGCAACGGCCAGGGCGGTCGTGCGGATCGTCGCCGATCAGATCCACGCACGGCTGGCAGACTCGGTCCGCCAGGCGGTCACGGGTGCAGTGAACCGCTCCGCCCGATCTCGGCGGCCACGGCTCAACGACGTCGATTGGAACCGCACGATCGGTGCCAACCTGCGCCACTACATGCCGGAGCACAAGACGGTGATCCCGGAGAAGTTGATCGGCTACGGGCGTCGGCAGAACTCGATTGCCAGGGACATCATCCTGGCCATCGATCAGAGCGGGTCGATGGCCGAATCGGTCGTCTACGCGAGCGTGCTCGGCTCGGTGCTCGCCAGCCTGCGGACGCTGCGAACGTCGGTCATCGCCTTCGACACGGCAGTCGTCGACCTCACCGAGCAGTTGGACGATCCCGTCGACGTGCTGTTCGGTGTGCAACTCGGCGGCGGGACGGATATCAATGCCGCTGTCGCCTACTGTGAGTCGCTCGTCACCCGGCCGAACGACACGGTGCTGATCCTGTTGTCAGACCTCTTCGAGGGCGGTGTGCGTGATGGGCTCGTCAATCGGATGGCGCACCTCGTGCGCTCGGGCGTCACCTGCATCGCTCTGCTGGCGTTGTCGGACGAGGGAGCCCCTTCGTTCGACCGCGACCATGCCGGTGCGCTTGCAGCGGTCGGTGTCCCTTCGTTCGCCTGCACGCCGGATCAGTTCCCGGATCTGATCGCTGCTGCCATCGATCGAGTCGATATCGAACAGTGGGCGGGTGCTGCCGGAGTGACGACGACGGCACCCGCTGTGAACGGCTGAAACTCGGCCTGTCAAGGTGTTGCCGTTGTCGTACAATGCAACCGAACTCGGGCGAGTCGAGCCAAAGGTGGTCGGATCGAAGGATGACGGGTACAGCGAACACCCCAGTTTTGTTGTCACACAGGGCGACCCAATCGCGGTCATCCGTCATACGCGAACTGCTCAAGCTCACGGAGCAGCCACACATCCTGTCGCTCGCCGGCGGCCTGCCGAATCCTGCCGGTTTTCCGATTCAAGAGATCCGCAAAGCGGCGCAGCGCCTCCTCGACCCGAGTGGCGAAACCGCTGCGAAGGCACTGCAATACGGACCGACAGAAGGCGTCGAGCAGCTTCGTCACTTGGTCGCAGAGCACTTCAACTGTCCGGCAACAGGTGTGATCATCACCACCGGTTCGCAGCAGGCGCTGGACCTCATCGGACGGACACTCATCGATCCCGGTGACGTCGTCGTCGTCGAATCGCCCTCGTACGTCGGTGCGATGCAGGCCTTCAACGGGTGGGATCCGCAACTCGTCGGTATCCCAGGCGATCGTCATGGCCTGCGTACGGATCTGCTCGAGGAACGCCTGCGGCATGGACTCGAACCGAAGTTCGTCTATGTCGTCGCCAACTTCTCCAACCCTTCGGGGGCGACGTTGTCCGACGCCCGTCGCGTCCACCTCGCCGATCTCGCCGACCGCTTCGGGTTCGTCATCGTCGAGGACGATCCCTACGGCGAACTCCGATGGGAGGGCACGGAACCGGCGCCGCTCCGCGCCCGTTCGGAACGCGTCATCAGCCTTGGCACCGCCTCGAAGATCCTCGCCCCGGGTCTACGCGTCGGCTGGGCGGCGATGCCGCAGTGGCTCGTCGACCCTTTCGTCCGCGCCAAACAGGGCGCAGACCTGCATACGTCGACGCTCAATCAGTATCTCGCCTACGAACTCCTCAGCGATGTGTCCGGTCAACGGGCGCGCCTCGGCGCCTCCGTTGCCAGATATCAGCAGCAGGCGATGGCGTTGCATTCTGCGCTGGTCAGTGAACTCGGCTCGGCGATCGACGTCGCGCCTGCCGCCGGCGGCATGTTCCTCTGGGCACGGATGACGGCAGACTTCATCGATACCGAAATCCTGCTGCAGCGGGCCATCGAGCACGGCGTCGCCTTCGTTCCCGGCTCGGCATTCTTCGTCCCGGATCAGGCTTCCATGTCGCGGGACTATCTCCGCCTGTCGTTTGCCACCCTCGATCCCGACAGTCTCGCTGAAGCCGCTCGCCGGCTGAAGGCGGCGGTGGAGTCCTTCGCCTGAGCGCTTCCGCCCGAAACGCCGGACTATTCGGTTGCCGCCTGGTTGTTCTTCCACTTGGCGAGCGCTGCCTGGCTGCGGGCGAGCAGCGCGGCCGGGACGCGTGAGTCGGCGACAGCAACGCCGGCTCCGATCGCGGCGGGGGCAACGTCGCCCCCCGCCCCGCCCCCTGGCATCTCGGCCATCAGTTCTTCCGGCGACGGCGGCACTTTGCCCGGTGTCCAGAACGTGTAGAGGCCTTCGATGACGTTCGACAGGCCGGCAGAGTCGAAGCCCTTGTTGAGGTTGACGGTGATGATATTCGCGTAGACGTGCACGCTGGCGACGCGTCCGGTATCGAACAGTCGCCTGGCGAGTTCTGCCGATGACGTCGACTCGTAGGCATCGACCTTGCTGGCAAAACGCTCGTGACCCATGCCGGTGAGGCTGCGGTTGGCCTCGAAACGCACGACACCGGGCGTCGCTGACTGCTTTTCGACGACGGCTACTGGCTGACCCATGGGTCCGCAGGCTAGCGAATCGACACCTGATCGGTATAACTCCTGCTTCGCTTCGCCACGGATCATTGCCGCTCGGTACGTTCTGGAAATGGCTGACATCACCCTCGAAGCATTCGAGCAACAGGCACATGAATTCCTCGACGCCAACGCCGAGCGCCGCACCCCGGCCAAGACGTTCGTCTGGGGAGAGGGCAGCGACAACGTCTCGATGTTCGAGGAGCGTTCCGAATCGGCGGAGAAGGAGCAGTTGGTGCTCGCCAAGGCGTGGCGCCAGAAGAAGTTCGATGCCGGTTTCGGCTGGATCAGCGGACCATCCGAGTTCGGCGGCAGCGCACTGCCGGCAGCGTACGAACGCGCCTACGGGGCGATGGAGTCGCGGTATCGGGTGCCCAGCCAGAGCTTCTTCGGCATCGGCCTGGGGATGGTCGCGCCGACGATCCTCGCCCACGCGACCGATACCGCCAAGGACGCCTACCTCAGGGCGATGTGGCGCGCCGACATCGTGGGTTGCCAGTTGTTCTCCGAGCCTGGCGCCGGATCCGATCTGGCGTCGCTGCAGATGAAAGCGCTGCGTGACGGCGACGAGTGGGTGCTCACCGGACAGAAGGTGTGGACGTCCGGCGCCCACTACTCCGACATCGGTGAGGTCATCGCCAGAACCGATCCGAACCTGCCGAAGCACAAGGGTCTGACCGGGTTCATCGTCGACATGCACGCACCCGGTATCGAGATTCGTCCGCTGCGTCAGATGACCGGTGGTGCAAACTTCAACGAGGTCTTCTTCAACGACGTGCGTGTCCCGGACGACCATCGCCTCGGCGACGTCAACAACGGCTGGAACGTTGCACTCACCACCTTGATGAACGAGCGCGCCTCGATCGGTGCTGGCGACTCCGGTGGTTCGGCAGCGAGCGGCATGCTGACCCGCGTCATCGCCATGGTCCGCCACTACGGGTTGGACACCGATCCGATCGTGCGGAACAAACTTGCCGACCTGGTGGTCGGGTACCGAGTCGCCGAGTACAACAACGCCAGGGCGCTCGCCAAGATGCGTGCCGGGCAGTTGCCTGGACCGGAGATGTCGATTTCCAAGATGGCGCTCGTCAACAACCAGCGCAAGCTCAACGAGTTCCTCGTGCTCGCACTCGGGCCGCGCCTGCAGGCCGACACCGGAGAATGGGGAACGTGGGCATGGCACGAACTCGTGCTCGGAGCGCCAGGTCTGCGGATCGCCGGCGGATCTGACGAGGTGATGCGCAACATCGTCGGCGAGCGCGTCCTCGGCCTGCCCAAGGAACCGGGCATCGACAGCAAGTCTCCCTTCAGCGAACTGAAGGTCGGCACGCAGAAGTAGCGGTTATAGCGGTTGTCAAAGGCCGCCGAGCGCAATCCATTGAGCGGCGAGTTGCGGATCGCCGATCGGGTCCACCGGCCCACCGGACCGGCCCCACAGCAGCAGCAGCAGATCGGCCGCTGGACCGCGTAGCGCGACGTCCCCTTTGGCATGGGCTCGTTCGACGACCAGGCGCCCGTCCTCGGCGGAGATCAGCCATTCCCCGGCGACGTCGGTGCAGTGCACATGGAGAGTGCCGCTCGGATAGTCGACACACTCGCCTTGTTCGAGGCGCGGGAGAATGACGTGGAAGTATTCGTCGATCCCGTCGCTCGCCAGCACAGGGTCGATCTCCGCCGCCACGCCGATCGCGTTCTGCGCGTCCCACCGGTGCACCAACGTCTCCTGCGACTGGCGTCTCGGCCAGACGCCGGCGACCATCGGGACCGGGAACACGTGCCATGTCGGGGCCTCGGGATCGATGTCCGAGAGCGCGGTCGCCAGCAGTCCGACGCCCTCACGGATCCATGCCGACAGTTCCATTCCCTCAGGAGGGTGCCGCCGAAAGGAGTTGCGCTCCGGTCGGGCGCCGGTGAGTACGGTCTCCGTCGCCCAGCGGTGGATCTCACCGGTGTGCCGAGCGAGGTCGGCGACATCCCAGCCAGGACACGCCGAAACCGGAGCGTTCAATGGGCCGGTGTCGACGGCGGCGGCCAGCGCCTCACCGTCGGAGCGCAGGTGGGCGATGTAGTCGAGTTGCGTCACGCGGCGAACAGTAGCCGCCCGCCGGTAGCGTCGAGATATGAGTTTGGATGCAGCACCGACCTCGCCGTTTGCCGGTTCCGTGATCAGCGACCCGATCCTGGCGATCACCGCAGCAGCGCAGGAAAAACTGATCGAGCTTCGCAGCGATGAAACCGAGCCGGAGAAATTCGGCTTGCGCGTAGAGATCATTTCCGAACCTGGCGAGGCCTTCCGCTACGACCTCAGCTTCGACGAGTTCCGCAAGGCGCTGTTCTCCGACGAGGTCCGCACGATCGACGGTCTGCGGATCATCGTCCGAGGCGAGGATGTCGAATTCCTGTCAGGTGCAACGCTCGACTACGCTGATTCAACGGGTCTCGTGCTGCGCAATCCGAATACGCCGGCGACGCTGCGTCCCGAGGGATTGATCTTCGACGACGAGGTTTCGGCACGAATCGAAACCGTTGTCGCAGCGGAAGTCAATCCGGCGCTCGCCGCCCACGGCGGTTTCGTCACCTACGTCGGTCACGACAACGAAGGCACCGCCTATCTCACGATGGGTGGCGGATGCCACGGGTGTTCGATGAGCAAGATGACGATGCTCGAAGGCGTGCAGACCATGCTCACCGAAGAGATCCCGGAGATCGAACGGGTGCGCGACATCACCGATCACGCCGCCGGCGAGAACCCTTTCTACTCGTAGCCGACCGCCACAAGGCTGACGGTGTTCCCGCGATGGTGACGCGGGTGATATCGCCGCGTGTATCCGGACGTGGCACACTCGCTCTCGACGTATGAGGTGAGGGACATGAGGACAATTCGCGCGGTACTGCTGTTCGGCTCGATCGGGCTGCTGCTCGCTGCGTGTTCGAGCAGCCTTGTTTCGAAGGCGACGGACAACACCGGAGTCGCCACCACGCTCGGGGGAACCACGCTGCCGGCGACCACCATCGTCGCCACGACGCTCGGGGGGACGACCCTGCCGGACACGACCGTCGCCGCCACGACGGTGGGAGAAACAACGCCGGCGGCGACCGTTCTGCTGACTCTGGCCCCGACAGATGACTCCACCTCTCCGCCGGTCGCCACGACACCGCCGACGACCGCCAAGACGACCCAGAAGACCTCTGCGAAAACGACCACGACGACCGCAAAGACCACTCCGCCGACGTCACCCTCAGGGCCGGGGTTCGCATCGTTCTCCGTCAGCGCCGAGAACTGCCCTTCGACGACCGTCGCTCCTGGTGTCAGCTTCGTGGTGGTGCCTTCGAAGCCGACGGTGAAGGTCAGCTGGAAGGTCACCGGGCCGTTCGACATGATCTACGACGCGGTGGACAATGTCGAAGGCCCGAATAGCAGCGGCCTGCCGGCGACGGGTTCCGAGACCTTCAGTCGCGACTGCAACGGCTCGCATACGTACTACGTCGTCGCCGTCAACAAGGGCCACAAGACGGTCAAGTCGAAGGTCGTCTCCAGCGGGTGAGTCCGTGGCCTCGGAGAGCGGACTAGCTTCGCTGCGGTGAAGCGGATCTATCTCGACGGCAATTCACTCGGCCCACCGCAAGGCGATGTGCTTGGCCGGATCGCCCGATTCGTCGCCGACGAATGGGACGGCCAGCTCATCGGTGCATGGAACACCCGTGGTTGGTGGGACGCGCCGATCACCGTCGGAGAGCGCATCGCTCCGTTGATCGGTGCAGCGGCCGGCCAGACCGTCGTTGGTGAATCAACGACAATCTGGCTCTACAAGCTGCTGTCGGCGGCGATGCACCTGCGTCCAGGCAGGTTGGAGATCGTCACTGAAACGGGACAGTTCCCGACGGACCGCCATGTGATCGACAGCGTTGCCAGGCAATTCGGTGCCAGTGTCCGCGCCGTGCCCTCGGAGGAAGCGGCGGCGGCGGTCAGTGAGCAGACTGCGGTCGTGTCGCTGTGCCACGTGGACTATCGCGGCGGCCGACGTCACGACATGCGTGCGGTCACCGCTGCGGTGCACGAGGCTGGTGCGGTGATGCTCTGGGACCTCTCGCACTCGACCGGGGCGATGGATCTGCAGCTCGACGAGTGCAACGTCGATCTCGCCGTCGGCTGTACATACAAGTATCTCAACGGCGGTCCAGGATCACCAGCGTTCGCCTACGTCGCCGACCGCCACGTCGAGGTGATCGAGCAGCCGGTCTCCGGCTGGGTGGGGCACGCCGACCCGTTCTCGATGGACGAGTACCACCGGCCTGCGCCTTCGATCCGCAAGATGCTCTCCGGAACCCCACCGGTGATCGCCCTGGCAGTCCTCGACCATGCGCTCGACGCATTCGACGGCGTCGATATGGCAGTGCTGCGATCGCACAGTACGGCGCTCACCGAGCGATTCATCGAACGTGCCGATGCCAGACTTCGCCAGCACGGATTCATCGTTGCCACCCCGCGAGCCCCAGCCGGACGCGGGAGTCATGTCTCGCTCGCCCACGACGAGGCCTACGCAATCGTGCAGGCGGCGATCAGCGTCGGTGTCGTCGGCGACTTCCGCGAACCGAACCTCTGCCGTTTCGGTTTCGCACCGCTGTACCTGACGATCGCCGACGTCGAAGAAGCAGTCGATCGACTCGAACAGCTGATGGTCGACGGGACGTACGAGCGCCACGAGTTCCAGGTACGCGCCGCTGTCACCTAGACGTCCGATTGTCATCGCAGCACCCGAGATGCCCTGACACCCGTAGCCGTCGCCACCACACTCCGGTGCGGCCGCCCTTTGTGTCTGACCGCCTGCTGACCAGGTTTCAGAACGGACCGGGGACCTTGGCGTTCGTACTGATGGCGGTGTCGGACAGATACGTCGAAACACCATGACGGTCGGTGAACGTGCCGCCTGCCTCCTCGACGATGATCTTGACTGCCGCGAGGTCGTACGGTTGCAGACCGACTGCGTCGATGGCGACCTCGACGGCCCCCTCGGCGACGAGCATGTGCTGCCAGAAGTCCCCGAATCCGCGTGTTCGCCACGCCTTGGCCTGGTAGTCGACGATCGTCTCGGTCAGCCCGAGATCGTCCCACCCGCTGCTCAGCGTCACCGACACCTGTGCCTCTTCGAGCCGGTCGATCGCCGAGACGTGGATCGGTGTCCCCCGGTCGCCGACCGCTGTTGTCCCGACGAACGCGCCGAGGCCACGAGCGGCCCACCAGCGCCGGCCGAAGACCGGGGCGGAGACGACACCGATCACCGACTCACCCTGGTAGGTGAGGCCGATCAGTGTTGCCCATACCGGAATGCCGCGTACGAAGTTGGACGTGCCGTCGATCGGATCGATGATCCATTTCCATGGCGAATCCTGCGGCCCGATCAGCCCGTGTTCTTCGCCGAAGAGCGCATGCGCCGGCCGTTCGGCGAGGACGTGGTCACGAATCACCTGTTCTGCGGTGCGGTCTGCCTCGGTGACCTCGCTGCGATCGCGTTTGTGATCGACGGTGAACGACTTGGCGAGATAGCGGGGAAGCGTCTCGGCATCTGCGAGGTCGGCGAGTCGCACGGCAAACGCCAATTCGGCGCGCAGTTGTTCGGGATCGAGGGTCATCGTGGCTCCAGCGTCCTTGCGTCAGCGGGCGGCGGCGGCACGTATCGCGTTGGAGATGCCGTCAGCGTCGAGGCCGAGCCCGGCGAGAATGCGCTCCGCCTTGCCGGCCGGGACGAACCGTGTCGGGATACCGAGCGATTCGACGTGGACGTCGGCGATCTCGTGGATGCGGTCGGCGATGCTCATCCCGACGCCGCCCTCGCGAACACCGTCCTCGACGGTGATGACATGGTCGTGACGTGCGGCATCAGCGATCATACGGTCGTCGAGCGGTGCACAGCAGCGCACGTCCCAGACGGTGACCGAAAGTCCCTCGGCCTCCAGCGTCTGTGCAGCCTTGACGGCGTTGTTCAGCAGTTTGCCGATGCCGAGGACGCACACCGAACCGTCGCCCTGTCGTACTTGTCTGGCGAGCAGCCCGGTTCCCACGTCGTGCTCGCCGACCTGAGCAGCCGAACCGCGGGCATAGCGGATCGCAACAGGCCCGCTGTCGGCGATGCTGACGGCATCGTGCATCATCTGCTGCAATTCCTGGGCGCTCGACGGAGCAAGCACGGTCATCCCCGGCACTTTCGTCAACAGCGCCATGTCGTAGACGCCATGGTGGCTCGGCCCGTCGTCGCCGGTGATCCCGGCACGGTCGAGGCAGAAGACGACCGGGAGGCGGTGCAGGGCGACGTCGTAGACGACCTGGTCCCACGCACGGTTGAGGAACGTCGAGTAGATCGCCACGAACGGGCGCAGACCGCCCATCGCCATCCCCGCAGCACCGGTGACGGCATGTTGCTCAGCGATCCCGACGTCGAAGAAGCGATCGGGGAAGCGCACCTGGAACGGCAACAGACCGGTCGGGCCCGGCATCGCGGCAGTGATCGCCACGATGCGGCTGTCTGCCTCCGCCTCTTTGATGATCGACTCGGCGAAGACCTGCGTGTACCCGGTCGGCAACGCCTTCGGCGGTCCGGTCAGCGGATCGAACACCGGTGCGTCGTGCAGGTGCTTCTCGTCGTCGTCTTCCGCCGGCGGATAGCCGCGGCCCTTCTGGGTGACGACGTGGACGACGATCGGTCCTTCGTTCGACAATTCGATGGCGTTCCCGAAGGCGGTCTCCAGTGCTTCGATATTGTGACCATCGATCGGGCCCACGTAACGCACACCGAGCGCCTCGAAGAACGCAGGCGGCTGCAGGAACTCGCGCACGGCTGCCTTGAACGCCTCCATGCCGCGCTCTGCAGGAGTGCCGACGACCGGCAGCCCGCGCAGGAAATTCTCGAGGCGGCGCTGCCGGCGCACGTAGGTCGGGTTGAGGCGGATCGTGGTCAGCGTGTGTGTGAGCTTGCTGCCGACTCGGGACGTCAGACCCTCCGGCCCAGCCGACGCCTCACTGATCTCGCGGTTCGGCGTCGACGCTGTCAGATTGGAGATCGTCGGTGCATACGAGCGGCCGTTGTCGTTGAGCACGATGATGACCCGGCGCTTGCTGTGACCGAGATTGTTCAGTGCCTCGTATGCCATACCGCCGGTCATCGAACCGTCACCGATGACGGCGACGATGTGGCGACGCCCGGGATCGGCCCCGGAGTCACGGGCCACCGCCAGGCCGTAGGCGTACGACAGGATCGTCGACGCGTGGCTGTTCTCGACGAAGTCGTGCTTGCTTTCCTCGCGACTCGGATAGCCGGACAGCCCACCGGCCTGACGAAGGCGCTCGAAGCCCTTCTGCCGCCCGGTGACGAGCTTGTGCACGTACGACTGATGGCCGGTGTCCCAGAGGATTGCATCGGTCGGTGAATCGAACACTCGATGCAAGGCCAAGGTCAGTTCAACAGCACCTAAATTCGAGCCGAGGTGACCTGCGTGCTCGGAGACCGCCTGGACGATGAAGTCACGGATCTCGCCGCACAATTCCTGCAGATCAGTGTCGTTCAGTGACCGCAAATCTGATGGCTGACGGATCGATTCGAGCTCCATGCGAGTTTTTACGCTATCCGTATTTACGGGCCAGGCGCTGGTCGTTCCATCGGTCGAACTGCATCCCGCTGAGCCAACCGATTTCGAGGAGCAGCAATCCTCCGATGGCATCGGTGAAGTAGTGGTTGGCGGTGACGACGATGCAGAACAGCGTGGCAAGCGGGTAGAGCAGCAGCAGACCGCGGAGCCACTTGCGCTTGACAATGCGCCAGACGACGATGCAGGTCCATGTCGCCCAGGCGATGTGCAGGCTCGGCATTGCTGCGTATTGGTTGGAGACCTTGGCGCCTGCGCCGGAATCGAACGACCACGGCCCGCCGTACTCCTCGATGGTGTCGTGGAATCCGTAGGCAGGGCGGCCCTGCTGCTGGGCGATTGCCGCACCGCCGTAGCGGCCGGTGTTCTCCAGCAGGCGCGGCGGCATCAGCGGAAAGAGCGAGAACCCGACGATGGCGATCGCCGTGGTGAACGCCAGTGCGTTGCGTGAGTGCGTGAAATGGTTGCGGTCACGGAAGAACATCCAGATGAAAACGCCGATGGTGACGAAGAAGTGCGCCGTCCCGTAGAACGTGTTCCAGAACTGGAAGAAGAGCTTGTCGCCGGCGAACCACGCCTGGATCTGTGCTTCGTGGAAGATGTGCAGGCGCTGCTCGAGGTGAATGACACGGATCGCGTTGTTGAACGCCTTGAGCGGTAGCGATCCCTTGGCGACATGCGCCGATCCGAAGAGGTTGCGGCTGAAGCTGTAGATGACGTAGAAAGCCACGACGATGAGCGCTTCCTTCCACCAGCGCAACACCGGCTGACGGCCGTGGTCGGCGGATACCTCCTGGGGTTCCACCGACTTCACCGACACGACGTCGAAGGTTACGGGAAAGCGGAGCGCAAGCCTCGCCATGCCAGCGGTCGCCTCGTCGACGTGGCCCCGGCATCGCTCGGTTTCGCCCGGCTGATGCGTCGATAGGGTTGACCCATGAGTAGCTCGTTGATTGACCATGACGTCTTGGAGCGGGTGCTGTCGTCGGCCCTGCGCAGCGGTGGCGAGTTCGCCGAGGTCTACGCCGAGGACAAGCGCTCCACGTCTGCCGGCTTGGACGACGGCAAGATCGAACAGGTGACATCCGGTCGCGACCGCGGTGCCGGCATCCGCGTCGTCAAGGGTGACACCACCGGATTCGCCCACACCGCAGACCTGTCGGAGGCTGGCTTGCGCGCCGCAGCTGATGCGGCCGGTGCCGCTGCCAGTCAGGGCGGCGGAGGAACCCGCACTGTTGCCCTGACCCGCCAGGCGGACCACCGCGTCGGCGCTGTCACGCACTATCCGGACACGATCACCAAGGCCGCGAAGGTCGACATCCTGCGACGGGTCGACGAAGCAGCCAGGGCCAGCGGGTCCGCCATCGTCCAGGTGTCGGCAGGCTACGGCGACAGCCGCAAGCAGGTACTGATCGCCAACTCCGAGGGCGTCCTCGCCGAGGACGAGCAGGTCCGCACACTGTTGCGCATCAGCGCCGTCGCCAACGGTGACGCCGGGATGCAGACCGGTTTCGATTCACTCGGGCACACGATCGGCTTCGAACTGTTCGACCGCTACGACGTCGAGGAAGTGGCCCAGCGCGCGGCACGGCAGGCGCTCACCAAACTCAAGGCTAGGCCCGCACCGTCCGGATCGATGCCGGTCGTCATCAAGGCCGGCAGCGGTGGGGTACTGTTCCACGAAGCCTGTGGCCACGGACTCGAAGCCGACCTCGTCGGCAAGGGCAGCTCGGTGTACAAAGGTCGCGTCGGTGAGCGTGTCGCCGCCGATTTCATCACGCTGATCGACGACGGCACGATGCCGGACGAGTGGGGTGCCATCGGCTTCGACGACGAGGGTCATGTCAGTCAGCGCAATGTGCTCATCGAGAACGGCATCCTGACTGACTACATGTGGGACTACCTGCGTGCCCGCAAAGAGGGTCGGCCGCAGTCGGGCAACGGTCGCCGCCAGAGCTACATGCACCTGCCGATGGTCCGCATGACGAACACCTTCGTCACCAACGGCACCGACGATCCCGACGACATCGTCCGTTCGACCGAGAAGGGCGTCTACGTCGCGAAGCTCGGCGGCGGCAGTGTAAACACCGCCAGCGGCGACTTCGTCTTCGGTATGAACGAGGCCTACCTGATCGAGAACGGCGAGATCACCGAGCCGCTTCGAGCCGGGAACCTCATCGGCAACGGCCCGAAGGTGCTGCAGGACATCGACATGCTCGGTAACGACTTCGAGATGGGTAACCCCGGAACCTGCGGCAAAGACGGCCAGGGCGTTCCCGTCGGCGACGGTCAGCCGACACTGCGGGTCAAGTCGCTGACGATCGGCGGGACGGCGTCATGAGCACGTCTCGAGGTGCCCACGCCGTCGACCCGGCACTGATCGAACTCGCCGACAAGATCGTCGCCCAGGCTCAGGCCGGAGAACAGGTCGAGGCATACGTCAGCCGCGGCCAGGAAACGTCTGTGCGCGTCTACGAGGGCGAGGTCGAGCAGTTCACCAGCGCCCAGTCGGAGGGCATCGGCATCCGCGTGATCCGCAACGGTCGCACCGGATTCGCCTACGCCGGCACGCTCGATCCGGCATCGGTCGACGAGGTGTTGTCCGAAGCTCGTGACAACGTCGAGTTCGGTACGCCGGACGAATGGGCGGCACTCGCTACGCCGGACGGCGTGCCCGTGCAGCCGATCGATCTGTGGAACGAGGCGCTCGCCGCCTACGGCACGCAGTCGAAGATCTCCCTCGCTCAGCAACTCGAACGACTGACGCTCGCTGCCGACTCGCGTATTCGCGTCGAGGAAGCGAACTACGCTGATGGCAGCGGCGAAGTCGCTGTCGCCTCGACGACCGGCATCCGGACCAGCGGCAGGGAGAACGGCTGCTATGTCTCGATCGGCACGCTCGCCGACGATGGACCGGAAACCCATACGGGCTTCGGTTTCGCGGTCGGCCGCAACCCCGAAGGTCTCGACCTCGAGACGGCGGCCTTCGAAGCTGCGCAGCGGGCAACCCGCATGCTCGGTTCGACGAAGCCGAAGAGCCGCCGCCTGACGGTCGTGCTCGACCCGTTCGTCACCGCCCAGTTCCTCGGAGTGATCTCGTCGACGCTCAACGGCGAGGCCGTGATCAAAGGCCGCTCGCTGTTCGCCAACCGTCTCGGTGA
>Ga0123338_10001248_pt1 | contig 24678 bp, 28 predicted proteins | sample grotaG_FD_89793 | JGI IMG/M metagenome (GOLD analysis project Ga0123338, IMG submission 89793) | Glacier valley bacterial and archeal communities from Borup Fiord, Nunavut, Canada, to study Microbial Dark Matter (Phase II) -... | ecosystem: Environmental > Aquatic > Freshwater > Ice > Glacier ...
CCACAGCTCCAGCTCGGGGTGAATGGGGTTTTTCACCAGCACCGGCACGTCCACGCCGCGCAGGGCGTTGGCAATTTCCTGCACCGAAAACGGGTTGCCGGTGGTGCGCGCCCCCACCCACAGGATGTCGACGCCGAAGGCCAAGCAGTCCTCGACGTGCTTGGCGGTGGCCACTTCCACGGCAATGGGCAGCCCCGTCAGCTGGCTGGCTCGCTTGAGCCAGGGCAGGCCCTTGGTGCCCACGCCCTCGAACAGGCCGGGCTTGGTGCGGGGCTTCCAGATGCCGGCGCGCAGGGCCTGCACCTTGCCGGTGGCGGCCAGGCGCTGGCAGGTGTCGAGCACCTGCTCCTCGGTTTCGGCCGAGCACGGCCCCGCAATGAGAAAGGGCTTGTCGTCGGGCTGGCGGTTGAATAAGGCGGATTTCATGGGGTACGGGTAATTAATGATTGTTTGCTTTTGGCTGTCATCCTCTATCTGGCGTACGCTTGCGAAGGCCCTTCTCACGCCTGAGCAACTTGGAATCCAGCCTAAACGAGGAGGCGTGATTAGGTCCTTCGCAAGCGTACGCCAGATAGAGGATGACAGCAATGGAATCGCCATTCACGGCAGAATCTTGCGAATGTGGTTGGCTTGCTGAATGCGCTCCGTCAGCCCGGCGTAGTCTTCCTGCGCCAGCAGCTCGCGCAGGTGCTGGAGCTGGTGCAAATGCTCGTCGAGCACGTCGAGCACGTTCAGCCGGTTTTGCCGGAAGATGGGCACCCAGGTAGCCGGCGCGCTTTTGGCCAGCCGCACCGTGGACTCGAACCCGCCGCTGGCCAGGTCGAAGATGCGCTGCTCTTCTTTCTCCTTCTCAAGCACGGTGAGGGCCAGGGCGAAGGACGTGATGTGCGAGATGTGCGAGATGTAGGCCGTGTGCAGGTCGTGGGCCGCCCCGTCGAGGTACAGCAGCCGCATGGGCAGCGCCTGAAACAGCCGCTCCACGGCGCGCACGGCGTCGGGGTCGCTGTGGGCCACGTCGCAGAGCACCACGGTTTTGCCCTCGAACAGGCCCGCCACGGCGGCTTCGGGGCCCGAGTGCTCGGTGCCGGCCATGGGGTGCGCGGCCACGAAGCGGCCCCGGCGCGGGTGCCCGGCCACGGCGGCCAGCAGCGCCTGCTTGGTCGAGCCCACGTCGATGACCACCTGCCCAGTCGTGGCCGCGTCGAGCACGGGCGGCAGCACGGCCACCATCGCGTCCACGGGCACGGCCACCACCACGAAATCGGCGCGGCGCACGGCGGCGGCCAGGTCAAGCTCGATTTCATCGACCAAGCCCAGCTCCAGGGCGCGGCGGGCGTGGGCGGGGTTGGCCTCCACCCCAACGAGGCGCTGCGCCAGGCCGCGCTGCCGCAAGCTGAGGGCCAGCGAGCCGCCGATGAGGCCCAGGCCGATGATGGTGACGTTCATGATTAGGGGTTGAGTGTTGAGGGTTGAGGGTTGGGCGAATCGTCTGTCATCCTGAGCTTGCGAAGGACCTTCTCACGTCCAAGCGGCAAGCAGTAAATCAGTTGACACGAGCGTGAGAAGGTCCTTCGTCTCTGCTTGAAGCGCAGAATGCTCAGGATGACAGACGATTTACTCGATTTTCAATCCTTCCAAGCGCTTCCCGCAGCACGCTTTCGGGTTGGCACAGGCTGGCGCGCACGTAGCCCTGCCCGTTGCTGCCGAAAATGCCGCCGGGCGTGATGAACACCCGCGCCTCGGCCAGCACGGCGTCGCTCAGGGCGTAGCCGTCGGCCACGCCCGGCGGCACGGCGGCCCAGATAAACAGGCCCACCTGCCCGGGCGCGGGGGCGCAGCCCAGGGCCCGCAGCAGCGCCAGCACCAGCGCGCGGCGGGCGCGGTAGGTGGCGTTCAGCTCGGCAAACCAGTCGGCGCCCAGGGCCAGGGCCGCCACGGCGGCCTGTTGCACCGGCAGGAACATGCCCGAATCCATGTTGCTTTTGAAGCGGAGCACGTCGGCCAGCACGTCGGCGCGGCCGGCCAGCAGCCCCACGCGCCAGCCGGCCAGGTTGTGCGACTTGCTGAGCGAGTTCAGCTCCACGGCCACGTCGCGGGCGCCGGGCACGGCCAGCAGGCTCACGGGCGGTGTTTCGTTCAGAATAAAGCCATACGGGTTATCGTGCACCAGCAGGATGCCATGGGCCGTGGCAAACTCCACCAGCCGCGCGAGAAAGGCCGCATCGACGGCCGTGCCGGTGGGCATGTGCGGGTAGTTCACCAGCATGAGCTTCACCCGCGCGAGGTCGGTAGCGGCCAGGGCGTCGAGGTCGGGCAGCCAGCCGGCGGCGGCGGTGAGGGCGTACTCGTGCACCTCGGCCCCGCAGATTTCGGCCACGGCGCGGTACGTCGGGTAGCCGGGGTTGGGGATGAGCACGGCGTCGCCAGCCTCTAAAAACGTCATCCCAATGTGCATCAGGCCTTCTTTCGAGCCCAGCAGCGGCAGGATTTCGGTGGCCGGGTCGAGGGCCACGCCATAGTGGCGCTGGTAGAATTCGGCCATGGCGCCGCGCAGCGCGGGCGTGCCCTGGTAGCCCTGGTAGCCGTGGGCGGTGGGCAGCGCGGCCGTGGCCGTGAGGGCAGCCGTGACGCTGGGGTGGGGCGGCAAATCGGGGCTGCCGATGCCCAGGTTGATGATGTCGGCGCCGGCCGCGTTCAGCGCGGCCAGCTCGCGCAGCTTGCGCGAGAAGTAGTATTCGCCGGTGTGGGCCAGGCGGCTGGCTACGGGGATGGTCATGGTGAAGTCGTGTGTCGTTGCGAGGCGAAGCAAACTTTCCTCCTTGCCAAGGAGGGGATGTTTCAGCGCAGCTGAAACGGGGGTGGTGGCGCCGCAGGGGGGGCGTCCGAATCGTTGAAAAAATCCTGCGGGTGTCGTCCAACGACTCAACCACCCCAGCCAGCGCTACGCGCTGGCGTCCCCTCCCTGGTAAGGAGGGGAGCGTCGTCCATTGCTGCCTCCATGCTGCCGCGGCGGTACGCGCCCAGCACCCGCAGCTCTTCCGTGACGGAGGCCAAATCAGCCAGCAGCGCCTCCAGCTGGCTGATTTCTTCAAATTCTACGTCGGCGTGAAAGCCGTAGTGCCAGGGCTGGCCGGGGCGCGGGCCCGACTGCAGCTTGCTCAGGTTGAGGCCGTGGGCGGCCACGCGGACCAGCACGGCGGCCAGGCTGCCCGGCGCGTGAGGCGCGTGGAAATACAGCGAGGCCTTGTCGGCGCGCGGGTCGGGCGCCGCGTCCGCGGCGCGCGCCAGCACCAGGAACCGGGTGTAGTTGTGCGGGTCGTCGTGGATGGCCGGGGCCAGGATGTGCAGGTCGAATTGCGCGGCGGCGTGGGCGCCGGCCACCACGGCCACGCCGGGGGCGCGGGTTTCGGCCAGCCGCTGGGCGCTGTGGCCGGTGTCGTCGGTTTCGACCAGCTGCCAGTGCGGGTGGCGGTCCAGAAAATCGCCGCACTGGCGCAGGGCCATGGGGTGCGAGTGCACGGCCCGCACGTCGGCCAGCGCGGTGCCGGGCAGGACCAGCAGGTGCTGGTGAATGGGCAGGTACACCTCGCCGGTCACGCGCACGGGGTGGCGCTCCAGCAGCAGGTAGTTGGGCAGGATGCTGCCGGCCAGCGAGTTTTCCATGGCCATCAGGCCGGCTTCGGCGCGGCCCTCGACCACGTGCGCCACCACGGCGCCGAACGTGGCGCAGGGCAGCAGTTCCGGCCGCGGGCCGAAGTACTGCCGGGCCGCTACTTCGTGGAAGCTCCCCCGGAAGCCTTGGATGGAAACGTGCTGTGGCATGGCGTAGAACTGGAAAACGGGCAATAAAAAAGGCCTCCGGTGTGCGGCGGCCCTGGGTTGTTGGCAGGCAGTGTGGTGGTCAACACTGGCAACAGGGGGCCGGCTTCTTCGGGTAGAAGTAGTAGGATTGATAAGTAAAAAAGACTGGCTGTGCGAAATCCATGGGCGAATCGGACATTAAAAAAGCGCCTCCCGAAGAACGAGCGGCGCTGGAGAAGTTTGCGGGATTAGCTACAAACGGCGGCTCGCTCTACGCGCTGGCGTAGAAGCAGTAATAGCCGAAGAAGTAGCGCGTCTGGAGCATGAAAGCGGGGAATGCCGCGGCAATATAGGAAACCTGCGGAGAAAACCAAACCGCCCCGCCCGTGCCGCCGGCACAACCAAAGCGCCGAAAACCCGGTTAGCGGGCTCCGCACGTTGCCATTTCCTGCTCCTATGCCGACCTTGTTCGAACCCCTCGCCCTGCGCGGCGTCACCCTCAAAAACCGCATCGCGGTGTCGCCCATGTGCCAGTACAGCAGCGTCGACGGCTTTGCCACCGACTGGCACCTGGTGCACCTGGGCGCCCGCGCGGTGGGCGGCGCCGGCCTCGTCATCAGCGAAGCGGCGGCCGTGTCGCCCGAAGGCCGCATCACCCCCGACGACCTCGGCATCTGGAAAGACGCGCACCTGCCCATGCTGCAGCGCATCACCGCCTTTCTGGCGGCCCAGGGCAGCGTGGCCGGCATTCAGCTGGCCCACGCCGGCCGCAAGGCCAGCACCCTCAGCCCCTGGAAAGGCCCCGGCGCAGTGGCCGAAACCGACGGCGGCTGGCCGGCGGTGGCGCCCAGCGCCGGGCCGTTTGCCGAGGCCTACCCGCTGCCCGTGGCCCTCGACGCGGCCGGCATCGCCAAGGTCGTGGCCGACTTTCGGGCGGCGGCGCAGCGGGCGCTGGCGGCCGGCTTCCGGGTGATTGAGCTGCACGCCGCCCACGGCTATTTGCTGCACGAGTTTCTGTCGCCGCTGAGCAACCAGCGCACCGACGGCTACGGCGGTCCGTTCGAAAACCGCATCCGGCTGCTGCTGGAAGTGGTGGCCGCCACCCGCGAGGTGTGGCCGGAGGAGCTGCCGCTCTTCGTGCGCCTGTCCGTGACGGACTGGACCGAGGGCGGCTGGAACGCCGACGAATCGGTGCAACTGGCGGCCCTGCTCAAGGGGCGCGGCGTGGACCTGGTGGACTGCTCCACCGGCGGCAACGTGCCCCAGGCCCCCATCCCGGTGGGCCCCGGCTACCAGGTGCCGTTCGCCGAGCGCATCAAGCGGGAAACCGGCATCCTGACCGGGGCAGTCGGCCTCATCACCACGGCCGCCGAGGCCGAGGCCATTGTGGCCAACGGCCAGGCCGACGTGGTGCTGCTGGCGCGGGAATTCTTGCGCGAGCCGTATTTCCCGCTCTTCGCGGCCCAGGATTTGGGGGTTGACATGCCCTGGCCGGTGCAGTACGAGCGCGCCAGGCCGCGGTAAATCAATGAGCAATATTGTCATCCTGAGCTTGCGAAGGACCTTATCACGCAAGAACAGTACATCGCAATTTTAACGACGCGAATCTGATAGGGTCCTTCGCAAGCTCAGGATGACAATATTGCTCATTGCTCATTGCTCATTGATTTTGCCCATTGCGCCGTGACCAGCAGCTGGCCCAGGTGGCGCGTGGTGTGCTCGGCGGCGTGCACCAGCAGGCCGATGACGGTGGACGGCAGCTGGGTCCGGCCCACGCCGCGCGGCTCCGTCAGGCTGGCTTCGGCCGTGGCGCGAAGCTGCGCCAGGGCCGTGTCGACCTGCGTACTGAAGCGCTGCACCAACTGCTCCACCACAGCCGGGCCGATGAGAAGCGGCGGGTTTTCGGCCGCCAGCGCCGCCAGTTGTTCGGGAGTCAGCGCCGCGCCGCGGGCGTAGGCGAAGGTGCGGTCGAGCACGCCAGCCAGGTGCTGCAGGTGAAAGCCCACCGAGGCCACGCCGCCGGGCCGCGCGTTGAGCAGGGCGGGCGGGAAATCGCGCAGGGCGGCGGAAAGCTCGTCGCGGGCTTGCAGCAGGGCGTGGGCCACGGGTTGCAGCAGCGGCGGCACGCCGGGCAAGGGGCCGCGCAGCCAGATTTCGAGGGAAGCGGGCGTGGTCATGGGGCGAATGGGCTGGAAACTATAGGCAGGCCGTGAATGTATTAACAGCTTAAAATTCATCGGAGGCGCTGCTGCGGGCCTTACTTTTGTGATTATGTCCGATATCAACGACGCGCTGCGCGCCGCGGCCGACCAGTTCGGCACCCCTCTTTACGTGTACAATTCCGCGGCCATCACGCGCCAGTACGACAAATTGAAAACGGCGTTTTCGGGGCACAAAACGCGGTTTTTTTACGCTTGCAAGGCCTTGAGCAACGTGGCCATTCTGCGCCGCATCCACGGCCTGGGCGCGGGGCTCGACTGCGTGAGCATCAACGAGGTGCGGCTGGGCTTGCACGTGGGCTTCGCGCCCGACGACATCCTGTTCACGCCCAACAGCGTCACGTTTGAAGAATTGGTGGAAGCCAAAGACCTTGGCGTTAACCTCAACATCGACAATATCTCGCTGCTGGAGCGGTTTGGGGCCGCGTTTGGCGGCTCGTACCCGGTGTGCGTGCGCCTGAACCCGCACATCGAGGCGGGCGGCAATTATAAAATCCAGACCGGCCACATCGACTCCAAGTTTGGCATCAGCATCCACCAGCTGCGGCACCTGGAGCGCGTGGTGAAAGGCACCGGCCTGCACGTGCGCGGCCTGCACATGCACACGGGCTCCGAAATCAAGGACGTGGGCGTGTTCCTGCGGGCCCTGGAAATCCTGTTTGACGCCGCCGGCCGCTTCCCCGAGCTGGATTTCCTGGACCTGGGCTCGGGCTTCAAAGTGCCCTACAAGCCCGGCGACGCCGAAACCGACGTGGCCGCGCTGGGCCAGCAAGTGGCGGCGGCCTTCCGAACCTTCGAGCAAGAATACGGCCGGCCGCTGGAGTGCTGGTTCGAGCCCGGCAAATACCTGGTGAGCGAAAGCGGCTACCTGCTGGTGAGCGTGGCGGTGGTGAAGCAAACCACGGCCACGGTGTTCGCCGGCGTCAATTCGGGTTTCAACCACCTGATTCGGCCCATGTTCTACGACAGCTACCACCACATCAGCAACCTGACCAACCCCGCGGGCACGGGGCGGCTCTACACCGTGGTGGGCAACATCTGCGAGACGGACACCTTTGCCTGGGACCGGCTGCTGCCCGAAATCCGCGAAAACGACCTGCTGGCCTTTCACAACGCCGGCGCCTACGGCTTCGAGATGAGCAGCAGCTTCAACTCGCGCCCCCGCCCGGCCGAGGTGCTGCTGGACGAAACCGGCGAGTTGCGCCTCATCCGCCGCCGCCAAACGTTCGAGGACCTGCTGGCCGGGCAGGTGGACGTGGGCGCCCCCGCACCCCAAGCCACGGCCTAGTTGCGGGCCGCGAGCAGCCAGGCCGCGGCTTCGGCCTCGCCTTCGAACATCCGGTAGGTGTGGGGCAGGCCGCGGGTGGCCATGGCCAGCTGGTCCATGGCCAGGCGCGCAAACACGTTGTGGGCCACCAGTACGGCGCCGTAGCGGTAGCCCGCCTCGTGCACGGCCCGGGGCAGCCACTCGGTGCTCATCCACGCTTGTTCGCCGGGACTGTAGGGCTCCATTTCGCGCTGGTCGACCAGCAAGCGGTTCCAGGCGCGGCGCGTCAGGGCGTGGCCCACGTGCGTGAGCAAGGCCCGAAAATGGTGCTCCTTGCGCGGCCCGGTGCGGTACTCCAGCCGCAGGTAGCCCGCGGGTTCTTCCCAAACGCGGCCGGCGCTGTTTTCGAAGTAAAGGGAACGGGCAACGGTTGGCATCGGCACGGTAAATCACAAAGCCAGCGGCCGCCGCCGCGCTACGCTTCTTCCGGCGGCGGTGTGCCCCGGAAAGCGTCCAGCTTGGCCACAACCGGCAGCTTCACCGGCTTGTTTGCTTTGGCCGATTGGTAGATGGCGTCCATCAGGCGCTGGTCCTGCAGGCCTTCTTCGCCGGGCGTGTAGGGCGTTTTGTTGTGGCGCACGCAGGTGGCCATGTGGTCCATTTCGAGGGCAAAGTGGTTTTTCTGCGGGTCGGTGGGCGTTTCCGTCACCTGCCGGCCCCGGGGGGCGTGCACCCGCTCCTGGTGCAGGCCGCGGTAGGTGAAGGCCGGGTCCATGCGGATGGTGCCGGTTTCGGCGTGCACGGTGTAGCTTTTGTTGTTGAACGCGCCGTAGCCCGACATGCACTGCGCGAGCACGCCGCTGGGAAAGCGCAGCGTGAAGCTCACGCTTTCCTCCACCCCCTTAAACCGGGCGTCGCCGGGCGTGCTATAAGTTTGAGCCGATATTTCGATGGGCTCCTCGCCCAGCAAAAAGCGCGACGTGTTGAGGCAGTACAGCCCCACGTCGGGCAGCGAGCCGCCGTCGGCCAGCTGGCTTTTGTGGCGCCACTGCTGGTCGTGGGCCTGGTTCTGGCAGTTCATCATCTGGATGAGCTTGGTGGCGCCGTAGGTTTTGGCGCGCACCAGCCGCTGAGCCATCCGGTTCAGGGGCTCGTACTGAATGCGGTAGGCAATCATGAGCTGCTTGCCGGCTTTCTTGCAGGCCGCAATCATCTCCTCGCACTCCTGCACCGAGCTGGCCATAGGCTTTTCGCAGAGGATGTGCTTGCCGGCCCGGGCCCCGCGCAGGGTGAATTCGTGGTGCATGGCGTTGGGCAACACGATGTAAATAACCTCCACCTCGGGGTTGTCCTTGAGCTGGTCGTAGGTTTCGTAGGAGTAGCAGTTGCGGGACTCGATGCCGTACTGCTGGGCCACGGTGGCCATCTTTTCGGCCTCGCCGCTCACCAGGGCCACCGGCCGGGCGTGCTTGCACTGGCCGAAAGCGGGCAGAATTTCGTCGAGGGTGAGGTGGCCCAGGCCCACCAGAGCAAATCCCACCCGGCGGGCGGGGGCGTCGGGGTTGAAGGGCGCGCTGCCCTTGGGGTCGGTGGGGGCGGCCAGCGGTGGCAGCTTGATGGCCGCCGGGCGGGGCGTGGGCTTGGCCGCCGCTGCCGACGGCTTTGCTTTGGAATTGGGAGTGGGCTTGGGGACGGAAGTTTTTTTCGGAGGCATGAGCAGGGGGAAAGGATGCGTCTTTCCTTACGTGCATTGCCCGGTCCCGCGTTGCGCCGGGGTCCCGAACCCCTGGCGTTGCGCCGCGCAATGAGCCGCCGGCCTTGCCCGCTCAAAATCCAATACATTTGTAGCCCTCCATTTATTTCTTGCCCTATTCCCGGCTGCATGCATTTTTTTACTCCGGCGCTCCTGCTGGCTTTCGCGGCCGGCCTGTTCACAGTCCCCGTTTCTGCGCAGTCGGTTACGCCCATCGGCGTCATCCAAACCAATGGCGCGCTGGCCACGCCGGGCACCTACACCGTCGAGGGCATTGTGACGGGCGTGTACCCCGGGCTGAGCCCGGCCGGCTTCTACGTGCAGAACGACGCGGCCACCGCCGACGGCGACCCCGCCACGTCGGACGCTTTGTTCGTGGTAGAAACCGCCCCCACGGTGGCCGTGGGCAGCCGCGTGCGCATCAGCGGCGCGGTGCTGGAAACGCCCGCCTCGCCCTCGTTCAACCAAGCGGTGCTCACCAACCCGGCCACCACGGTGCTGGCCACGGGCCAGGCCCTGCCGGCCTTCGCCCTGGTCAACAACGCCACCTACTCGGGCGCCACGGCCGAGCCGATGGAAGGAATGCGGGTGCAGTTTTCGGCGCCCGTGACGGTGGCCGACGTGGCGGCGGTGAAGTCGCGCGGCGAGCTCACCCTTTCCACCCGGGGCCTGGTGTACCAGCCCACCCAATTCGTGGACCCCAACGACGACCCGGCCACCGGCACCAGCAGCGCGGGCGCCAGCAACGTGCCCGCCGTGCTGGCCTACCAGGCCGCCAACGGGGCCAAGACGCTGGTGCTCGACGACGGCCGCGCCGCCCCCAACCCCACGCCCATTCCTTACCTCGACGCCGCCACCCAAACCGTGCGCGTGGGCAGCACCGTGGCCCAATTGCGCGGCATTCTGGGCTACGGCAACGGCAAGTGGCGCGTGCAGCCGCTGGCCGGCGCCGACGCCCCGGTGGTGGCCACGGTGCGCCCGCCGCTGCCCACCTTCGGGCCGGTTAACGTGAACATTGCCAGCATGAACGTGCTCAATTTCTTCAACGGCGACGGCATGGGCGGCGGCTTCCCCACTTCGCGCGGGGCCCTCACGCTGGCCGATTTCCAGCGCCAGCGTGCCAAAATCCTCACCGCCCTCGTTCAAATGAACGCCGACGTGCTGGGCCTGATGGAAATTGAGAACGACGGCACCCGGCCCACGTCGGCCATTCAGGACCTGGTGAACGGCCTGAACCAGGCGCTGGGCGCCGGCACCTACGCCTTCGTGAACGACGGAGGCACGGTCTCGCAGCCCAACGACACGGATTTGATTCACTGCGCCATTCTCTACAAGCCGGCCGCGGTCACGCCCTACGGCCCGGCGCTACTGGCCACCGTGACGGGCGTGTTCGAACGGCCGCCGCTGGCCCAGCTTTTCACCACCAACCGGACGGCCGCCCGCGACACGTTTGCCCTCGTCGTGAACCACTTCAAGTCGAAGGCCAGCGGCAGCGGCGCCAACGCCGACCAGGGCGACGGCCAGGGCGCCTCCAACCTGCGCCGCAAGGGCCAGTCCACGGCCCTGGTGCAGTTCATCAACGCCGTGGTGAAGCCCGCCGGCACCCGCTACGTGGTGAGCGTGGGCGACTACAACGCCAACTACGAGGAAGACCCGCTGGACCTGCTGCGCGCCGCCGGCCTGGTGCTGGGCAGCCCCGCCGGCAGTGCGTCCTACCTGTTCAACGGTCTGAGCGGCAGCCTCGACCACGCCGTGCTCACCCCCAACCTGGTGGGCCACGCCGCCGTGGAAAAGTGGCACATCAACGCCGCCGAGCCCGGGTTTCTGGAGTATGACGTCGCCGGCGCGGCCACCGACACCACCAGCCCGTTCCGCTCGTCGGACCACGACCCCGTGCTGATTGGGCTAAACTTCACGGGCACCGTGACGGGCACGGCGGCGGCACTGCCCGCCGTGGGCGTGCAGCTGGCCGTGTTCCCCAACCCCGCGGCGGGCGCGTTCACGGTGCGCATCACCGGCCTCGATACCCGGCCGATGACGCTGGACGTGGTGTCGCTCGCCGGCCAGCGGGTGCTGGCCCTGCGCGGCACGGCCGAGGAGCTGCAAACCGAAATTGCCCGCCGCTCGGCCCGGCTGGCGGCCGGCACCTACGTGCTGCGCCTGAGCGGGGTTGATTTTAGCCAGGTGCAGCGCGTGGTGAAGCAGTAGCGCCGGCGGCGGACTGGAGCGTAAGGTGTAAACCGAGGACGTCATGCTTCGGCTGCGCCCAGCATGACGTCCTCGGTTTTAAAATTTTCCGTTTCGATGAAGCCCCGCCGCAAGCCCGCCACCTTCTCTAAGCCCGACCAGTTCCCGGCCGAAAACGTGGTGGAGGGCTGGGACGCCCGCCACCTGGCCGGCCACGCCGAGTTCGACGCGTACCATTTCATCGGCTGCGATTTCGGCGGGGCCGATTTGAGCCGGCTGCGCTTTGCCGACTGCCGGTTCGAGCGCTGCAACCTGGCGGCGGCCACGCTGGCGGGCACGGCCCTGCAGAACGTGGCCTTTGCCGAATGCAAGCTGCTGGGGCTGCAGTTCACGGCCTGCCGCGACATGCTGTTCGGCGTGCATTTCGACCAGTGCCAGTTGCGCTACGCCTCGTTTGCGGGCCGCGCCATGCCGGGCACGCGCTTCGTGGGCTGCCAGCTGGAGGAGGCCGATTTTGCCGACGCCGACCTGCGCGAAGCCGTATTCGCCGGCTGCGCGCTGGCGGGCGCCGTGTTCCAGAACACCGGGCTGGCGGGCGCCGATTTCACCAGCGCCACCGGCTTCGTCATCGACCCCGAAACCAACCCGCTGCTGGGCGCCCGCTTCACGCTGGCGGGGCTGCTGGGCGTGGTGGCCAAGTACGGGCTGGTGGTGGAGTGAGGCCCGGGCCGCCGCCGGGCCCCGCGCCGATGCCGCGCTGCCTGTTAGCTTGCGGCATAATCCCCTCGGTAGCTGGCGGCAGCGGCCTTGGTGCCGGGGTTCGGACGTAGTTTCACCTTGCTTCCCCTTCCCCGATGTCCTCGCGCCGCGCTTCCATCACCGACCTGGCCAAGACGCTGGGCCTCTCGCCCTCCACCATTTCGCGGGCCCTGAGCGACCACCACGACGTGAGCGAGGCCACCAAGCTGCGCGTGCGCACCCTGGCCGCCGAGCTGCACTACCAGCCCAACCAGCTGGCCGCCGCCCTGCGCCGGGGCCACAGCAACACGCTGGGCGTGCTGGTGCCCCACATCACGGGCAATTTCTTTCCGCTGGTGGTGCACGGCATCGCCACCGAGGCCACCAAGCTGGGCTTCAACGTGATGATTTGCCAGTCGAACGAGGACGTCCGGCAAGAACAAACCAACCTCGGCCTGCTGATGAACGCCCAGGTGGAGGGCATTCTGGTGTCGCTGGCCAACACCACCCGGGACGTGGGCCACTTCGAAGCCGTGCGGCAGCAGGACGTGCCGCTCGTGTTTTTCGACCGGTTGGTGGAGGGCTTCCGGGGCCGCAACGTGAGCTCCGTGGTGGTGGACGACTACCAGGGGGCTTTCCAGGCCGTGGCCCACCTCGCGGCGCAGGGCTGCACCCGCATTGCCCACCTCACCGGCCCGCTCCACCTGAGCATCAACAAAAACCGCCACCAGGGCTACCGCGACGCCCTCACCGCCCACGGCCTGCCGGTGGCCGAGGAATTGATTGTGTTTTGCGAAATGACCCAGAAAGGCGGCACCCAAGCCCTGCGCCAGCTGCTGAAGCTGCCCCAGCGGCCCGACGCCGTGTTTGCGAGCAACGACCTGGCCGCGGTGGGCGCCCTGCAGGTGGCCCGCACCCACCGCCTGCGCGTGCCGCAGGACCTGGCCATCGTTGGCTTCAGCAACGAGGCCTTCGGGGCCCTCACCGAGCCCATGCTGAGCACCGTGGACCAGCGCTGCGAGCAAATGGGGCGCACCGCCGTGCAACAGCTCCAAAAACTACTGAAGGGCGGCCCCACCCACCCCGAGCTGCGCCCCGTGGTGCTCAAGCCCAAGCTGCTGGTGCGCGCCTCCTCGCAGCGCAAGTAGCGCCGGGCGGGCCGCACCCTGCGCCGCGCGCCCGCCGTAAGCAGCCACCCCTCCGGGTTGGTTGTTAGTAGCCGGCCGCTTGTTATTGGCTTTTGATGACCGACCCCACCGCCCCGGCCCCCAAGGCCACGCTGCTTAGCCCGTTTGCCTTCGCGCTGTTCCGCGCCATTTGGATTGCCGGCCTCGTGTCCAACGTGGGCACCTGGATGCAGAACGTGGCCGGCGTCTGGCTCGTCACCACCCTCACCACGTCGGCCCTGCTCGTGGCCCTGATGCAGACGGCCACCAGCCTGCCGTCCTTTCTGCTCAGCATGCCGGCCGGCGCCCTGGCCGACCTCGTGGACCGCCGCCGGCTGCTGCTCTTCACGCAGGGGTTCATGGCCGTGGTGGCGGCCGTGCTGGGCGGGCTCACGCTCCTGGGCGGCGTGTCGGCGCTGGGCGTGCTGGGGTTCACGTTTTTGCTGGGCATGGGCGCGGCCCTGAACTCGCCCATCTGGCAAACGGTGACCACCGAGCTGGTGCCCCGGCCGGTGCTGGGCGCGGCCATCACGCTCAACGGCGTGAGCAACAACATTGCCCGCGCCATCGGGCCGGCCATCGGCGGGGCCATCATCGCCTACTACTCGGCGGGCTGGGTGTTTGTGCTGAACGGGGTGTCGTTTCTGGGTACCTGGGCGGTGGTGTATTTTTGGAAGCGCGAGGCCGTGGCCGTGAGCGGCCCGGCCGAAAACTTTGCCGGGGCGCTGCGCGCCGGGCTGCGCTACGTGCAGTATTCGCCGGCCATCTACGGGGTGCTGGTGCGCACGTTCGCGTTTTCGTTCGGGGCGGCGGCCATGTGGGCGCTGGTGTCGGTGGTGGTGGCCCGCAAGCTGCACCTCAGTTCCGGGCACTACGGCGTGATGCTGTCGTGGCTGGGCGCGGGGGCCGTGGCGGGCGCGTTTCTGATGGGCCGGGCCGGCGCGCGGCTCAGCTTCAACCAGCGGGTGCTGCTGGGCGTGCTGGCCTTCGCGGGCACCAACTCGGCGCTGGCGTTGGTGGGCCGGATTTATGTTCTGTACGCCGTGATGTTCCTCTCCGGCATTGCCTGGCTGATGGTGATGACCAGCTTCAGCACCACCGTGCAGCTGAGCGTGCCCAAGTGGGTGCAGGCGCGGGTCATCAGCATCTACATGCTGGTGTTTCAGGTGGGCCTCGCGCTGGGCAGCCTGGTGTGGGGCGAGCTGGCCGACCACCTCAGCCTGGAAATTTCGCTGCTGCTGGCCGCCGGCTGGATGCTGGCCAGCGCCCTGCTGGCCGTGCCCTTCCCCATGCGCGCCGCCGAGGGCCTCGACCTCGACCCCGCCGACCACTGGCCCAACCCCGCCGTGGAAAGCTCCATCGACCCCGACGACGGACCCGTGGTGGTGATGGTAGAATACCAGGTGGCGCCCCCCGACTGGCCCGCCTTTCGCCTCGCCGCCGAGCAACTGCGACGCCTGCGCCTGCGCGACGGCGCCCTGCGCGCCGGCCTGTTTGCCGACGTGGCCGACCCCGTGCGCCTCACCGAGTTTTTCTACGTGGCCACCTGGGGCGAACACGAGCGCCAACATCACCGCTTCACCCGCGAAGACCAGGCCGTGGAGGCCCGGGTGCGGCACTTCCACGCCGGGCCGGGGGCGCCGCGCGTGACGCATTTCCTGGCCTTTCCCAACGCCTCGAACGTGGAGATGGCCACCCCGCTCGAAAACCTGGAGGGCCAGCGCTAGCCCGCGCTACAACAAGTGCTGCAAGTCGGGCAGCCCGGCGATGCGCCACGGGGTTTCCGCCGCGTCAATCCGCCCAAACCCGTAGGTGGCGAAAATAAACGGCACTCCCGCTTCTTGGCAGGCGGCGAGGTCGCCGGCGGTATCGCCCACGTACACGGGCGCCCGCAGGCCGTGGGCGGCCACCACTTCGCGGATGTTCGCCGCCTTGGGCAGCCGCTTGGTGCCGAAGCACTGGTGGCCTTCGAAGTAAGGCCCCAGCTGGCTGTGCGCCAAAAATGCCTCCACGTAGCCCAATTGGCAGTTGCTGACGATAAACAAGCGGTAGCCCTGGGCGCGGAGGTAGGCGAGCATGTCGGCCAGGCCCGGGTACAGGGCGCCGCCGTGCTGCCGGGCGGCGGCCAGCTCCTGGCGGGCGCACAGCAGGCGGTACTCGGCCAGCCGGGCGGCGGGCAGGTTCGGAAACAGCTCGTCGTACACCACCTCGTAGGGCTGGCCCGTCACGGCCCGCACCTGGGCCAGGGTGATGTCGTCGTCGACGTAGTCGACGCTGTTTTTGGCAACCTGGAAGGCCGTGGTCATGGTCGCCGAGGCATCCCACAGGGTGCCGTCAAGGTCGAATATCACGCTGTCGAAACGGGGAGGCATGGGCAAATCTAACGATTGCAGAAGCGCCGGGCCGTCGGGTTCGCCGGCGGCCCGGCACGCGGCGGCCGCGGCGGCTACTCGTACAAATCCTGCAGGTCGGCCGCGGCCAGCTCCACCAGAAAGTGGGCAATGTTGGCCGTGGCGGCGGCCAGAAAGGCGGCGCCCTTTTCGGCCGTGGCTTCGGCCGGGTTGCCCGAGCCGGTGTCGGCCGTCACCTGGCTCCACTCGCGCTGGGCCCAGGCCCAGCCCTGGCGCAGCGCCGCAATGCGAAACTGCCGGGCGGCGCCGGGGCCGGCTTCGGCCAGCGGGCGCACCAGTTCGGGCGCGATGTGCAGCATGGCGCTGGTTTCCATGGCGTCGGCGTGGTCGCCGGGCGCGGCGAAAAACTGGCTGCGGTCGGCGGCCCTGAACCAGTTCAGGGTGCTCAGAAACACCGTCGGAAATTCAGCCTGCAGCTCGCGCAGCATTTGCTTGAAATCGTTGCCGCCGTGCCCGTTCAGGATAACGAATTTGGGAATGCCCTGCCGGGCCAGCACCTGCACCAGGTCGCGCAGCACGGCCAGCTGCGTGCTCGGGTTGAAGTTCATGTCGAGCGCGATGTCGAGCTGGCCGGTGTTCACGCCGAAGGGAATGGTGGGCAGCACCACCACCTGGGCGCCCTGCTCCCAGGCCTGGCGGGCGGCCTCGGCGGCCACGTACTCCACTTGGATGTTGTCGGTGGCGTAGGGCAGGTGGTAGTTGTGGGCCTCGGTGGCGCCCCAGGGCAGCACCACCACCTGGTAGTGGGTTTCCCGCACGGTTTTCCAAGTGGTTTCGGCGAGGATGTAGGGGCGGGTGGCCATCGAAGTAAGGAGGTAAAATAAGGAGAACAGGGCAGGGTAATCGGTTGGCAGAGGAGGCGGAGGCAGGCCCACCTTGTTCACTTCACTCCGGCCCAAGGCGTTCCAGCAGCACAATGGGGGCGTCGTGGTACGTGGTGCGGGCGTATTCGCGGTAGCCAAACTTGGCCGCCACGCCCAGCGAAGGCCGGTTGTCGGGGTGGATGATGCACACGGTGCGCGCCGGCCCGAAGCGGCCGCGGCCCCATTCCAGGGCCGCCGCCACGGCCTCGCTGGCGTAGCCGCGGCCGTGCACGGCGGGGTCCAGCACCCAGCCGATTTCCGGCGCCTCGCCCAGCGGCGGCTCGATGGCCCGCTTGAGGTTGAGGAACCCCACGGCGCCCACCAGCCGGCCGCTGGCCGTTTCTTCCACCGCCCAAAATCCGAAGCCCAGCACCACCCAGTGGCCGGCGCTGCGCAGCAGCAGCTTCCACACTTCTTCGGCGGGCATGGGCGCGGGGCTGAAATAGCGGTGGTAAGCCGGCAGCCGGCTAAAGGCAAACCAGGCGGCGAAGTCGTCGGCGCGGAAGCCGCGCAGGCGCAGGCGCGCCGTTTCAAGCACGGGCACGGCGGGCAAAAGGTCGGGCGGAGGAATCATGGCGCGAAGCAGGAGCGGCCACAAAGAAACGCACCACCGCCTAGCCCGGCAGCGCGAAACGCGGGTTCTGAATCACGCCCAGCGGGTTGCCAAAGGGGTCGAGCACGGGGCCGGGCAGACTGCCCCCGCGCCCCGCAGCGGCTACCACGAGCCGCTGCCGCCGCCCCCGCCGCTGTCGCCCCCGCCGCTGTCGCCCCCGCCGCTGTCGCCCCCGCCGCCATCGAAGCCGCCCCCGCCGGTGTCGTTGGAGGAGGTGTCGTCGTAAGAAGAAGAATTATCATCGGAGGAGAAATAATCCGACGAGGCGTTATCGGGGGCCGCGTTGTCGTTCGAGAAGTAATCCGGCCCCGCCGGCTCGGCCCCCGCGTCGCGGGATATGAAATAGTCGCCGGCCGCGCCCGTGCCGGCGGCCCCGGCAACTGCGGCCCCGGTGCTGGGGTCGAGGTGCTGCGGGGCGCCGCCGTCGGCATTCAAGCCATTGCCCGAGGTGTCGTGGCCCGAAGCCATGCGGTTGCCAAGGTAGGCGCCGGCCGCGGCCGCCGCGCCCGTGGCCAGCATGCCGCCCATGCCCATGCCGCCACCGCTTTGGCCGCCGCCGTAGTTGCCCGGGGCCTGCCCGGGGCCGTAGCCGCCGGCCGGTCCGTTGGGCCGGTTGGGCAGGAAATTGGGGGTGCCGCCCGGCGCGGCATTGGCGGTGGGATAGGCGGCCGGTGCACTGCTGCGGCCGCGGAACAGCTTCAGCAGCAACCACAGCACCCCGCCGACCACCAAGGCTCCCAGCAGCAGCGTGCCGATGCCGGGGCCCGACGAAACGGGCGCTGCGGGGGGCGTTGCCATAACGGGGTCGTTGGCGGCAGCCGGGGCCGAGGCTTCCTGCGACGACAGGGCCGGCGCGGGCGCGGCACCCGCGTTGGCGGCCGGCGCCGGCGCGGTGGCAGCCGGTTCATTTTTGCGGGGGTCGGAGGCGGGATTGGCCGTTACCATCAGCGTGTTCAGGCCGGCGCGCAGCCCGGCGAAGTAGTTGCCCTGCTTGAAGCTGGGCGTCATCTGGCCGATGATGCGGCCGGTGACTTCGGGGGTGATGGTGCTTTTCAGCCCGTTGCCGGCCTGGATGGTCACCTGGTGCTCCTGGGCGCTGAGCAGCACCACCACGCCGTTGTTTTTACCGCGCTGGCCCACGCCCCAGGCGGTGCCCAGGGCCCGGCCGTAGGCGGCCACGTCGCGCCCGCCCAACGAGGGCACGGTCACGACGACCACCTGCGTGCCGGTGTTGTCGGCGTAGCGGCGCAGGCCGCCTTCCAGCTTTTTGGCGTCGGCCGGGGCCAGCAGGCGGGCTTGGTCATTCACGAAGGCGAACGGGGCCGGCCGGGGCGGCAACCCATCGGCGGCGCCGGTTTGGCCGGCCGCGGGCCGGCCCAGGCCAGCCGAAACAAGAAACAGGGCAAACAGCAGGAAACGGGACATGGGGCAACAGGTTAGGTGAGCGGGAAAGAACCGTTGGTTGGCCTTTTACGGCGGATGCCGCCGGGTGGCTGCCCGGCGCCCGGGCCGCTGCCACCCGGCCCGCAGGCCCGGCCGCTATTTGGGGGCTTGCCCGGGCAACGGGACGGGTGCTGCGCCGCTCGCTGGCGCCACGGCCCGCCCGAAGCGCAGGCGGCCGTCGGGGGCCGTGCCGGCGGCCTCAAAGCCATTGCGCAGCAGCACCCGCTGCGAGGCGAGATTATCGGCGTTGGTGTGGGCGATGAGCCGGTGCACCAGGCCGGTGGCCGCCGCCTGCTGCACCAGGCCGGCCACCAGCTCGGCGGCCAGGCCCTGCCCGCGCCAGTCGGCCGCGATGGAGTAGCCGATTTCGGCCGTGCCCGCCGCATCGGGCGGGCCCATGAAGCCGCCCGCACACACCAGGGTACGCGGGGCGGTGTCGTCGGCTTTGCGCAGGGCGTACCAGCCGTACCAGCCCGCGGCGGCGCGCCCCCCGGCCGTGAGCTGTTCCAGGAAGTACGTCATTGCCGCGCGGTCGTACTCGCCGGGCGGCCAGTCGGCGGGCAGGGCGGCGCCCAGCAGCACCGGAAAATATTGGGGTTTGTGCAGCTCGGCGGTGAGCAGGGCGCGGCTGGCGGCGAGCAGCAGCAGGCGCGGCGTGTGAGTTATCAGCGGAATCATGGGCGAAGTATACGGGGGCCGGGGCAGCGGGCCCGGCCTGGCCCGGCCGGCAAAAGCGGCCGCCGCGCCCCCAGCCCCAAACCCGCCGCCCCCAGTGCGGCAGCGTCTGAGGAATCTAGTGTTTCTTTCCTGCGTTGGCAGCACTAAGTTCGCTTGTATCTTCGCTACTGCTCATCCGCCCTCTGTTCTTATGGTTACTCTCGCCACCACTCCGCAAGGCCACCTTACCCAAGCCGCAGTCGAAGTGCTGCTTGTGCTTGATGACGATGCCGGCCAGTACGTAGCCTATTGCCCGGCACTGGAACTCTCGTCCTATGGCGACACCGAAGCCGAAGCCGAAGCCGCTTTTGAAGAAGCCTTGCAGTTTTTTATTCAGGATACAGCTGAGCGCGGCACCCTCGACCAGCTATTGTTGGCATTGGGCTGGCGCTTGGTGAAAAAGCCCATCGCCGTGTACGAGCCCCCGCGCCTTTCCCTGGAGGTATTGAACCGCCCCGCCCGCAGCCGTCGCATTCTTACCGAACAAGTATTGCTGCCCGCCTGAGCCATCCCTAACGTTTCGAAGCCAAAACGGCCGCCTCATCTGAGGCGGCCGTTTTTCATTGTTCATCCTCTTTGCGGCGCTTGCGTTGGGCTTTCGCGGCTTTAGGGTTCTGCTGAGCGGCCAGCAGCTGCTCAAAGGCGGCCTTCGTCACCACGCCCGAAGCTTCCAGCGTGGCCAAGTTGGTAAGCATGTGCAGCACCGGAATGTCTTTGTCTTTGTCGCGCAGGGTGAGCGTGCGCAGCAACGCCTTGCCGGAGTTTTTGGGAAAGTCCCAATGCTGGTGGCTGCCCGCCGTGCGCACGTATTCTAATCCCAGCAGTTTGAGCAGCGCCACATATTGAGCGAAAGGAATGGATTTCACAGGCGTCAAATAAGGATAGGCAATCTACCACTTGATTGCCACCAACGCCAGTAATGGCGCGGTTGTCCCACGGCCCCCAGCCCCAAACCCGCCGCCCCCAGCGCGGCAGCGGCTGGCGAGGTTTGGAAACGGTAACCATAGCGCCACCCTGGTGCGTGTGCGGATGGCCACGTCAGTAAGTAGCTGGCGAGCTGGTGCTGTTATGGATTGGTTAAACGGTAATCCCGGGGCCCAGGAACACCATAGAAGTAATCCCTAAGCCACCGCAACGATGACCCAAGGCCAGGAGAAAGGCAGGGCCGCCGCCATTGCTTCTGGCACCGCCCGACGGAAAGCGCGGGCGGGTACCGCTAAAAGCCCCAAAGGCAGCAACAGTGCCTGGGGCACTGCATGGTAGAAGATAGCCGTGAGCGGATGGTGGTCGAGGGCTGCTGTCGCGCACGCAACCAGCCCGGCGGCGACCCAAGCGCCGGATAGCAGGGTCGTCACCCGAGCCCGAGGGAAGGCAAAAGGGGCCAGTTGCGCCGCCAGTAGGCGTATGGTTACCAGATAGGCAACGCTGCCCACCGCCACCAAGCCATACCGGACGAGTGCGGGGATGTGGAAGTGCTGGAGGGGCCAGGCCCAGTCATCGGTCGTGGTCGCGGCCCCGACCACCAGTTGCCCCGCAAAATAAAACAAGTTGAAAGCCGCCGTTAGCAGCAGCAGTAAGCGCCCGGCAGCCGCTGTTCGTGGCCCAAAGCGGGCCGCACCCAGTGCCCCGACGCCCAGTAGCAGGTTAGCCAGTGGGCCAGCCAGGTCTATTGTGGCCCCGGTGCAGGAGCACTGCACGAACACAGAGGACAGGGATTCCAGGCGGCAGCCCAGTGCCAGACAAGCCGCCGCGTGCCCAAAGGCGTGATGCGCGACATCAGCCGATACATACGCCACCACTCCGATAGCGGCTCTCGTAGCAGCATTATCGGCCGGTGCAGCAGCTTGAGAAGGAGTAGCGGGCAGCATACGGCAGTAGGACGGGGCTAAAATAAAGCTTTCTTCCTAGCAGCTACCCCCAAACCACCCCAGCCGCCCCCGGCGCGGCAGCGGCTGGATGAAACACGAGTATCTTAGCCTTATGGAATCCTTGCAGCATCGCATCACCACCAACCCGCGCCAGTGCGGCGGCCGGCCCTGCATTCGCGGCATGCGCATCCGCGTGGCCGACGTGCTCCAGCTTTTCGCCGCCGGCCTCACCGCCGAGCAGATTCTGGCCGAGATGCCCGACCTCGAAGCCGCCGACCTGCAAGCCGCCCTGCAATACGCCGCCCGCCAGCTCGACTACCCGCGCCTCGCTGCATGACCCTTTGGATAGCCGCGCACCTCTCGCCGCTCATCGCCGCGTGGCTGACGTGGACCTTTGCCGACGTGCAAGCCATCCCCCTGCGCGACCTGGGCCTGCGCGATGCCGAGGACGAAGAAATTTTCCAGGCCGCCAAAGCCGCCGGGGCCGTGGTCCTCACCAAAGACGCCGACTTTCGCCACCTGCTCGACCGCTTCGGCCCGCCGCCCCAGGTGCTCTGGCTCACCTGCGGCAACACGTCCAACGAGCGGCTGCAAGAAGTGCTGCGCGCCACCCTGCCCGCCGCCCTGGAGCTACTGGCCGCTGGCGAACCGCTAATTGAAATCGGCAATATTCTGCCTTGACCCACGACCCCAACAACAAACCAGCCGCGCCCGGGGCGGCAGCGGCGGGCGAAGCCTCGGTTACTTCCTACCGGTGCGTCACCAGCAGCGTGCGCGATAATTCCAGGTACGAATGATGCGCGGATAGCTTCGTGAGCTGCGGTAGAAAGAATTCCGGCGCGGCGCGGTCACGGTCGGCGCTGGGCCAGCCAGCGGGCAAAGCCGCGCCCAGCAGCACCGGAAAATACTGCGGCTTGTGCAGCTCGGCCGTGAGCAAGGCCCGGCTGGCGGCCAGCAGCAGCAGGCGGGGCGTGTGGGCGATGAGCGGAATCGTGGCCGAATTGTACGGTGAGGCCGGGAGAGAAGTACGCATGGGGCCCCGCGGTGGCGGGCAGACCGACGTTTTCCCGCCGTGAGCCCGAACCCGGCGTCCTGTCCGCCGATTCTGAAGTGACAATGAGTCTGCCTTTTAGGGCATTTGATGGGAGGTGTCAGCAAACAGCAACTCCCCGCCAAAACAAGTGCCTCGCGGCGGGGTTGCTCTGTGGGCCACGGCTCGTGCGAACACGCGGCCCGGTCAAACTTTCCAACCCAACCAAACCCCCACCAAACGACCGTTTTTTATGAAAAACCTACTGAAAGTGTCCGCCCTGTTCCTGGCCCTGGGCCTGACCTCCTGCGGCTCGCAAGACGCCAACAGCAAAGCCGGTGCGGGTGCGGGTGGCCCTCCCGTGGAGACGAACACTGCCGGCACCGACATGGCCGCCGACACGATGGCCATAGGCAGCATGAGCCCCGCCGACGCCACCACCACCGACCCCAACGCCCCCTCCACCGGCACCAGCACCGACCCGTCGGCCACCATGTCGGAGCGCAAGGACGCCAAGAGCCAGTAAGCTGGTTCTGGCGGGCGCGCCCCTGGCGGCTGGTCAGCGACAAAAAGCCCGGACTTCTCAATCGAGGTTCGGGCTTTTCTGTGGGCCGCAACGCTCCGGCTTATCAGTAAGGAGCGAAACCACCCCAGCCGCTCCCGGCGCGGCAGCGGCTGAACGATGCGTCAGTTACTTCCCTAGCTCCGCTACTAGAATGCGTCCATCAGACTTACTTATTTCCACATAAGGCCCGCCTTTCCTGCCCTTTTGGTAAGGCTTACGCACCACCCAAATAGAATCACGCTCTAAAGTGGCAACAACAGGTAACGCCTGTCCGATATTCTTTCCATAGAGAGGCCGCAAAACGGCTTCCGCAATAGCAACCGCGGTAGTAGCATCCGGTACGTAGCCATTTTCAGGAATCGTTCTGCCGGACGCGGTTTGCGCTGACGCGTTGCCTGCGATGATTAGCAGCGCCACAAGTATGATATATTTCATTCCGCAAGCTACCCCCAAACGCAACCCAGCCGCGCCCGGGGCGGCAGCGGCTGGCGAAGCTGGAGTTTCGGTACTACTGCCAGAAGACGTCTTGCTCCCAACCTACTGGGAAACCCATTATAGCAACGGGGACACTCGGATAAACTTGCAGTAAGGCCCGTAAGTCTCTCTTGAAGCGCTGCCCTGCTACGGGTTCAATAGCCGTTAGCAAATAGGCCGCTACGGCCAGAACGCTATACAGTCGGTCGTCGGCAATGCGCGGGTTGGCGAGCCAACGGTGGGCCGTGCGACGCGGTAGCTTGGGCTTCACCGTCAGCGTCCGGTTCCACAGGCGGGCGTGATGGGCACACACGTTGCGCATATAGCTCAGCATTCGCGTCCAGCTTTTTAATACGATTTCATCCACGCCGAAATAAGCGCCTATGGCCACGGAGGCTGAGGAGGAACGCAGGTTATTAAGGAACTTCGACGTTAACCCGAACGACGCCACTTCCAGGCTCATCCAACTGGGCGGCCGAGTCGGATTGGTATACGTGGCGCGGTAGTGGTCGAGAAACATCTCACTGGCACGGGCCAGGTCCTTATCCAGACTGCTTAAGTTCTCCTGAAAGCGGTATGCGCTGATGGCCGCCGCCGGATTTTCGTACCAGTGCGGCCCCAACAGCAACGAATTGTGATAGGCCAGTTGCGCCCGCAACGCAATTTCAACCGTGCCCGTGGCTCGAAACACCAACAGCCGCAGTTCCTCGTCAAACTCGTAGAGTCGTAAGGTTTCGGTGAATGTGGTGCCCGGCCGAAAGGCGTGCGTAGGGTCGCCCGGCGTTTGAAATGACAGGAAATACGCACTCAGCCGATAGTAGCTCAATCGAGCCAACGCCCGTTCCGCTTCTTCTGTATCGGTAATTATCAAGCCACGGCTTTGCAGCAAAGCCAGCTGTTGCGCGATAGGAATAGCTGGTTTGGCGTACTGCATAACCCGAAAAAAAAGGCAACAAAAAACCCGCCCTGGTGCGCGTGAGTCGTGAGACCTAGAGGCGTGGCGGGTGTTGTTGTTGCAAAGGTAGAACGGTGAGGCGATAAAACAAGTTTCGCACCTTCTTTGGCTACGCCGCGTAAGCCTGGCAGGCGCGCAAGTCCTCAGCCTCCAAATCGGGGTAGTCAGCCAAGATTTCGGCCTCGCTCATGCCGGAGGCTAGGTATTCGAGCACGTTCTGTACCGGGTATCGCAGGCCGCGCACCGTGGGCTGCCCGTGGCAGATGTTCGGGTCGATGGTAATGCGCGGATGCGCCGCTGAAGCAACAGTTTCCATGTGGCTAAGATACGAAAGCACCGCCCGGCCCTATAGCTCCAACCCCAACCCAGCCGCGCCCGGGGCGGCAGCGGCTAAGAGAAGCTTAGAGTTTCTTCCAATTCCGCGTGAGCTTCCTCAAAACCAAACCAGCCGCTCCCGGGGCGGAAGCGGCTGGGGAAGCTGCGGTTTCAAAGTATTCATTGAATTCAACTCACCCTGAATTCAATAACTGATGTTACGCAGCCATTTTGTTCAGCGCGTAGTGCATGGCTTTGAGTCCGCGCAAATAAAGTTGTGCTTTGAGGCGAAA
>Ga0123338_10001253_pt1 | contig 24644 bp, 21 predicted proteins | sample grotaG_FD_89793 | JGI IMG/M metagenome (GOLD analysis project Ga0123338, IMG submission 89793) | Glacier valley bacterial and archeal communities from Borup Fiord, Nunavut, Canada, to study Microbial Dark Matter (Phase II) -... | ecosystem: Environmental > Aquatic > Freshwater > Ice > Glacier ...
AAGATCATGCTAAGCGTCGCCGGGTAGCCCGGCAGGCAGGAGGCCACCCATGAACGTCGCACTCCGCACGCGGATGACCAAGGAGGAGTTCCTGGCGTGGGAGGAGCACCAGGAGCTGCGGCATGAGTTCAATGGCTACGGGATAACGGCGATGGTGGGCGCGACGCAGGCGCATGAGTTGATCGTGGCCAATATCGTGATTGCGTTGGGGGTCCGCCTGCGCGGCGGGCCGTGCCGGGTGTTCGGCAGCGGCATGAAGATCGAGGCGGCCGGCAGCATACGCTACCCCGACGCGACGGTAGCGTGCGGGCTGATGCAGCCGAAAGAGGTGCTGCTGGCCGATCCCCGTGTCGTGTTCGAGGTCGAATCTCGCAGCACCGCCCTGCTGGATCAGACTGTGAAGAACCCGGAGTATGAAGCCACGCCGTCCATCATGCGCTACGTCATGCTGTCGCAGAATAGCGTCGCGACAGTTGTATTCGCGCGGGTGGACGGCATGTGGACGGGACTGCTCTTAACGGGTCCGGACAAGGTGCTGGCCATGCCGGAGGTCGGGATCGAAGTGCCCTTGGGCGAGTTCTACGAAGGCGTCGTGCTGCCCAGATCAAGGACCGTCGGGCGCAGCCGGTATCGGCACCGATAGAGCATCATCGGACCGACCGTGCATACGTTCCGACGAAGATGCTTGTAGAAACGAAGCTTATGGCGTGACTGGTGCGTCCATCCTTACCGAACACGCTATGAGGGACAGGCCGCCGCCTTCAGCCCCACGCCCTCGAACTTCCGGCGGCGCCGTTGCAGCAACGTCCAGGTCAGCCTCGCGCCCGCAGCCGACAAGCGGCCGCGCGGCGGCAGGCCTACCGACTTCAGGATCATGCCCATCGCCCGCTCGATATGGCGGAAGCGGTAGAAGCTGATGGCACGGCCCATGTAGGCCGCGATGCAGCGCTCGTGTTCGTAGGCCATTGCTGCCGGCTCGTTGCCGCAATGGTAGGCGTAGGCCAACTCGTCATCCTCGGATTCGGTGATGCGCCCGGCAGCGATCCGCAGGCGCTTCACGACACCAAGCTGCTCCCGCGCGAGGTAGCGGCGCATGTGGTCGTAGAACAGCTTGAAGTGACGGTACTCGTCGGCTGCGATCAACTTGCAGACCTGTTGCAGCACCGGCTCCGCCGTCGCCTCCGCCAGCGCCGTATAGTAGCTGCTCGTCCCTGTCTCGACCATGCAGCGCGCGATCAACTCGCCGGTGCGTGAGCCGCGCACGGAGGCGTCGGCGTCCAGCGGCAGCTTGTAGCCGTCCCGGTAGCGTTGGAACGCCGCCTCGAAGTCCCAGCCGGGGTCGGCCAGCATGGCCCAGCGGCCCAGGGCATCGCCGTGCTGCACCTCCTCGATTGCCCAGTTGTCGCTGGCCCGGCGGAAGTCCGGGTCGTCCACGAACACCCGGCCGAGATAGACGGCGTAGTCCACACCGTTGCGCTCGACCATGGCGGCGGCCTTGACCAGCGGCACGATGCTGGGATCAACCTTTGCCGGGTCGAACCCGTTCCAGGCCACGTCCTCCAAACGCCAGTGCTTCATGGTGGAGCGGACCAATCCTATTGCAGTGGAGACATGGGCCGGGCTACCGAGAGCGCGAACCGTCCTACCTCTTGTGTGAACACGAGTGTTGCAATTCAGTGACGGGATCAGGTGGGTTGACGATGCCACCCGATAGTACGCATCCGGAACGGCGGCCTGAACCGGCTAGGCGGTTCCGCAACCTTGGCGTAAGGGCCGACCGGTGACGCCGAACCTGCCGCTGGCCAGCGCCGCGAGACGGCGGATGGCGCTTCGCTGATCCTTCGCTGATCCGCCCTACGACGAAGCCCTGATACGCTACGCCGCCCCGGCCGCGGCCAGCATCGCCCGGGCCGCCTGCACCCGTCCTGCGGCCGCGTCGTAGGCCACAGTGTCCGTGCCGGCCGCCGTCTGCTCCACCAACGCCGCTTGCAGCCGGGTCTCCGCCTGCGCGCGGGACACCTCGGCGACCGGGATGGCCTCATCGGCCAGCACCGTGCAGCGGTCGGGCGTGATCTCGGCAAAGCCGCCGCTGACGAACAACTGACTCGTCGGACGCCCGCCCTCGTGCAGGGTGATCGTGCCGCCTTGGAGCAGCACGATCATCGGGCTGTGGCCCGGCAGCACGCCCATCTCGCCTTCCGCCGCCGGGATGACGGCCATGTCCACCGGCTGCGACAGCAGCAGCCGGTCGGGGCTGACGATCTCCAGCAGCGTCGGCATCAGGCGGTGACCTTCATGCCCTCGGCCTTCTTCACCACGTCATCAATCGTGCCGACCATGTAGAACGCGGCCTCCGGCAGGTGGTCGTACTTGCCATCGATGATGTCCTTGAAGCTGCGGACGGTGTCGGCGATGGACACGAACACGCCGGGGCTGCCGGTGAACACCTGCGCCACGAAGAAGGGCTGGGACATGAACCGCTCGATGCGGCGGGCGCGGCCCACCACGGCCTTGTCGTCCTCGCTCAGCTCGTCCATGCCCAGGATGGCGATGATGTCCTGCAGGCTCTTGTAGGTCTGCAGCACGCGCTGCACCTCACGCGCGACCAGGTAGTGCTCCTCGCCGACGATGCGGGGGTCGAGCGAGCGGCTGGTGGAGTCCAGCGGGTCCACTGCCGGGTAGATGCCCTTTTCGGAGATGGCGCGGTTCAGCACGGTGGTGGCGTCAAGGTGGGCGAAGCTGGTGGCCGGCGCCGGGTCGGTCAGGTCGTCGGCGGGGACGTAGATCGCCTGGACCGAGGTGATGGAGCCCTTCTTCGTGCTGGTGATCCGCTCCTGCAGCGCGCCCATGTCGGTCGCCAGCGTCGGCTGGTAGCCCACGGCGCTGGGGATGCGGCCCAGCAGGGCCGACACCTCGGCGCCGGCCTGGGTAAAGCGGAAGATGTTGTCCACGAAGAACAGCACGTCCTGGCCTTCCTCGTCGCGGAAGTACTCGGCCAGGCTGAGGCCGGACAGCGCCACGCGGGCGCGGGCGCCCGGCGGCTCGTTCATCTGACCATAGACCAGCGCGACCTTGCTGCCCTCGGTCGTGCCGTCACCGAGCTTGATGACGCCGGCGTCCACCATCTCATGGTATAGGTCGTTGCCCTCACGCGTGCGCTCGCCGACGCCTGCGAATACCGACACGCCGCCATGCGCCTTGGCGATGTTGTTGATAAGCTCCTGGATGAGCACGGTCTTGCCGACGCCGGCGCCGCCGAACAGGCCGACCTTGCCGCCCTTCAGGTAGGGCGCCAGCAGGTCCACGACCTTGATGCCGGTGACCAGGATCTCGCTGCTGCTGCTCTGGTCCTCGAAGGACGGGGCGGCGCGGTGGATCGGGTAGCGCATCTTCTCGCCAACCGGGCCGCGGCCGTCAATTGGCTCGCCGATGACGTTCAGGATGCGGCCTAGCGTCTCCGGGCCGACGGGCACGGTGATCGGGCCGCCGGTGTCCGTCACCTCGCTGCCGCGCACCATGCCCTCGGTCGCGTCCATGGCGATGCAGCGGACAGTCTTTTCGCCCAGTTCCTGCGCCACTTCGAGCACCAGGTTGTTGTCGCCATTCTTGGCGATCAGCGCGTTCTGGATGAACGGCAACTCGCCCTCGAACTGCACGTCCACCACGGCGCCCAGCACCTGCGTCACGCGGCCGACCTTGTTGCTTACTGCCATGATCCCGGGTTTCCTTGGGTTAGACCGCTTCGGCGCCGGAGATGATCTCGATCAGCTCCCGCGTGATGTTCGCCTGGCGCGTGCGGTTGTAGTTGAGCGTCAGCCGGTTGATCATGTCACCGGCGTTGCGGGTGGCGTTGTCCATGGCCGACATGCGGGCACCCTGCTCGCCGGCCGCACTCTCGATCAGCGCGCGGAACAACTGGATCGCCATGTTGCGCGGCAACAGGGCCGCGAGGATCGCCTCCTCGTCCGGCTCGAACTCGTACTGCGCCTGCGGACCCGTGGTGGGGGTGGTGTCGGCGTCCGGCACCGAGAGCGGGATCAACTGCATCTCGCTCGGGATTTGACTGATGACGGACTGGAAGCGGTTGTAGATCACCGTGCACACGTCGAACTCGCCCGCGCCGAGCATGGCCGTGACGCGCGCCGCGACCTCGTTCACGTCGGAGAACTCGACCCGCTTCTTGCCGGCGAAGCTGAACTCGCCCACCAGACGGCTGGCATACTCGCGCCGCAGGTAGTCGCGGCCCTTCCGGCCCACGGTCAGCACGCGGACGGTCTTGCCCTGGCCCTCCAGCCGCTGGACCGCCGCGCGGGCGAAGCGGCCGACGTTGGTGTTGAAGGCGCCGGCCAGGCCACGGTCGGCCGTCACCACCACCAGCAGGTGGACCTGGTCCTTGCCCGTCCCCACCAGCATCGGCGGCGCGGACGGCGACCCGGCGGCGCTGCGCGCCAGGGTAGCCAACATGCGCTGCATCCGCTCGGCGTAGGGCCGCGCGGCCTCGGCTTGCGTCTGGGCGCGCTTCAGCTTGCTCGCCGCGACCATCTTCATGGCCGAGGTGATCTTGCGCGTGGACTTCACGCTGTTGATGCGCGCCCGCAGCGCCTTGAGGCTGGCCATTAGGCGAAGGTCTTGGCGAAGCCGTCCATGAAGGACACGAGCGTCTTCTCCACGTCGCCCTTCATCTCACGCTGCTCGCGGATGCTGGTCAGCACCGTAGGCTCCCGCACCTTCAGCTCGGAGATCATCCGCCGCTCGAACTCGCCGACCTTGCCGACCGGGATGTTGTCCAGGTAGCCCTTGGTGCCGGCGTAGATGCTGATGACCTGCTCCTCGACCGGCATCGGGCTGAACTGCGGCTGCTTCAACAGCTCCGTCAGCCGCGCGCCGCGGGCCAGCAGGCGCTGGGTAGAGGCGTCGAGGTCTGAGGCGAACTGCGCGAAGGCCGCCATCTCACGGTATTGCGCCAGCTCCAGCTTGATGCTGCCGGAGACCTTCTTCATGGCCTTGATCTGCGCCGACGATCCCACGCGGGACACCGACAGGCCGACGTTCACGGCCGGGCGGATGCCGCGGAAGAACAGCTCGGTCTCCAGGAAGATCTGGCCGTCGGTGATGCTGATGACGTTGGTCGGGATGTAGGCGGACACGTCGCCGGCCTGCGTCTCAATCACCGGCAGCGCCGTCAGGGAGCCGCTGCCGAACGCCTCCGACATCTTCGCCGCGCGCTCCAGCAGGCGGCTGTGCAGGTAGAACACGTCGCCGGGGTAGGCCTCGCGGCCCGGCGGGCGGCGCAGCAACAGGGACATCTGGCGGTAGGCGACGGCCTGCTTGGACAGGTCGTCGTAGCAGATCATGGCGTGCATGCCGTTGTCGCGGAAGTACTCGCCCATGGTGCAGCCGGTGTAGGGCGCCAGGAACTGCATGGGCGCCGGGTCGCTGGCGGTGGCGGCGACGACGATGGAGTACTCCATCGCCCCGTTCTCCTCCAGCGTGCGCACGATCTGCGCGACGGTGGAGCGCTTCTGGCCGATGGCGACGTAGATGCAGTAGAGCTTCGCCTTCTCGTCCGTGCCGGCGAAGGCGGTGCGCTGGGTGATGATGGCATCAATGGCGACGGCGGTCTTGCCGGTCTGGCGGTCGCCGATGATCAGCTCGCGCTGGCCGCGGCCCACGGGGATCAGGGCGTCAATCGCCTTCAAGCCGGTCTGCATCGGCTCGTGCACGGACTGGCGCGGGATGATGCCGGGCGCCTTCACCTCGACCCGGCTGCGGGTCACGTCCGTCAGCGGACCCTTGCCGTCAATCGGGTTGCCCAGCCCGTCCACCACGCGGCCCAGCAGGCCCTTGCCCACCGGCACGTCCACGATGTCCCGGGTGCGGTTGACGGTGTCGCCCTCGCGGATGCGGGTGTCGTCGCCGAACACCACGATGCCCACGTTGTCCGTCTCCAGGTTCAGGGCCATGCCCTTGATCCCAGCGGAGGGGAACTCGACGAGCTCCCCAGCCATCACGTTCTGCAGGCCGAACGCGCGGGCGATGCCGTCGCCGACCGACAGCACCTGGCCGGTCTCGGCGACGTTCTGCTCCGTGTCGAAGGCAGCGATCTGCTTCTTGAGGATGTCCGAGATCTCGGCGGGACGGATTTCCATCAGGCGGCACCCTTCATGGCATACTGCAAGCGTTGCAGGCGGGATTTGAGGCTTGTGTCATAGAGGCGTGCGCCGATCCGGACCACCAGGCCGCCGAGCAGGCCGGGGTCCACGCTGTCCTGGATGTTGACGCTGCCGTAGCCGGCTTCGATCAGGCGGGCGCGGAGCTGCTCGCGCTGCACGTCGGTCAGGGGATGGGCGCTGGCGACGGTCGCGACCACCACGCCGCGCTTCTGGGCGACGAGCGCCGCGAAGCCCGCGACGATGCCGCGCAGCGCGCCGAGCCGGCGGTTGTTGGCGATGACGCCGACGAAGTCCTGCACCAGCTTGCCGAAGCCTTCCTGCTGCAAGACGGCCGACGCCGCACCGCGGGCCTGCGTCACGTCAATGAGGGGGCTTTCGAGCAGGCGGCGGAACTCGGGCGACCCGTCTATCAGCTTACCGAGCGAGTCCATCTCGGATACCGTTTGATCCAGGGCGCCGGTCTCGTCGGCTTGCGCATACAGCGCGCTGGCGTAGCGTTCGGCGAGTTGCCCGCCGGATTGGTTCGTGGAGCCAGAGGCCACTGGGACGCTTCCCTATTGCGGGCCGGCGTGGTCGCCGGCCCCGATGCGATTGATCGGGGGCGTCTAGCATGGGGTCGGGGGTGCTGCAACAAGGGTGGGACAACTGCGCGGGCGGCCCGGCACACTCCTTGGCGCAAGCTGGGAGGCGGGTGCCCAGTGCCCGGCCCGGTCCCTGGCTGACCAGGGATGCAGCCCGCGCGGGCAGTCCGAGGGCGGAGCGGCTGACGGTCCTGACCGATCCCGATGCACTTCGCAGGAATGCCCTGTGCTGTGGCGCCTAGACCGTTGGTATAGTACCAACGCGCCTTCGCTCTGACCCTTTTGCCCGTCATTGCGAGCCGCGCTGGCGCCGTGGCAATCCAGGGGTCGCATGGGCAAGGGCCTGGTCTGGAGACCCCTGGATTGCCACGCCGCCAGCGCGGCTCGCAATGACGGATGGGTCAAGGCATACGTCGGCTGGTATAATACCCAGGTGCTGCGTGACGGGGTATGCCCTACCCTCCCTCCCGCCATCGCGCCGCCAGCACCGTGATGTTGTCCCGCCCGCCGCTGCGCCGCGCGAAGTCCACCAGCCGACGGCACAGCCCGGCGGCATCGCCGCCCAACGCCGAGTTGGCGGCAACCTGCAGCGCGCCCGGCGTCTCCGCGTAGTTCCACAGCCCGTCGCTGCACAGCAGCAGCCAGCCCTCGGCGGGGTCGGGCGCGGCGACCCGCATCACCCCCGGCTCTGGGCACGGGCTGGGGTGCGAGAAGTCCAGCGTGCCCAGGCAATGCACCAGCGCGTGGGCGCGCGGGTCGCGCCGGGCCTCGGCCTCCGGCATGTCGCCGCGGTCCAGCACCAAGGCGAGCCAGGAATGGTCCCGCGTGAGCTGCCGCCCCGCCCCCGCCCCGGACGGCAGCGCGTAGGCGCGGCTGTCCCCCAGCCAGCCCAGCGTCACGCCGTCCGCGTCCACCCAGGCGGCGACGAGGGTCGTGGCCGGTGGGTCTAGCGGTGCCTGCCGGTCGAACGGCAAGGCGCACACCGCGTTGTGCGCCGCACGGACCGCCACCGCCATCGCGGCCCCAGGCTCCGCCCCCGCCGCCCGCGCCGCCGTCAGCGCATCGTGCGCCACGCGCGCCGCCGTGGCCGCCGCCAGCTCCGGCGTCTGCGAATTGGACACCCCGTCGCAAAGCACCATCAGCGTGCCCGCCCCACCGCCGGCCGGGCCGGATAGGGCGAAGGCGTCCTGGTTGATGGCGTGCGTGACGCCGGGGTCGGTATGTCCGGCCAGCCCCGGGCCGGGCGCTTCCGCCCGGCTGCCTGCGACCGGCGGCTCCGCAGGTGCCACCCTGGCGCCGCATTCGGAACAGAAGCGGTCCCCGGGCGTAAGGGCCGCGCCGCAGCGTGGGCAGGTCATCCCCGCCGCCCTTGCCGCGGGCGTCTGCATCCTGGCCGCGCGTCGTCATGCGGGGGCGCGGAACGCCGGGGCGCCCCAACAGCCGTGCGGACCGGACCCTTCTGCGGGCGGCCACTGGACTGCCACGCCGCAGGCGGCCCGCAATGACGGGGAACCCGGCGCGTTCCGGCGGCTGTCACACCAGCGTCCGTGGCCGGACTTGGTTGGCCCGGTCCACGAAGGCGATCCGCGCGCCGTCGCCGCCGCTCAGCCGGGCGCAGGCGCGCAGGGCCGCCTCCGCCCGCTGCCGCATCGCCCGGCTGCTGACGGCCACGCCCAGCAGCGGCGCGCCGTTGGCGGACAGCGACCCGGCCTCCACCTGGCGCGCGGCTTCCAGCGCCAAGGTGGCCTCCGCCTCGTGCCGGGCCACGTCGTCGCGGGCGAGTGCGGCCAGCAGGTCGGCGGCACGACGCAGGTCGGCCTCGGCCGGCTGGCCGCCGGTCAGGGCGCGCACGGCGGCCAGGCGGGCTTCCCCAGCTTGTGCCGCGCTGTCCGGCACGCGGGCCAGCGCGGCGACAGCACCCGCGCGGTCCCCGGCGGCCAAGCGGCAGCGGGCCAGGCCGAAGGCAGCGGCGGTCAGGGCCGGGTCGGTCCGGCTGCAGGTGTCGTACAGCCCGGCGGCTTCCTCGCCCCGGCTATCCCCCTCCAGCGCCATCGCCAGGGCCAGCTTCGGCGCGGTTTCGCCGGGCAGCTCGTTGTAGACGCGGTCCAGGCAGTCCACGGCGTCCGCGCCGCGGCCCAGCGCGAGGTAGTGCTTGCCGCAGTACCAGTCCGGCCGCCAATCCAGCGGGTTCAGCGCCTGCGCCTTGTCCAGCAGGGCCAAGATAGGCCCGACCTCCGCCGCATCGGCGCCGATCCGCTCGTCGGCCAGCCGCAGCAACGCCTCCGGCGAGGTTGGCTGGCCTCGCGTGATTCCCACCAGCGCGGCATGGCGGGCCTCCGGCTCCAGCCCGGCGGCGGCGAACAGGGCGGCGGCGGCCGGGTCGGCCTGGTCCAGCCGCAGGTCGGGCAGGCGGCGCCATGCGCCTTCCAGCCGGCCGGGGTCGCCCGCCGCAGGGCGCTCCGGCAGGAACACCGCGCTGTCCATCGCCGGCACCGCGCCGTCCCGCGCCACGGTCTCCCGCAGCACGCCCGTGAGTTGCGCGGCCATCTCGTCCGCCGAGTCGAACCGCGCGTCCGGGGACGCCGCGGTGGCTTTCAGCAGAAAGCGGTAGAGGCTCTCGTTGCCCGCAAGCGGCAGGCGCAACCCGACCGGCAGCGTAGCCGGCGCGCCGTCCGGTCCCAGCAGCACGTCCAGCCCGGCCACCCCCGGCGGCGCCCGGCCGGAGAAGCTGCGGGTGCTTGCATTCCAGCGCAGCCACGCCGGCAGCGGCCCGCCCCCGGCGGCGGCGGCCCGCAGCGGTGCCGCCGGGTCGAACCCGGCGGCGCGCAAGGCAGCCTCTGGCACGACATGCAGCAGCTCGTCCGGCGGCGGCAGGGTGGCGGCGTACTGGCCGGTGTTGTCGAAGTCCATGAGCAGCACCGCGAGCGTCCGCCCGATGGTGTAGAGGTCGGATTCCGCGATGGGGTCGTCGTCGGCCTCCGGCGCCTTGTAGCCCAGGGTGCCGTAGATGTCCCCGTGCGGGTCGCCGATCCGGCGCACCGCGCCCATGTCAATCAGCTTCACGTCGTCGCCTTCGAGCATCACGTTGTCCGGCTTGAAGTCGCAGTACACCAGCCCCTGCTCGTGCAGGTAGGCGAAGGCGGGCAGGATGCCGATCAGGAAGGCCATCGCCTCCGCCGGGGGCAGCGGCCCGCGCTCCCGCCGGATCGCCTTCAGGGTGCGCCCGCCGACGTACTCCATGACGATGAAGCTCTCGCCGCCGCGGGCGGCGAAGGTGTAGATGCCGACGATCTTGCCGTGCTTGACGGAGGCGAGGAACTGCCGCTCCGCCACGGCCGCGGCCGCGGCCGCCGCGTCCCGGCTGTTCAGCAGCCCCTTCAGCACCACCCAGCGGCTGAGGCGGGTGTCCATGGCCAGGTAGATCCAGCCCAGGCCGCCGAAGGCGATGGGGCCTTTGACCTCGTACTGGTCGGCCAGCACGTCCCCGGCCCGCAGCGACGGCTTGAAGTCGTACTCGGCGCCGCAGTTGGAGCAGAAGCGCTTGTCCGGGTTCACCTTGTTGCCGCAGGACGGGCAGACCGCCTTGCCGGACGGCACCCTCGCGTCTGGCATCAAGAGCAGCAACGGGTCGGCGGATGGCTCGACCGGCATCTGCACCAGCCCGCCGCCGAGAGACCGCCGCCGGCTGCTGCTGCCGCGGGTGCCCCGCGTCCCGCGCGTCCCGGCCGCCGAACCCGGCGCAGACCCCGGCGCGGTGCCGGGCGCCGTGCCCGGCGCCGTGGCTGATGGCCGCCGCGCCCCCGTGACCCGGCCCGTCACCCGGGCGTAGCCGCCCACCCGCGCCAGGTGGACCGCGCCCGTCGCCGATCCGCGTGCCGACGCGCTGCTGGCCGGGGAGGCTGATGGCACGGCGGGGAGCGCGGCCATCCCGACGCCTGGCTCCGCCCGGCCGCAGGTGTCGCAGAACCCGTCCATGAAGGTGCCGCCACAGGCCGGATCAGTGCAACTACGGGCCATGCTGGCTCCTGTCGGAGGATTGCAGGTCTAGGGACCACGGTTCCGGGGACCACGGTTCCGGGGATCGCGGGTCTGCGGACCGCAGGTCCCGGGACGCCGGGTTCGGGGGTGGGGGTTTCAGGGGTCCTGGGTCCAGGGATAGCGGGTCCTGGCGCGGCTGGTTCAGGGACCGCGGTTTCAGGGACCGCGGGTTCGGGGATCGCCGGTTCGGGGATCGCGGTTCAGGGGGCCGCATCACGCCAGCCTCATCATGCCGGCCTCATCACGCCAGGGCCGCTTGGTAAGCGCGGAGGGCGGCGGCGGCGGCCTGCACGTCGCAAGGTGTGGCCGCCAGCGCCGCCGCGGCTGCCCCGTCCAGCGAGGTGAGGGCCGGGTCCGCCACCGGGCCGGCTGCGGGCCGCGCCCGCCGCTTGGCACGCAGCAGGCCCAGGCGGGCGTGCAGCTCGTCCCGCCGGGCCAGCCCGGCTGCGGCGGCATCGGACAGCGCCTGCGTCTGCGCCACCATTGCATCGTGCTGCGCCCGCCAGTTTTGCAGCCCGATCCGGCTGGCCTCGGTGCGCCCGGCGGCGAGCGTCGCCCCAATCCGGTCCAGCCACGCCGCCAGTTCAGGCAATGCGCCACCGTCCAGCGGCGGCAGGCTGCCGGCCACGGCGGCACGGCACGTGTCGGCTGCGGCCAGCGCGGCGGTGGCCTGGGTCCGCAGCGCATCCAGTGCGGCCCGGCTTGCGGCGATGCCGGCCTGCGCCGCCTCTGCGGCTTCGACCGCCGGACACAGCGCTTGCAGGGCGTCCAGCCGGTCCAGCACGTCCGGGCGATCCGCCGCCGCAAGCCGGGCGGACCAGTCCCCGGGCAGCGCTGCGGCCCGGGCGTGCAACCCACCCTGCAAGGCAGCGGCCTGCCCGGCCGAGTCCTCCAGCCGGGCCAGCCGCGCCCGGGCGCTGTCGAACGCCGCCGTCATCGTGCGCAGCAGCGTGTCCGGCGACACCGTGGCGGTCGCCCGCGCCCCGGCCAGCAGGTCCCGGTGCAGCACCGGGGTGGCCTGCAGGTCCACCCGGATGGACGGGCCGGTCAGGACCTCCAGCGCGGCCGCTGCCGCTTCCTCCCCGCGCCACAGGCGGGAGCCACCGCGCCGGACCTCCGCCGCCCGGTCCAGCGCGGCGCCGATCAGCAGCACGCCCTGCCATAGCTCGTCCATCGTGGCGACGAGGATGCGCGCCTCGGACGCCAGGCGTCCGGTGCCGGCGGCGGCGCGCTTGGCGTCCAGGAAGGCCGGCAGCTCGCTCAGCTCGGACACGTTGCGGCTGGCGGCGGCCAGGCGGCTGCGCCAGCGCGCGAGTTCCGCGTCCACCGCGTCCAGCGTGGGCGCCGTCACCGGTACTCGCGCAGGCGCTGCCACAGGCCCCCCAGCGACAGGCCGAGGACGAGCGCCAGCGCGGCCACGACAACCCAAGGAAGCCGCGCCGCCGTGCCGAGCGCCGCCGACACATGCTGGTCGAACTCGGCCTGGTTCACGGCAATGGTCCGGTCCAGCGCCGCCCGCAGCGCCGCGAACATCGTGCTCCCCTCCCCTAGGCCCTGGCCCAGCCAGCCCGCGACGGCCTCCGTATGCTGCCGCCGCCCTTCCAGCGCCTGCATCCGCCGCACCGCCGCCGCCGCATCGGCCAGCCGGAGTATGCTGTCGGTCGCCGGGCCGCGCTCCGCGGCGCCAAACGTGATGTTGTTCAATTCCTTTCCGAGAAACCCGCCGAACTGCGGCGTCGCTGCGCGGGCCGCGGCAACCTGCCCGTCCTCCTCCAACCGCACGGCTGCCATCAGCTTCGTTTGCATGTCCATCACTCGGGCGGGATTGGCCAGGTAGACTTCCACAAGGGCCCAAGCGGACGCATCCATGCGCGCCTGGGCCGCAGCGCGTGCGGCGGGTTCGGGGTCGAGCAGCCACATCGAGGTGTCGGCCTGCAAGGCGCTGACCGCCACCTTCGCCTGGAACAGCGGGCGCAAGCTGCCGTATGCGTCGTCCTTGGCCACCCGCAGCGTAATGCGCTCCTGCAGCACCGTGGCGCCCAGCCACAGCCCGGCGGCAGCGGCCACCAGAGTCGCGCCCGCCAGCATCGGGTTCAGCGTCCGCCGCATCCGGCGCGCCAGCCAGGCCTGCACGGCCACCAGCGCCAGCACCAGCAGCAGGAAGGCGCCAACGGCCATGCCCCCCAGCAGCAGCGACTGCGTCTGGTAGCGCCGGTAGGTGTCTTCCAGGACCGAGGCATTCGCCTCGGCCAGCTTCCCAGCCTCCGGCGTGGCGAAGTCCCGGTTGACGCGGGTGGCCCATTGCACCCGGCGGAGCGTCGCAGTGCGGTCGCCCGCGCCGTAGGTCCGCGCCTCGGCCACCGCTTCCTGGTAGGCCAGCGTCCAGCGTTGCAGCTCCCGCAACGGAGCCGCCTCCGCCTCGCCATAGGTCACGTTGCGCGCCGCCTCCACAAGGTCGGATGACAGCGTCAGCATCGCCTGGCGGAACTCGGCCGAGGTCCCGGTCGCCTCGCCGCCGCCCACGAGCGAGTCCGCCAGCGCCGCGGCGTCCATGTCGCCCAACCCGGCCGACATGCGGAGCGCGAGCGCCACCGACGGCTCGGCGTCGCGCCCCACCGTCCGCGCGGCGTCGCTGATGCCGGCGGCAGCCCACAGCGACACCGCGCCGGCCAGCAGCACCAGCAGCGTCAGGCCCAGCATCGCGCCGCGCAGCCGCCCCGGTGTCGTTCCGCCAAATATCCGGCGCAGCCCCGACATGCCAGCCGCTGCGATGTTCGTAGGCTGGCTGCCGGGCGGCACCGGCCCGCGGGCTGGCGGCACGGCCGCTAGAACGCCCGCGGCGGCCGTTGCAGGCCCTACTCCCCAAGGCGAGGCCGTGCCCGGCGGCACCACGCCAGCCCGTGCCAAGCCTGGCACTACGCTGCCAGTTGCTGCCATGCCAGGTACTATCACGCTTGATGCTGCCTTACCTTGCGGCGGCGAGGGGGGTCGCGCACCCGCCATCAGCGCGCCGCCACCGTCAGCCGCGTCCAGCAGCCCAGCGTCACCTGGTCGCCATCCGTCAGCGGCACCGGCACGTTCGGCTCCACCGGCGTCCCGTTCAGCCGCGTGCCGTTCATCGAGCCGAGGTCCAGCAGACTCAGCCCGCCGTCCGCCGCGCGCAGGATGCGGGCGTGGCGGCGGGAGATGCCGGGGTCGCGCACGGCGACCTCGGGGTGGATGTCGTCGGTGTCCGAGCGGCGGCCGATCAGGTGGTCCGACAAGTCCAGGGGGTAGATGCGGGCGCGCAGGTCGGTGGGCATCGGGTCCTCTGGGCGGCGCAGCAAGGGGTCCACGGTCGCGTGCAGGTCCCAGCGCTGGGAGGCGGCCATGAAGGCTGCAGCCGGGGTTGCAGCAATTGGGGGAGCCGCAGCCGGGGGAGCTGCTGCTAGGGAAGCTGCTGTGGGGGGCGTTTGGGACGGGGGTGCATCAGGCTGGGATGCGGGGGTGCCAGGGAACGGCGCGGACTGCCCCGGTGCAGCCGCGGCATTGGCAGACGAAGCGCGTCCCATATCACCGGACGGTGCGCCAGCCGGACCGGAAGCCGGAAGGGCGATAGGAGGGGCGGCCAGGGCCGGTGGCACAGCCGCCGGGGCAGCCGCGGGGGCGGGCGCGGCGCCGAACGGCTTCTTCTCCAGAAAATCGTAGCGGCAGGTGTCGCAGAAGCGCGCGAAGGGGCCGGGCCGCAGCTCCCCGCACACCGGGCAGGCATCCGGCGCGCCCGGCACCGGCAGCACCTGCGCCGGCGCGGCTGCCGGGGCCGCCGGGCTGGCGGCCATGGCCGCGCCGCACTCCGAGCAGAACTCGGCGTCAGTTGAAATGCCGCCGCACTTGGGGCAGCGGGGGGCGGTTGCCATTCCCGCCTAAGCTCCGAGCGCCGGCATGGGGCGCTGCGTCCCCCTCTCCCTCCGGGAGAGGGCCGGGGTGAGGGAAGCCCAGCAGCACCAACCGTCCCCGCACGGCGTGGCCCAGATGCAGGGCGGGTTCGTGAGGGCGGCCTCCCTCACCCCAACCGTAAACCGCTTCACGGTTTGACCCCGGAGGGAGAGGGAGCAGGCAAGCATCCCGCTCAATCCCGCTTGGCCCGCACGGTGCGCGTGCTGGCCACGTCGAGGTCCATCACCGCCACCTTGCCCGCGCCGCTCCGCAGCCGGAGCGTGCCGGCGTCGGCGTCGCCCTCCACCACCTCCCGCAGGCGGCGCGTGGTCTCGGCGTCGCCGGAGCGTTCGGCCAGGGCCAGGGCGCGGCCCAGGTGCAGGGTCGCCGTGGCCTCGTCGCGGCGGTCCAGCGCCTCCAGCCCTTCCTGGATCGCGCGGGCCTTGTCGGCCTGGCCGGTGTAGTGTGCGACCTGCTCGTTGATGCGGGTGGACAGGCCGGCGTCGGTGGTCCAGGTGACGGTCACGTTGCCGCCGGGCAGCACCTGGTCGCCGGCCGCGGGGTCCTGCCAGACGACGCTGGGGCGGCAGACCAGCATCTGCTCGCCGATGCCCAGCGGCGTGACCTCGAACGAGGCGAAGTAGTCCTGCGCGCCCGTCCCCCATGCGCCGAGCGGGATATCCACCGCGCGCTGGTCCACCGGGACCACCTTGCCCAGCAGGTCTATCTCGGTCGGGAAGGCCTGCTTGACCGCCAACAGCCTGGCGTTCTTGGGCATCCACAGCCGCAGCCGCACCCCGGCCACCGACTTGGACATCGCCGCCGCCATCGTCTGGCGAAAGTCTTCGGCCAGTCCCTCCGGGCTTGCGACGAGTTGCGTCGTGCCCAGCAGGGCGTCGGCGATGGTCCGCAGTTGGCCCGGCGACCAGTCCGTGCCTACCCCGCGGCAATCCGCCTGGAACACCCCCGCGCACCCCTGAAGTACTACCTCCAGCGCCCGCGTGTCCGACGTGTCGTTCTGCCCGTCCGTCAGCAGGATCGCCTGGCCCAGCGCGCCCGGCACCTCCTGGAACAGCGTCCGCGCCAAGGCCAGCGCCGAAGACATGACGGTTCCGCCCGACGCCTCCAGCCGCTGGATCGCTTGGTGCGCGGCCCGGCGCCCCGCCGCGTCCATGCGGAGGCGCGGCAGGACGGCATGGGGCTTGGTGTCGAAGGCGATCACGAAGGCCTCCACCTCCGCATCCATCTGGTCCACCGCGACGCGCAGGGCGTGCTTCAGCGCGTCCATCTTGTCGCCGGTCATGGAGCCGGACTTGTCCGCCACCAGCCCCACGACCCGGCGCGCCTTGGCCGGCACGGCGCCGTCCGCACCCGGCCCACCTGCACCTGGCCCGTCCGCGGCCACGCTGAAGACGGCGTCCGCCCGGGTAGCGCCGGGCGAGAGGTGCTGGTTGAGGAACGTCTCGATCCGGAACTTCATGCGATCCAAACCGTCTTATGCCGTGACCCGGCTGTGGCACCGGGTCGTTCTTGCACCATGGAAGCCCGGGTTCGGCCGGGCTTGGCCCCTGCGGCCCCTGGATCGCCATGGCGCTGCGCGCCTCGCAATGACAGGAGCGGGCATGACAGGCGGCGGCACAGGATCATGCCTCCATCGCCCCATGCCCTCAATGCCCTATGCTGCGATTGCCGTGCGCCTCGCTTGCCGTGTGCCTGCATTGCCCTATGCCTTCATCGCCTCGTCCGCATGGGCGCGCAGGCCGTCCATCAGGCGGGCGCGGACCTCGCCCAACTGCTCGACGGCGGCGGCGCGCTTCGTGCGGTTTTCGCGGTCCAGTTGCAGACCGCGGTCTATGGTGGCCAGCATGCGGTCCGTCACCTGCGCCAGCACCGCGACATCCCCGGCCATGTCGCCCTGGGTGCGCTTGGCGGCGGTGTAGGCCTGGTCCAGCGCGTCCGCGCCGATGGCCTGCAGCTCCTGCCCAATGCGGCGCCGGGCCGCCGTAGCGTCGCTGGCGCGGCTGATGCCGTGCAGGGCGGCCACGCGCACCAGGGCGGCCTTCATGTCCGGCAGGTCGAACAGGATGGTGTCGAGCGTGTTCTGGATTTCGATCCGCCCGGCTTGCTGGGCCACGCGGATTTGCGGGATGGACAGCACGCCGCGGGTGAAGGCGACGTGCATGCGGACCAGCCGGGTCTCGAAGGCGTCAATCTGCTCCGCCATGTCGCGCAGCTTGGCCAGGCGCACGGCGTCCGGGGTGCCGGCGACGGCCGCGCGCTCGGCTGCGAAGGCGGCGCGCATCCGCAGCAAGGCTTGCTGGCCGCCGGCGACCCAGACCTCGATCTCGCGCAGGTTGGCCTCGGCGGCGTCCAGCAGGCGGTCCATGCCGGCGTTGGCGGCCTTCAGCTTGCCCATGTGCAGCTCCGCCCGCTGCTCGATGCTGGCCATGTGGTTCACGACCTGTGCCTGCATGGCCTGGAAGCGCCGGAAGGCGGTGTAGTACTTGCCCACAAACGGCAGGCGCGCCAGGAGGGCCAGCTTGCCCTCGGCCTCCCGCTTCACCGCCGGCAGGTCCAGCATCTTGATGTCGGTCGCCAGTTCCGCCACCAGGGCGCCGGCCATGCCGAGGTCGTCCGTCTTGGCGCCGGCCAGCAACTGGTCCAGGAAGCCCGAGAGCTTGCGTTGCGGACCCGCGCCGAAGGTGGCGACGGTGTTGCTATCGGTGGCCGACACGCTGGCGGCGATGCTCGCGACCTGCTGGCGGCGCGCACCGTCGAAGCGGGACGGGTCCACCATGTCGGTGGGGGCCAGTTGCAGGGCCAGCGCGGGCAAGGGCGGCGCGTCGGCCGGGGTGGTTGCGTCCGTGGACAAGGCGGGGAGCCTCCTGGCTGGCGGCGGGACGCTAGCAGGACGGCCGCAGGCCAACAATGCCGGGCCTGCGGCGCCGTCAGGGGCCGTCGGGCGGGAGGCTCAGACCTTCGTAGAGGCGCTCCATCGGCAGCTCGATACCTGCCTCGGGGACCGGAATGCTGTCCGCCAGCCCGGTGACGAAGGTGGCGGCGCTGATGCTCAGGTGCCCGTCGGCACCGCGCGCACATGACCCGCCCTGCCGTCGGTAGCCCTCCCGGACGTTGGACCGCAACGAACGGTAGGCCGGCTGCGCCCGGACCGGCCCGGTGAGGCGCGTGCTGTTCCTGTGCAGCCGGAACCGGCTGCGAAGCCCGACGGCGGAGCAGGTGTTCTCAGCCTATCCGGACATCGAGGCAGCCTCGGCAGGCTTGGACAACGATGCCGACACCGTCTGCACGCCGGAGCTGGTCGAGTGGGCGGAGATCGTGTTCGTGATGGAGAAGGCGCATCGGGGCAAGCTCGCCAAGCGCTTCAAGCAGCACCTGAAGAACGCCCGGGTGATCTGCCTCGACATCCCTGACACCTACCGCTTCATGCAACCTGAGTTGGTGCAACTCCTGCATGCGCGCGTGGACCCGCACCTCCGCAGGGGGTGAGCGCCACCACGACATATCCCATGCCGAAGGTCGTCTGCTGTGACCCATCCGTTATTGCGAGCCGCTTTTGCGGCGTGACAATCCAGGGGCTGCAAGTGCAGTGCTTTCGGCCTCTGGATCGCCACGGGCTACGCCCTCGCGGTGACGAAGAACGGTCACTGCAGACACGGGTTGGAGTCACAGGCTGCTTGGACGGCAGGTCAGGACGCCGCGGCGCAGCACGTCGCCGCCAGACGTGCCGCCATGCCGCCGGGCACCCCGGCGCCGGCCAGGGCCACGGCCATCTCCGCCTGCGTCGCCCCGGCGCGCGCCGCCGCGGTGGCCGTGCCGACCAGCCGTTGCAGCCCGGCCTCGTCGAAGGTCATCGTCGGCGCGGGCGGCGACGGCTCCCCCATCACGAACGGCTTCAGCCGCAGCCGGGTGCGGTGGTCCGTCACCGGCTTTTCGTCCGTCATGCCCACGCCGCGATAGTAGCGCTTCTGCCAGCGCTCCGCCGGGGTCTTGGCATTGGCGATGTTGGCGTGGAAGTCGTCGCGCGACCGGGTCCAGGCCTTGAACTCGTCGTGCAGCGCCGGGTTGTCCTCCAGGTCAACGACCTTGGGGTCCATGCGCTCCAGCGCGCCGCGCTGGACGGGGAAGACGAAGCAGATGGGTTCCCCGCGCACGAAGCGGACGCGGTGGTTCCGGCGGGTGAACTTCCAGTTCATCGTGAAGGTGTAGGGGGACCAGTCGGTTTCCACGATGCCGGACAGCGGCATGATGCCGTCCTTGGGCCGGTTGGGCGACCCGGTGATGAACAGGTCCCAGCCCGGCGGCGTGCGGAACAGCGCCTGGATATGGAACGTGACCGTGCCCTGGCCGAACAGCGACACGGCCTCGTTCTGCCGCTGCGTGCCCGGCGCGTTGCGGACGATCACGGCCTCCGCACCCGGCCCGCCGGTCCAGTAGGCCTCGGCGTCGCACGGCGAGAGTATCTCCCAGCCATGGGCGTTGGCGATGTTCAGCGGCAGGCAGCGGTAGGCGAAGGACTCGGGCGTCGCGTCCATCCAGGGGCGCGTTGCCTCCGCTGGGCGCACCAGCGGGTCCCAGCCGGGGTGGAGGTAGCAGAGGAAGTCCATCGCGCGGGTCCTCAAGGTTGCGGCGGGGCGGAGGTTAGGACAGGCGGCGGGCAGTTGGCGAGGGTGGCGCCCTGTCCCGGCCCAGCTTGGCAACGCCGCCCTACCCCGGCACCCTGGCGCAAACGACTGTGGAGGATCGTCCCCATGCCCACCCCGCCTGCCGCCACCCTGCCCGTTCCAACCTTGTTCGACCTTACCGGCCACGTTGCCGTCATCACCGGCAGCAGCAAGGGCATCGGCCGCGCCATCGCCGAGCGCATGGCCCAGCACGGCGCCCGCGTCGTCGTCAGCTCCCGCAAGGCCGATGCGTGCGAGGCCGTGGCGGCCGGCATCCGCGCCGCGGGCGGGGAGGCGCTGGTGATCCCCTGCAACATCGGCCGCAAGGAGGAGCTGCAGGCCCTGGTGGACCGCACCCTGGACGCTTGGGGGCGGGTGGACGCGCTGGTGTGCAACGCCGCGGTCAACCCGTATTTCGGCCCCGGCGCCGGCATCCCCGACGACGCCTGGGACCGCATCATGGGCACCAACATCCGCAGCAACCACTGGCTGGCCAACATGGTCCTGCCCGGCATGGCGGCGCGCGGCGAGGGGTCGGTCACGGTCGTGTCCAGCATCGCCGGGCTGCGCGGCAGCACCAGCATCGGCGCCTACGGCATCAGCAAGGCCGCCGACATGCAGCTGGTCCGCAACCTGGCCTGCGAGTGGGGGCCGCACGGCGTCCGCGCCAACTGCATCGTCCCCGGCCTGGTCCGCACCGACTTCGCCCGCGCGCTGTGGGAGGATCCGGAGAACCTGCGCCGCCGCACCCGCGACACCCCGCTGCAGCGCATCGGCGAGCCGGATGAGATTGCGGGCGCTGCGGTGTTCCTGGCCGCGGCGGCGGGGCGGTTCATGACGGGGCAGACGATTGTCATTGATGGCGGCGTCACGGCGGGGTCGCCCGCGGTGGACTGACGGCGCCCCACGGGCCGACGTAAGCGGCGCTTCGCTTCGGGACGGCAGCGCCGCCCTGGGACTATTGGCACAGGGGCCGCGGCCTGGCCTTTAGGCCCGCCGCTCCACGGCCTGCCGCTGGTCCAGCCCGTCCCACATCGCACACAGCCACGCGACCCGGTCGTCCAGCGCCGGCCAGCTTACTCTCGCATCAGGGCGGGGCGTCGCGGCTACCACGTCCACCAGGAACTGCGCCGCGGGCACCGTCGGGTGCAGGCTGTCCGCACCGCGCCGCACCACCGCTGCCGTGCTGCGCGCCAGCAGCGCCAGCTTGCGCCGCCCTGGCACCACGGCCCGGCAGCTTACGCTATCATGTCCGTTGCGCGCGACTTGCGCCCCGATCTCGGCATACAGCCGCCGGGCCGCGCCGATGCCGGGGCGGCAGTCCAGCGGCAGCCGGGCGATGCCGGCGTCCGCGCGGGCATACAGCGCATCCGCCGCTGCCAGCAGCCGTGCCACCACCCCGCCCAGCGCCGGTGAGAACACCGGGTTCCGCATCCATGCCGCCGGGTCCAACCCGGCCTCCCGCAGCCACGCCAGCGGCAGGTACAGCCGCCCGGCCCGCGCATCCTCCCCCACGTCCCGGGCAATGTTGCTAAGCTGCATCGCCACCCCCAGATCGCAGGCCCGCGCGACGCCTGCCGGCGAGCGCTCCCCCATCAGCAGCGCCATCATCGCCCCTACCGTGCCCGCCACCCGGGCGGCATAGGCGTGCAGGTCCTCAAGCGTGTCGTAGCGGCGGCCCGCGGCGTCCCAGGCGAAGCCCTCCAGCAGCGCATCCAGCAGCGCGCGGGGGATGGCGTGCCGGGCCACGACGGCGGCCAGCGCCCGGTCGGTCGGCACGGGGGCAGGGCGGCCGGCATAGACCGCGTCCAGCCGGTCCCGCAGGTGTTGCAGGGCGGCCGGGCCGCCGCCGGCGTCAATCAGGTCGTCCGCCACGCGGCAGAACGCATACAGCGCCGTCGCGGGCTGGTGGACCCGCCGCGGCAGCACCCGCGCCGCAGCATGGAAGGTGCGCGATCCCCCCCGCAGCATGGCCCGGCAATCCGCCAGGTCCGTCAGCAGGTGCGCGTTATGCCAAGGCGGTTGCTGCATCGGGCGTGACCTAATCAAGTGCCAGGGCGGGCGGGCGGGCGTGGGGCGGAGTGTCAACCGTGATGGACATTCAAGCCCAAGAGTAACCATGCGCTGGCAGGCAGGACCAGACCCTTTGTGGGTTTCTGGGCGGGCAGACCACCGGCCGCTCACGCCTTCGCAAGCTGCCCGTCCTCGTACCACCCGACATCCAGCGTTGCGACCTCGCCGAACGTCGTCCGCCGCGAGATGGACATGGCGATGATCCGCCACGACGTCACAGGCATCGTCAAGAACGGCATCGGGTCCCGCCGGTCCCACGTCACGTCCCGCGTCGTCGCCAGCCGGCGCAGGCGGCCCAGGAAGCCGTCCCGCCGGAACAGCGCCATCTGCGTCTCGGTCAGGCACGAGTAAAACTGTTGCAGTTCCCCCTCCGGCCGGACCCGCATCGGCGCGCCCGCAGGCCCGCCGATGCGGTCCGGGTCCAGGATGGCCCCTGCCACGTCCACCGGCTGCCAGAAATGCACGCCGCTGGTGGCGCGCGGGTTGCACTCGATCCCGTGCGCCTGCCCGGCCGCGTCCAGCACGAAGTCGAAGGAGATGAAGCCGCTCCATCCCACGGCAGCGACAAAGGTCTCGATCCATGCGGTGATGGCTGGCTGCTCCGCCACACGCTCGAACGCAATGGCGACCGTGCCCTGCATGACCGTGCCGCGGTAGATCACCGTCGCCACCACCCGGCCGCCGTGCGCGATGGAGCAAGTGCTGTGGACCCGCCCGGGGATGAAGGCCTGGACGATGGCAGGGTCCGCGGGGTCCGCCGCGGGCAGCGCCGCGCCGCGCGGCAGCATCCGCACGCCCCGCCCCGAGCAGGAGAAGACCGGCTTCACCACGACATCCCGCTCCGCCGCAAGCGCCGCCGCCGCGGCAGTGCCAAGCGGGTGGGTTTGCGGCACCGCCACGCCGCAGGCCTCGCCCTGCACGATGAATCGTGCCTTGTCGTGCAGCGCCAGCACCGCATCCGGCGGCATCGTGAACAGCCGCGCCCGCCCTGCCAAGCGGTCACGCAGGAAGGCGACGTGCATCGTCTCCTCCGACACCGGCACGACCAGGTCCACGCCCTCGTCCCGGATGATGCCGTCGAGCGCCGCGAGGTAGGCGGCCTTGCCCGCGCTGGGCGCCGGCACCTGGATGCTGCGCGCGACGTGCCGGGACGCCCCGGCCAAGTGCCGCCGGAACGGCTCGGCCACCAGCACCCGGCACCCCACCCCGGCAAAGCCGCGCGCAAGGTCCAGCGCCTTGGGCAGCCGGCCGAGGGTTAGCAGCACCGTCTTCATCCCAACTCCTCCCATCATGCCAGCCGCTTTTGGCTTGACCTGTCAGTGCGAGGCGCGCAGCGCCGCGGCAATCCAGGAGCCACGGGGCCAGTCCTTGACGCCCCTGGATTGCCACGCCGCAAGGGCGGCTCGCAATGACGGGGAACCCACGGGTCGGCCTGAACGCCAGTCGGCATCAAGCCGCCCGGGTGACGCGGCACATCACCTGCTGCACCGGCCGGGTGGTCAGGCGCGCCGCTGGGCGCACGCGGCCGGGCTGGTCCACATGGAAGTCGTAGGCACGGAACAGCCGGGCGATCAGCAGCACCGCCTCCGTCGTCGCAAATGCCGCGCCCGCGCACACCCGCGGACCCAGGCCGAACGGGATATAGGCGCCGGGCGTCATGTCCCCGTCGCGCTCCGGCAGGAAGCGGTCGGGGTCGAACACGTTGGGGTCGCGCCAGTACTTCTCGTGGCGGTGCAGCACCCAGGGGGCCACCATCACCAGTGCGCCGCGCTTGACCCGGTAGGTGCCCAGCCGCGTCGCTTGCAGCGCCACGCGCGGCAGGAAGGTGATGGGCGGATATAGGCGCAGCGTCTCGCGGAAGATGTTGCGGACGGTCGGCATGTGCTTCGTATGCTCGAACCCGATTGGCCCGGTGCCGGCCACCGCCGCAACCTCCCGACGCACCCGCGCGACCCATTGCGGCTGCGTCGCCAGGATGAAGAACACCCAGGTCAGCGCGCTCGCGCTCGTCTCGTGCCCGGCCAGGAACAGCACGCCGAGCTGGTCCACCAGCTCCTCCCGCGTGAACGCCACGTCGCCGTCGCGCGCCGCGGCCACCGCCGAGGCGATGTCGTCGAACCCCGCGGCACCAGCGCCAAGGTGCGGGTCCAGCAGGTCTCCCAAGTGGCGGCGGATCAGCGCGCAGGCGTCCAGCACGGATTGCCGCTGCGGCACCTGCGTCCAGGCCCGGTCCATGATGAGGCGCCGTATCTCCACCTGGGCGACGCTGCGCTCGAACTCGGTGAAGGCCGCGAACACCTCATGCGCCGCATGGGTCTCCAGGCCGGTCGAGAACACGGTGCGGCAGATGATGTCGGCCGTCAGGTGGCTCATGGCCAAATCCAGCGAGAACGCGGCCCCGTCCGCCACCCGGGCGTCCAGCACGGCTTCGCACGCGGCGGCGCCGGCCTGCATGTCAGGGTAGGCGCGGCTGACGCGCATCCCTGTCAGCGCCGGGTCCACCATGCGGCGCTGGCGCTGCCAGGTGGCGCCGCTGGAGACGAAGATGGAGTCCCCGATCAGCGGCGCCAGCGCGTTCACCATCAAGTCGCTCTTGGGGAATATGCCCTCGGGGTCCGCCAGCACGTGCCGCACCAGGTCCGGCTGGTTGACGATCAGGATCTGCCGGCGCGAGTAGCCCAGCGGCCCGATCGGCACGCGGTAGGCGGCGGTGGGCAGCAGGCTGAGCAGGTCGCCATCTCCGTGCAGCGCCGCCCGCATCAGGGCGGTGACGGCGGACAGCGTGTCCGGCTTGGGCGGGACGTAGGGGGTGCGCTGCGGCTCGGGCCGGTTCGTGATGACGTTCATGCCGTGGGGTCTCTTGGGGGGTCTCTTGGCTGGCTTGGCCGGGCGGTCCGTGGTCCGCCCGGCGCTGAAGCGGGCAACTTTACACGCGGAAGCGTCAAGTGCCATGGTCGGCGGCAAGGAGGGCGCAGATTTGGAGTTGCTGGCGTTCCACGGCCTGGTTGCGGCCCACATCATCGCCGGCAGCATCGGCGCCGTGGCGTTCTGGGTGCCGGTCATCGGGCGCAAGGGCGGGGTGCAGCACAAGCGCTGGGGCCGGGTGTTCACGACGGCCCTGATGGTGACGGGCGGCCTGGCGGTCGCCATGAGCCTGTTCTCCCTGGCCGACCCGGTGGGCG
>Ga0123338_10001254_pt1 | contig 24625 bp, 15 predicted proteins | sample grotaG_FD_89793 | JGI IMG/M metagenome (GOLD analysis project Ga0123338, IMG submission 89793) | Glacier valley bacterial and archeal communities from Borup Fiord, Nunavut, Canada, to study Microbial Dark Matter (Phase II) -... | ecosystem: Environmental > Aquatic > Freshwater > Ice > Glacier ...
CCACTTACCCTTCCATCCACAAAGCAAGCGCTCTCCGATGCGCCGGCCCCAGCACCACGCCCGGCCGGGCAGCCCGCACCAGTGCCTCGGCTTCGGCGGGCGACGCGGCCCGGCCCCGGTGCAGCAGCCAGGCCGCCACCACGACGGCGCTGCGCGAATAGCCCAGGGCGCAGTGCACCAGCACGGGCGCGTGCGGCCACAGCGCATCGAGGGCGGCCACGGCTCCGGCTAATTCGGCGGGCGTGGGCGCGGCCAGGTCGAGCAGCGGCACGGCGCGGTGGGGGCGGGCGCGGGCAGCGCGGCCCAGGCTGAACTCGGCCGTGAGGTCGAGCACGGCCCCGGCGGGCAGGTGCTGCCAGTCGGCGCGGCCGGGCGCGCGGCCCAGCCAGAGGCCCGGCACCACTTCGGCGCTCGGCGGCCCGTGGCGCGTGAACCAGCGCGACGACAGCCACGCCCCCGCTTGATAAGGAGCTAAGAGCCAGCGCGCCGCCCAATTCAATTGCCCATCGGCGTTCTTTTGAAAAACGGCCGCGCCCAAGCCAGCATAGGCGGTGGCGACGAGCACCAGGGCCGCGCCCGGCCACAGCAGCAGCCAGGCCCAGCCGCCTGCCCACGCGGCCAGTGTCAGGCCCAGCGCCGCGCCCAGCGCGTAAGCAAGCGCCAGCTTGCGCCGCCAACTCGCGTCGAGGGCTGGGCCGGTGGGCCGCAGCGTGGTGGTAGTTGCCGCAACGGCGGTGAGTGCCTCGTGAGTCCGCGCGGAGCGCGCCCAGCCGCCGTTCGGAAACAGATACACCACGACCACGCCCACGGCCGCGCCGGCCACGCCGTCGATGAAATGGTGCTGATAGGTGGTGAAAACCGACAGCGCAATCAGCCCGAACCACGCCTGCACGACCCAACCCAGCGGCCCGCGCACGTGCCGCCAATACACCAGCCCCACCAGCAGCACCAGGCTGATGTGCAGCGAAGGAGCTTGATTGTACGGCTTGTCGAACCCGGTGAGCGCGTCGAACAGCGCCCCGTTGAAGCCGCTCGTGGCGGGCCGCTCGAAGCTGAAGCGCAACGGAAACAGCAGAAACCCGGCCACCGAAATTACGCTCGCCGCCGCCAGCCGCCGGGCGTGGGTATCCAGCTCGGCGCGGGTGGCGCAGAACAGCAGTGAGCCGGCATAGAACGCGTCCAGCGACATGTAGGGCAGAATCGTCCAGTCCCAGAACGGGATGTGCCGCTCCCAGCCAAACACCACCGCCCCGACGTGCGGCAGCCGGGCCGTGTACCAGTTGGCAAAGCCGTAAGTGGCGAAGAAAAACGGCCCCAGCAAGGCCAGGTACACGAGCGCCCACAGCCAGGGGCGCGGAGTCACCCGTTCCGGCGTGGCCGTCGGGGTCGCGGTTGCTGGGGCAGTTATAGTGGCTGGCTCCATGTTAGAGTTGGTTTCTTTAATTGATTTTACCAAGACATGAGACGTTAGACAGGAGACGTTAGACAGGAGACAGGAGACATGAGACTTTTCTCGCCGAGCGTCTCATGTCTCATGTCTAACGTCTCATGTCTTACTAAACTCAATATTTTCCTAAGCAATGGCCGAAACCGGGCGCGCGCTTACCGCCGCCCGCGCGTCGGATGCGCCCGCCTCGCCCGACCCCACGCGGCGGGCCAGCGAGACGCTGAAAATACCCCACTCGTCGCTGAGCTGGTCGATTTTCTCGAAGCCGGCGGCAGCCACCAACTCGTCCATCTCGGCCTGCACCCGGCGGCGCATCACCCAGGCCACGCCGTCGCGGTGGCTGCTGAGCGAGCGGGCAATCATTTCGAGCTGCGGGTGCCAGGGCTGGTTGGTGTAGATGAGGTAGCCGCCCGGCACGACGGCCTCGGCCAGGCCCGCCAACGAACGCCGTACCAGGGCGTTGTCGCCGAACAGCTCATACAAGCCAGACACGACAGCCAGCGTGGGTTGGGGCCGCAAGCCCGCCAGGCTGGCCTGGTCGAAGGCATCGCCTTCGGCAAACTCGGCCACCGCGCCCAGCCCGCGCTGCTCGATGAGGCGGCGGCCGGCGGCCACGTTCAGCGGGCTGTAGTCGCGCAACAGAATGTGCTCGACCGCGCCGTCCGCGCCGACCACGCCATCTGCCTTCAGGCCAGCCAGCGCGTCGAGTACGTAGCGGCCGTGGCCGGCGGCGATGTCCACGAGGCGCACTGGCAGCTCATCAGCCCGCAGCCGGGCCACGGCCTGAGCGATGAGCTGCTCGACGTGGGTTTTGCGAATGCGGATGCCGCGCCAGCCGATGCTGTTGAGGTAGAAGCCGTCCACGGCCCGGCCCAGCAGCGTAACACCCGCGCGCTGATTACGATACACGTAGTCCAGGGCGCTGCCCGAGTCGAAGCCCGTGGTCAGTCCGCCCTTGATGCCCGCCGATAAGCGCCCGCCGACCCGAATCCAGAACCGCGACATGGCCCAGTACGCCCGCATCAGGGCGGAGTCGGCCGGCTGGCTCAGCTGGTCGTATTCGGTCTTGGTAAAGCCTTGCTGATGCGCGGCGAGCAAGCCCGGTGCCGCGAGCGGCGCGGCAAACACTCGCTCGACGAAGCCGCGCACCAAGGCCACGGCCCGCGCCCGGTCCAGTTCGCCGAGCGTGTCGTGGAAAAACCCGTCGAGCACGTGCAGCTCCTTCACCGGCGAGGAGAGCCGGTCGTAAAACTGCTGTTGCGGCTCCCGGTATACCACCTGGTCGGCCCCCGACACCAGCACCTGGGTCGGCACGTGGATGGCCGTCGCATCGGCCACCACCCGGCGCGAAGCGGCATCGACATCGAGCAGAATGTTGACCGCGATGGGCCGGGTAATGAGCGGGTCGGCATCGTAAGAAGCAATGCGGGCCGGGTCGTGCGTAAGCTGCGTAGCCTTGACGTAGGACTTGACGAAAAACTTGCCGCGCGCCGCGTAAGCCAGCTTCAGCCCCGCCAACGCGCCCGGCACGAGGAGGTTGATGCTGAACGCCGGCGCGGCCAGCACCAGCCCCCGCAGGCGCGGTGCGTAGTCGTGCACCCAGGTCGCGACCAGCGCCGCCCCGAAGCTCTGAGCCACGACAACCAGGTTCTCGGCCGCGATGCCATGCGCCGTCGTGATATGACGCACGAACGAGTCCACGTCCTTCACCAGCACGCCGTAGTTTTCGGCCGCGCCGCGCTCACCGGGCGAGCGGCCCAGCCCGCGCGCGTCCCAGGCAAAAAAGTCGAAGTCGGGCATGCTCAGCTCGTCCACCAAATGGGCCATGCGCCCACCGTGCTCGTGGCCGCGGTGGAACAGCACGATGGCGCGGCGCGGCTGGTCGTCGGTTACGGCTGTTGCCGTCGCGGGCCAGTGGCGGTAGAACAATTCAGCGGTGTCGGCGGCGGCGAAGTGGCGCTCGTCGCAAGGGCGGGAGGTGGAATAATCGGGAGTCATTTGGGTAAGAAAGTTAGGGATTGGGGACTTGTTGTTCGGCTCTGCGTTCCTCCGCGGTTTAACTTCTGCGTCCTCTGCGGGAACTTCCCGAACAGTACGCTATTCTTCTTCGGCCGGCTGGCAAACCTTGTGTTGCAGCCAGTCCATCTGCTGGCGCAGACCATTCATAAACAAGCTTTTGTCTTCGTGCCAGCGCAGGACTTGGCCTACAGCTACTTTCACGTAGAAAGGCACCGGCAGCAGCGTACCCTTGGGCATGGCCTTGCCTAACCCGTGCAGATAGACCGGCACGACCGGCACGTCGGGAAAGCGGCGGGCCAGGTGCCAGATACCGCATTTGAGCTCGGCCATTTGCTCGGGTGCCCCGCGGGTGCCTTCCGGGAAAATGACGAGCACCTTGCCCGCTTCGAGCGCCCGGTAGCACGCTTCGAGCGGGTCGGCGGCCCCGGCCGTGCCCGCCCGCAGCGTGCCGCGCTCGACCGGAATGATGCCCATCACGTGCAAGGCAAACCAGCGCAGCCACCACGTTTTGAAGAAATAATCGGCTGCCGCCGCCGGCTGCACCCCCGGAATGCGCAGCAGCGGAAACAGGGAAAGCAAGGTCAGCATGTCGAGGTGCGAGTTGTGGTTGGCCGCCACGATGGCCGGCCCGCGCACCGGCAGCCGCTCGCGGTGCCGCACGTGGATGCCCAGCCAGAGCAGCACCACCGGGTAGGCGACGAGCACCACGAACAGCATCCGCAACAGGGCATCGAATCGGGCGCGCATTTTTTGGGGTGATGAGGTGAGCAGGTGATTGGGTGAGCAGGTCGTTGTCAGGCAGAGCGAAGCGAAGCATCTCGCGTGGCGCAGTAAAACCAGACGTTAGCAACGAACCGAGCGAGATGCTTCGCTTCGCTCTGCGCGACAACGACCGAAAACTCAGTAGCAGAAATAATACACGTAGTGGAAAAACAGCGGTGCGGTGTAAGTCAGCGAATCCAGCCGGTCCAATATCCCGCCGTGGCCGGGCAGCAGCGAGCCGGAGTCCTTCACGCCAATGTCGCGCTTAATGGCCGAAATGACGACATCGCCCGTGAAGCCGAACAGGCTGATAAGTCCGCCCGCCAGCACCGAGAGCAGCGGCGAGAGGGGCGTGAACCACGGCCCCAGCCACGCGGCGAGCAGCGTCGTGGTGAGCACCCCGCCGAGCAAACCCTCCAGGGTTTTATTCGGGCTAACTCGCGGAGACACTTTGGTGCGACCCAGCCACTTGCCCCACAGGAACTGGGCGACATCGTTGAGTTGGGTGAGCACGAGCAGGAAAAACACCAGCATCTCGCCCCGCACCGGCCCGTGCGCCCCGGCGCGGGCGGGCAACACGAGCAAATAGGCAATGTGGCTCAGGCTGAACACAGTCGTCATCAGCCCCCAGTGCAGCGTGCCCGCCGCCCGCAAAAACCCTTTGGTTTCGCCCGCGATGACCATGCGCAAGGGCAAAAGCAAAAACATGTACACCGGGATAAAGATGATGAACATGCCGTACCAGGCCCGCCCCACCCACAGATACTGCACCGGAATGGCCAGGTAAGCCAGCAGCAGCGCCCCGTTGTCCATGGGCCGGGTCGGGATGAGCGAGATGAATTCCTTGAAGGCCAGGAAGCTCACCACGGCCAGCATTCCCAGGGCCACGTCGCGGTGGAAGCCCAGGGCCAGCAGCAGCAGCCCGGCCAGCCACCACCAGGTCTGGATGCGCATCTTCACTTCGAGCAGCCCCCGCGACCCCGGATGCCGCCGCAACAGCACGAACGTGATGAGCGAAGCCACCACGAGCAGCGCCACGATGCCGCCGAAAGCATAAGTCAGAAGGTTGTACACGTTGGATAAATTACTACTTGGTTTATTTTAGCCCGCAGAGGTCGCAGAGGGCCACGCAGAAGGCGCAGAGGCTGAATTTGCTTGTGCGTCGGCTCCTGCCAACTGTCGAGCAAACTCACTACTTCACCGGTTCACTATTTCACCGCCAGCGCCTGCCGCGCCCGGTTCCAGCAGGTGGCGGCCAGCAGCGCGGCCAGCGCGGCTAGGCCATAATTTAGGTACGGCCCGACCGGCACGCCCAGCCCCAGCAGCAAGCCCAGCGCGCCGAAGGCCACGGCCCGGTCGCTTTTGCCGCACGGCCCGTCGTAGCGCCGTCCGCCGCCAATGGTTTGGCCCAGCACGCCCACGAACTCGGTCATGCCGGCCAGCCCCACCACCAGCGCCACCAGGGCCGGGGCCGCGCCCGGCAGCAGCGCCACCGGCGCGTACAGGGCCGCGTCGGCCAGCACGTCGCCGCCCTCGTTGAGCAGTGCCCCGAGCCGGCTTTGCTGATTGAACGTGCGCGCCAGCAGTCCGTCAATCGCGTTCAGGGCCATGCGGACCAGCAAAAAAACTGGCAGCAGCCCCCAGGCCCAGCGCGAGCCGGGGGCCAGCGCGAGCCAAACCCCGTAGCCCATCGAAGCCAGCAGCGCACCTACCGTCACGGCGTTGGCCGAGATACCCGCCCCGTGCAGCCCGCCCAGCAACGGCCGGAGCAGCTGCTGAAACCGGGGTTTCAAATCGTAAACGGATGGCATAGCAGACATGAAGCGTGGCGTAAGATAGGTCACAAAACAGCCGCGATTCCGGCTGCTTCCCACGGGGCGTTGGCAGCGGCTGTTTCGTGAAGCAAAGATTTGTTGCGCCCGCGACCAGTTGCAAGGCGAAATGCCAACCGACAGGAGTTTTAACAGAGCTTTTTTAGAGATTAATCTTTACAATAATCTACTGACTAAAAAAGGATTATACCGAATGCACGTCCGACTTTTGCAGCTCCGGAGTTGCTGGTCTTTTGTGCCTGCTTTTTGTTGGAGGTCGCGCGGCTTCCGTCATTCAGCCCCCGCAAATACCCGCTGCCCGCGCACCGGCCGTACCTTGCGGGCTTGAAAAAAAGGCCCATGACCGTTCGGGAAAGTAAGCAACTGGTGGGCTGGTGGCTGCTGCTGGGGCTATTGTTGGCCCAGGTGAGCGGCCGGGCGCAAGCCCCCGCGCCGCACGCCGCGTCCCCAACCGCCCGGGCCGCCGCCGCACGGGCCGCGACTGCCCAGGCCGTAGTCGTCGCCGACACGGCCGCCCACGACGAATCGCACCAGCTCGAAATCGCTTATTCTACCCTGAGCAGCCTCAGCGGGCAGCTGCGCGGGGTCTATGACGCGGGCGAAGTGGCCGAGGAGCTGCCGGGCGTGGTCAGCATCCTGCGGGCCATCGGGCACAGCGCGGCCGAGAGCGGCGAGGTGGTAGACCTCAAGCAGCGGCGCATGTGTCAGCTCATGCTGGCGAGCATTCAGGAGCAGCTGGCCGACTGGCGCACCGACCTGGCCACTGCCCACGAGCAGCTCGAAGCCATGCAGGCCCGCCTCAAGGCGTTGCCGCTGCCCCTCGCCCACCGGCCGCACCACCCCGCGGCGGCCCAGGCCCAGGCCAGCTCTCCCGCGCAGCCGCTGGCGGCCGACTCGGCGCTGGGGCAGCGACGGCAGCGGCTGGGGCAACTGCTGACCGCCCGCTTCGAGCAAGTGAAAGCGCTGCAAACCCAGGTGGCGACCAATTACATCCAGACCCTGGAACTGCAAGACCAGGTGAGCGAGCAGTTGCGCCGGCTGGGCAGCGCCACGCTGCGCGCCGAGCGCCCGCCGCTGTGGGCCGCCACCGAAGATGCCGACCCGGCCGCCCCGACCGCCACCGCTGCCGAAGCGGTGGCTGGCTACCAGCGCGAAATCATCTCCTACTACTTCGCCCAAAACTGGGACAACTGGGCCTACATGGTGCTGATTGGGCTGGTGTTCTACGGCTGGGTGACGTTCAACTACTACCGGGTCGAGGCGGGGGCGCTGGCGGCGGGGCGCGGGTTTCGCTACCTGCGGCCCGCGCCGGTGGCGGCCACGCTGGTGGTCGTTTTCAGCCTGGCCCCCGCCCTGGAGCTGCACCCGCCGCCGGTGTACCTGGCCCTGCTGCAAACCCTGCTGCTGGCCGCGCTCACGGCGGTTTTTGCCCGGACCCTGCCGCGCGGACCGTTCCGCTACTGGCTCGGGCTGCTGGTGTTTTTCGCCGCGCTCATGCTCGTCAATGCCCACGCCGACGCGGGCCGGGCCACGCGCTGGCGCTTGCTGGGGCTCGATGCGCTGGCCGTGGGGGCCGGGGCCTGGCTGCTGCGCCGGGTGCGGCGGGCGGTGGCGCTGCCCCGCTTCATCGGCCCGGTCATGGGCGTGTTCGTCGGGCTGAACCTGCTGGCCATCGTGGCCAACGTGTTCGGGCGGCTGAGCCTGGCCAAGCTCTTCAGCACGGCGGCCATCTTCGGCCTCACCCAGGGCCTGGGGCTAGCCGTGTTCATGGCCGTGTTCAGCGAGGCGTTTCACTTGCAGATGCTGGCTTCGCGGCGGGCGACGGGCGACGCGGGCGGCTTCGACTACGCCCGCATCGCCCGCCAATTATTGCGCCTGCTCACGGGTGTGGCGGCCGCGCTCTGGGGCCTGGTTTTCCTCTCCAACCTCAACCTGTACGCGCCCTGCTACGCCATTGTGGCCCGGCTGCTCACGGCTCCGCGCCTGCTGGGCAGCACCGAGTTCACGCTGGGCAACATCCTGCTGTTCTTTATCATTCTCTACGTGTCGGCCCAGCTGCAGCGGTATGTCGGCTATTTCTTTGGCGACGTGGGCGAGGCCGACCGCCCCGAAGCCCGCAAGCGCGGCTCGTGGCTCGTGGGACTGCGGCTGCTCTTGCTGCTGCTGGGCTTTGCCCTGGCCACGGCCGCCACGGGCTTGCCGCTGAGCAAAATCGCCATCGTGTTCGGGGCCTTGAGCATCGGCATCGGCCTGGGCTTGCAGAGCATCGTCAATAACCTCGTCTCGGGCATTATTCTGCTTTTCGAGCGGCCGTTTCACGTGGGCGATTTCATCGAGGTGGCCGGCAAATCGGGCCGGGTGCAGGACATCGGTATCCGCTCCAGCAAGCTCACCTCGCTCATGGGTTCCGAAATCATCGTGCCCAACGGCGACCTGCTCGCCGGCCACGTCATCAACTGGACCCGCACCAACGACCACATCCGCACCGAGCTGCAACTCAAGCTCGCCCCCGGCGAAAACCCCGAAACCGCCCTGCAAACCGCCCGCGAGCTGATTGGGGCCGAAATCACGGCCAGCCCCTACACCATGCACGCGCTGGCCCCGGAAATCCTGCTCAGCAGCATCAACGGCCAGGTGTACGAGCTGAAAGTGCTGTTCTGGATTACCAACATCCGCCAGGAAGAGCTGACCCGTAGCGAAATCCTGGCCGGCATCTACCGCCGCTTCACCGCCCAGGGTCTGCAGCTGAGCTAGGCGCGGTTCTCGGGTTGGTGTAACAGGCTCGCCGCCCGTTCACCTCACCCCCTAGCCCCCTCCCCCGTGGGGAGGGGGAACTAGCCTTATTTCTAGCTCTAAAGCAGACGTTAGGACTAGAAGCTAGAACTAGAAACTAGTCCCCCCTCCCCACGGGGGAGGGGGCTAGGGGATGGGGTTTACGGGCGGCGAGTAACCCTACCCGGACCAGGAAACCGCGCTAATAACTCTCGGCCAGGAAACCAAACTCGCGCAGCTCGGCCTCAAACGTATCGGGGAAATTGGCCCGGATGCTGAGCCGCAATGCCCGCAGCACCTTGCGCAGGGGTTTTTCCTGGCTGTTTTTGAGGCCTACCTCGCCCGAGGTGCTTTGGCGGGTGGCGCTCGACTCGCCGGCCAGGGCGGCGTATTCGGTCGCCAGCGGCTGCCAGTAGGCGGTGCCGTACTTGTTCTGGTCGAACTTATGCGCTTTCAGGGCCAACAGCAGCTTTGCGAGCTGCGTGGCACGCCGGGGGCGGGCCGTAGCGAAGCTTCCGCCGGGAATACCAAACTCGTCGTAGTAAGCCCTGGCCCCCTCTTCGCCATGCGCTTCGGCGAGGTAGCGCTTCACGAATTTGAGGCTGGCGCGCGTTTCGCGGTCCAGCTCGCGCAGCCGCTGGGCGGTGGGACTGAGCGTGTCGCCGGCCGCGTCGGCCGCGCCCAGGCTGCCGCGGTAAGCGGTGGCCAGGTCGGCGAGTTGGGCCTTGGGGCACCAGAGCAGCGCCGGCAGCGGCGAAGCGGCCCAGGCTTTGGCGGCGGCTTCGGCCAGCGTCGCCAGCTCGGGCTGCCCGGCGGGCAAACCCGGCGTAGCAACCGGAGTCTTAAGGGCGGCGGGCAGTTGGCCCGGAGCGGGAGGGGTGGGATTCATGAGCTGAAAGGGGAAGAAAAGGTGAAGAATGGGCCGAATGTAGCATTCAGTCTTCAAACCGCCCAGGTTAAGCTCTCCCCCGATTGTTTCCGCCCTTACCCGAACCGGATACGGTTCCCCACGAATGTTTCCACCCATATCCAATCTGGACAGGCCCCCAAACAGTCGTGGGCACCCGTATCCGACTCGGATACGACCGCCCACGACTGTTTTCCTCCGTATCCAACTCGGATAAGCCCGCCCACCAGCCCGCCGCTACCGCCACCGCAGGCAAGCTAAACCGCTACTCAGTCGCCGGCCCCGCATCCGGCGGCAGCTTCCCGGTGCTTATCAGATAAGCATTCAACTCCTTCAACGTCATCGGCTGCCCGATGCGGCCCGCCTCCCACTCCGCCGCCGTCCGCCCATTAGCCGACGTAGTAACCGGCCCGTGCGGCCGGCACTGCTCCGCCGCGTAGCGCAGGCAGGCCCGCACGTCGGCCGCCGTCAGGTCCGGGTGCGCCGCCTGCCACTCGGCTTCGGGGCGGCCACTGGCCAGCAGCTCCAGCACGTCCCACACCGCGTAGCGCCCGCCGCTCACCGTGGGCCGGCCGTTGCGGGTCAGGTCGAAGGCGAGGGTGGGGAGGGTGGGATGCGGTTGCATTGGGCTTGAAACAAGTTAATATCTAGCAAAGCGGTAGAGATGGGCAACTTTTGCTCGTTAGAACGCCGAACCTTAATGAAACATTCCGCACATTTTGTACCCACTTGCTCGTCCAAGAAGATTTTATTGACGTACATTCGCGGACTTTCCGCGTATAGCAATCGTCTTTACGTCTCAGTATTAACCGCTTTTGCCCGTTCTATATGCAGCCTCTCGCTCCGCAAGCTCTGCCTACGCTGGCCAGCATGAGCCCACAGGAAACGCAAGCTTTTTTTGAGGAGATACGTGAACAACTGATGCACCAACTCCACACGGATGAAATGTTGATTACGACTAACACGGCTTCTGCTGCCACTGAGAAGCGGTATCAAAACTTAAAAGACAAGAATTACCATGCCATGTTTGCTACTCAGCGCAGCAACACAACTTGGTTTTTTATACGAGAACTTTTAGTTAACTATTTGGTGGAAGTACAAACTCAACAGAGCTTACCAGCTGTATTGGCTGTTGATTTCTCCGACTCAAAAGTTCATTTCTGGGCAGAAATTCAAAACGACGATAAGGCCGCAAAACGCACCTTACTACGTGCTCAAGCTAAAATTAACGCTCAATATGCGTCCCACGGCTTCCATGTATCATCCATGATTGTTGAGATGGCGGACGAGTTGTCTGTACCCTCGCATTATCATGTATTTGAGCCTTTTGCCGAAGCATAGATGCCATCTTTCGGCGCTCATCTTTCCCAAGCCAAAAGCAATTTGGCTTTTTTGGAACACACGAATCATTCTCTTCCGGAGCAGTGGGACTGGCAAGTAACAATTTGCTTTTACATCGCGGTGCATTTAGCCAACGCTTATCTTTCCGATAAAGAGCATCAACATTATCAGACACATAGCAAGCGGGATTTGGCACTTAATCCATTTAATAGAGCAGCTAGACACGCTTGGCCAGAGGACGAATATTACGCGTATGAAGACCTATCAGCATTGTCCCGTCGTTCGCGTTATCTATGCAGTGAAGGTGACGACAGGGGAAATTATGATGTAAGAAGAAAAGCATTTCTTACAAATGAAAAACACCTGCTGACCGCTCTCGCTAATCTAGACCTAGTGATGACTCATTTCGAGAACGTTTACAATCTTGACCTACCTGTTCTGACTGTGACCTGTGCTGATTTGAAAACGACTGGCTTGACACACTTTAAGGCACGTTAGCAGTTAAAAAGATATTCATTCAACTAGAGCAGGTGGTATGGAAAAGGGCTTCTCCTTACAGAGAAGCCCTTTTCCATACCACCTGCTCTAGTTGAATGCCTACGACCCGCACACCTCGCAGCCGTCCGGGTTATCGAGCGAGCAGCTCATGTCGCTCTGGTTTTGCTCGACTTTGGCGTACATCGGCTCCAGGGTTTCGGCGGCTTGCTTTTCGACCGTGAACTTGATGGCATCGGCGGCGGCTTTGGTGCGCAGGTAGTACATGCCCGTTTTGAGGCCGCGCTTCCAGGAGTGGAAGTGCATGCTGGTGAGCTTGCCGAAATTCACGTTCTGCACGTGCAGGTTCAGGCTCTGGCTCTGGCAGATGTACGCGCCCCGGTCGGCGGCCATGTCGATGATGGTGCGCTGCGAGATTTCCCAGACCGTCTTATACAGGTCCTTGATGTGCTGCGGCACCCGCTGAATGCCCTGCACCGAGCCGTTGGCGGCGATGATGTCCTGCTTCATCTGCTCGTTCCAGAGGCCGAGCTTCACCAGGTCCTTGAGCAGGTGCTTGTTCACGACCATGAACTCGCCGCTCAGCACCCGGCGCACGTAGATGTTCGACGTGTAAGGCTCGAACGACTCGTTGTTGCCCAGAATCTGGGCGGTGCTGGCCGTGGGCATGGGCGCCACCAGCAGCGAGTTGCGCACGCCGTGCTGCACCACTTCGGCGCGCAGCGTTTCCCAGTCCCAGCGGCCCGACTGCGGCTGCACGCCCCAGAGGTCGAACTGAAACTTGCCCTGGCTCAGCGGCGAGCCGGCGAAGGTTTCGTAGGCCCCTTCCTTCACGGCGAGGTCCTTCGAGGCCGTCATGGCGGCGAAATAAATCGTCTCGAAGATGTCCACGTTCAGGCCCTTGGCCTCGTCGCTCTCGAAGGGCATCCGCAACGCGATGAACGCATCGGCCAGCCCCTGCACGCCCAGCCCGATGGGCCGGTGGCGGAAGTTCGAGCGCTCGGTTTCGGGCACCGGGTAGTAGTTCACGTCAATCACCTTGTTCAGGTTGAGCGTGGCCTGATACGTTACCTCGTAGAGCTTGTCGTGGTCGAAAAACAGGTTGCCCTGCTTGTCCTCGGTCAAATAGCGCGGCAAGGCCAGCGAAGCCAGGTTGCAGACGGCAATTTCGTCTTTATCCGTGTACTCCAGAATTTCGGTATTCTTGGTAATCAACCCGTTCACCGTCCACGAATGCTCGGCCGAATCCACGATGAGGCAATACGCATCTTCGCGGGGCAGCACGTCCAGGCGCTCGAACGTGGCGTGGAGCTTCTGCTTGTAGCCGTCTTTTTGCAGGTTGTGCAAATAGGTCGCGTTGGCGCGGTACTCGCCCAGGTGAGTAGCCCGCTCGGCCACCTGGCAAGCCTTAACCGAAGTCAGCAACAGGCGATACAGCGGTTGCGAGGTGTAGAGCGCGTGGCCGCCCTGGCCGTTGGGCATGAGGCGGGTTTCTTCGTCGCGCATCTTCGTGAGCGAGGATTTCACGCCGAAGTTGGCCCACAGAATTTGCACGTCGGCCAGCAGCGACCGTTGTGTGGAAGCCAGCGAGCAGGTGGTGATTTCGCCGGCCTGCACCGTGCCATCGGCCAGGTAAAGCCCTTCCAAGTAGCGCGACACCGTGCGCTTGGTGCCCGTCCAGACGAAGACAGGCACCTGAAGCTTGCTGACGCGGGTGAAGCCCAACCGCTCAAAAATGCGGAACAGAATGCTCGACGAGAGCCGATACTTGGTGCTGTTGTCGGCCGTTTTGCAGTGCTTGAACGTGGGCCGTTGCGCCGGCGCATACGTGGCGGCGTGCTCGTTGCCGGTCAGGTGCGCGTAGTCAAACTCCGTTTCGTATTTCTCGATTACGCGATGCACGGCCGCTTCAATCCCGGCGCGTTGCGCCAGCGCATTGTTCCAGATGTCGAGGTGTACGTTCTGCTTGCTGAACGTGCCGTCGCCCGCGATGAGACCCGCCAGGAACGCCTCGTCCTCCAACTCGCCGTCACCCCACAAACCTTCGATTTGCTGGGTGGCGATTTTATCGCCGGCTACCAGTTCTTGGGCTTCTTTCCAGCCCGTGTTTTCCACCCACACTTTGTGGTCGGGCGTTACTTTATGGGTGTAGCCTTCGCGGGTGATGATGTTCACCATCTCGGCGTTGGGGCGCGGCAAGTACATTTCCGAAGCGGTTTCGATGCGCTCGCGGCCTACCACCAGGCTTTCGGTGCCCTCGGCGTACAGCTCGCCAATCGTGCGCAGCCCTTTGTTGGTCGGCACGCGTTGGTCGGCGGCGATGCAGCACAAGTTACTGCTCTTAATCGTGCCCAGGTTTTGCTGGTTGCTCTTGCCGTTGGCCGCGTCCTTGAAGAGCAGGTACGGGGTGCCGGTTTCGGTCTGGCTTTCCAGGATGTGGAACCACAGCTCCTGGGCCTTGATGGTGCGGCGGCCGCGGCCCTCGCGCTCGTACTTGGTGTAGAGCTTCTCGAACTCCGGCCCCCAGGTCGTGTCGAGGCCGGGGCACTCGTGGGGGCACATGAGCGTCCAGTCGCCGTTGGCTTCCACCCGCTTCATGAACAAATCGGGGGTCCACATGGCGTAAAACAGGTCGCGGGCGCGCATTTCCTCCTTGCCGTGGTTTTTCTTCAGGTCGAGGAATTCGAACACATCGGCGTGCCAGGGTTCGAGGTAAATGGCGAACGCGCCCTTGCGCTTGCCGCCGCCCTGGTCCACGTAGCGGGCCGTGTCGTTGAACACTTTGAGCATCGGCACCAGCCCGTTCGAGTTGCCGTTGGTGCCCTTGATGTAGGAGCCGGTGGCCCGCACGTTGTGCACGGCCAGCCCGATGCCGCCCGCCGACTGCGAAATCAGCGCGCAGTCTTTCAGCGTGTTGTAAATGCCCTCAATGCTGTCGTCCTTCATCGTCAGCAGAAAGCACGAGGACATCTGCGGCTTCGGCGTGCCGGCGTTGAAGAGCGTGGGCGTGGCGTGGGTGAACCAGCGCTCCGACATCATATGATAGGTTTTGATGGCCGAGTCGATGTCTTCCTTATGAATGCCCACCGACACGCGCATGAGCATGTGCTGGGGCCGCTCCACGATTTTGCCATCCAGGCGCAGCAAGTAGCTCCGCTCCAGGGTTTTGAAGCCGAAAAAGTCGTAGTTATAGTCCCGGTCGTAGATGATGGCCGAGTCGAACGTGGCGGCGTTGTTGTGGATGATTTCCCACACGTCCTTGGCCAGCAGCGAAGCGTTGTCGCCGTTTTTGGGGTCCTCGTAGGTGTAGAGCCGCTTCATGGTACTCGAAAACGACTTCGAGGTCACCTTGTGCAGGTTGCTCACGGCGATGCGCGCGGCCAGGATGGCGTAGTCGGGGTGGCGGGTGGTGAGCGAGGCGGCCGTTTCGGCGGCCAGGTTATCGAGCTCCACCGTCGTTACGCCGTCGTAGATGCCGTCGATGACCTTTTTGGCGACCTCAATCGGGGAGACGAAATTCTGATTCAGCCCGTAGCAGAGCTTCTCGATGCGGGCGGTTACCTTGTCGAATTTGACCGACTCGCGGCGGCCATCGCGTTTGATTACGAGCATAACAGTTCGGGCTTTGGGGTTGGAGCGGAGAGATTTTATGTGAAAAACGGCCCCCAGAGAGGGGCCGCGCTGATTACAGTCCGCAAATTACCCGTTTCTTCCTGTTCGCCAAAGGAAAATTTCCAGAAGTTTTCCACATTGTGGGCGGATTGGCGCGCGCGCGCTGGTTTGGGGCGGGTTGCGACGGGGTGTGGCGCGTGGATTGGGGATTTTTTTGTAAGGCTGGAGGTGGCTTTTCTCGTGTCACTGCGCACTGGCTTGCCCCCTCGCCGCCCGTGGACCCCTTGCTCCCTCGCCGCTTGTAAACCCCCGTCCCTTAGCTTCCTCGCCGCCCGTAAACCCCATCCCCCTAGCCCCCTTCCCCGGTGGGGAAGGGGGAACTAGCTTTAGTTATAGCTCTAAATTAAACGCAGAAATAGAAGCTAGAACTAGAAACTAGTTCCCCCTTCCCCACCGGGGAAGGGGGCTAGGGGGATGGGGTTTACGGGCGGCGAGGAAGCTAAGGGACGGGGGTTTACAAGCGGCGAAGGGTGCGGCTGGCCGCCCCCGCCACCGCCCAGCTCACGGGCCAGTTGCGCGTGGTCGAGCGCGTTTTCGTGGTGAGCCAAGAAGATGGTGGCCACGCCGTTACCGATGAAGTTGGTCAGCGAGCGGGCTTCGGACATGAAACGGTCCACGCCCAGCAGCAGGGCCAGGCCCTCGACCGGGATGACTTTGATGGCGGCCAGCGTGCTGGCCAGCACCACGAAGCCGCTGCCCGTCACGCCGGCCGCGCCCTTGCTGGTTACCATCAAAATGCCGATGACGGTCAGCATCTGCGCGCCGGTCAGCTCGACGTGGAATACCTGGGCCAGGAAGAGCGTGGCCAGCGAGAGGTAGATGGTGGTGCCGTCGAGGTTGAACGAATAGCCGGCCGGCACCACCAGGCCCACCACGGGCTTGGCGCAACCCAGGCGTTCGAGCTTTTCCATGAGGCCCGGCAGGCCGGCTTCGGAGGACGAGGTGCCGAGCACAATCAATAATTCAGCCTTGATATAGCCCAGAAAGGCCAGGATGCTCACCCGGCACGAGCGCAGAATGCCGCCCAGCACGACGAAAATAAACAGCGCCATCGTGGTGTAAACCGTGAGCATGAGCTTGGCCAGCGGCAGCAGCGTGGCGATGCCGTACTTGCCGATGGTGAATGCCATGCCGCCAAACGCGCCGATGGGCGCGAAGAGCATCACCAGGTGCAGGCCCCGAAACACGTATTTCGAGGCCCAGGCGAGCCGCACGACAATGGGCTGCCGGCCCGCGTAGCGGCTCAAAACTATGCCTAGCACGATGGAAACGAGCAGCACTTGCAGCGTGAAGTTGTCGGCCAGGAAGTGCAGCCACGAAAACTCGCCCGCCCGCTTCGTGAACTCGCTCACGGCCTTGCCATTCGCGTTGAGCTGGCTCGTCGCCACGCCCGCACCCGGCTGAATGAGGTAGGCCACGCCCACGCCGATGAGCAGGGCGAGCGTCGTGACCACCTCAAAATAAAGCAGGGCCTTGCCGCCGATGCGCCCCACCTTCTTGAGGTCGCCCATGCTGCTGATGCCCAGCGTGATGGTCAAAAAAATTATCGGGTTGATAAACACCTTGACTACGCTGATGAAGCCCTTGCCGAGCACGTCCATCCGCACGGCCGTGGCCGGGGCGAAGTGGCCCAGCAGCGCCCCCGCGATGATGGCCGTCAGCACCCAGAACGTGAGGTTGGTAAAGAGCTTTTTCATGTTGAGAGCTTGGATGTTAGACCTTAGCGCTTAGACTTTCTGCCAGATTTATTTTTGTCAAAGCTCTAACATCTAGGCTCTGACATCTAAGCTCTAGAATCAACTCAGCCACCAGCCCAGCAGCGCCAGCACGGGCAGCGAGAGCGGAATGCCCAGGCCCACCATTTGGGCGGCCAGCGGCGGGTTCAGGCCGTAGCGGGCGGCTACGACGGCGGCCGTGTTCATCGGGCCGATGGCCGCGCCCAGCACGCAAAGGTCCACGACGCGGCCCTGCTGCCGGGCCAGGCCGTGGTAGAGGCCGTAGATGAGCAGCGGAGCCAGCAGCAGCTTAAAGCCCAGGCCCAGCCCCAACGCCCGCCGCTCGGCCCGAAGCGCGCCCAGGTTCAGCTGCAAGCCGACCGCGAGCAGGGCCACGACGGCGAACGGGGCGCTGAGCTTTTCGAGCACGTCGCGCACCAGCGCCGGGTGCCGGTAACCCACCGCGTTAGCCGCCAGCGCCAGCCCAAAAGCCAGAAACGGCGGAAACCGCAGCACATTGCCCGCCATGCCGCGCCATGAGGGCGCACTCGCCCCGTACCAAGAAGCGACGGCCACGGCCAGCGTGCCGCCAATCAGAAACGAGCCGGCCTGACTCATCATGATGCCCAGCTCCAGCCCCGACTTTCCATAAAGCAGCTCGAAAATCGGGAAGCCCACGAACGAGGTGCTGCTGATGCCGCCCGTCAGAATAAGCGCGCCGATGGTTGTTCGGGTAAATCCCAGCCGCCGCCCCACGACCGTGAAAAACACCCAGCCGCCGCCAAACAGCAGCCACGGGGCCAGCACCGGCAGCAGAAACCGCTGGTCGAGCCGGGCCTCGGCCAAATGCAGAAACGTGAGCGCCGGCATGAACACGTTAATCAGCAGCTGATTGAGGACCGCCGCCGCCTCGGCCGGCAGCACCCGCCGCCAGCGCAGCCCCGCCCCCAGCCCCAGGCAGATGAGTAGCAGCAGCAGGTTGGGCATGGTTGGGGTTGTTTTTTGACTTTACTAAGACACGAGACGTTAGACATGAGACATGAGACATGAGACATGAGACATGAGACTTTCTCGGCGAGCATCTTTGGCGAGCGTCTCATGTCTCATGTCTAACGTCTCGTGTCTTAGTAAAATCAAAACGTCAGCGCCACGTTGGTGTAATAATACGCCCCGTTAAAGCCGAACTGGGCCACGTTGCGCGAGTACGGAATCTCGCCGTTCGAATAGCTGGCGAAGCGACTCGCATCCACGCGGTCGGGATAGACGTTGGTGAAATTGTTGGCCCCCACCGTGATGGCCACCGCCCGGGCAGGCGTGTAAACCAGAGCCAGGTCGAAGAGCGTTTTGCCGCTGAACTCCTGGCTGATGTGCTTCACGTAGCGGGCCGGGATGGCGGGCGTGGTGGGCGTGGCCGCCACCGCCGCGATGTTGTTCGGCTTCTCGAAAGCCGTAACGGCCCCGAAATACGACGCGCGGGGCGTGATGCTGAACTTGCCGATGGTGTAGGTGGCCGAGAGCAATATCTTTTGCCGGGGCTGGGCGCGCTCAATCAGGCCGATGCTCACCGTGTCAATCAGCAGAACTCGGGCAGTAGTGCCAGCTTGCAGCTCCGTCGGCGTGGCTCCGGTGGCCGTGATGTTGGTCGCGTTGATGGTGAAAGCCAGGCTGGCCGTGAGCCGGCTCCGCTCCGAAAACTCCGTTTTGTAGGTCGTTACCAAATCCAGGCCGCGGGTGCGGGTGTCGATGGCATTGGTAAAAAACCGGATTTCATTGATGTTAGCGAACGCCGGGGTTTGCAGCGCCTTGATGTCAGCCTTGACCAACCGCTCGCTGTTGATGACGCGGTCGCTGATGTCAATCTGGTACGCGTCGAGCGTGAAGAGCAGGTTCTCGCTCACCTTGGCGGCCACGCCCAGGCTGTAGTTCCAGGACGTTTCGGCCTTGGCATCGGCCACGCCCAGGGGCTTGAGGCGGGCGTCGTTGTTGCGCAGCTGCTTGGTTTGCACGATTTCGCCGGCCTGCACCGTCGAAGTCGTTACGCTATTGAAGGTTTGTTGCAGCGACGGGGCGCGGAAGCCCCGGTTCAGCGAGCCGCGCAGCGACACGTTCTCCGTCACCTTGAAGCGGCTGGCGAGTTTGCCCGACACGTTGGAGCCAAAGTCGGAGTAGTCCTCGTAACGCAGCGCCGCTTGCACGAGCAGCCGCTCGGTTACGTCGCTTTCCACGTCCACGTACACGCCCACGTTGCGGCGGCTTACGTTGGTTGCGTCATCGGGCGCGATGCCCGGCCGGCCGCTCGACCCAGTGGCTTTGGCCGTGCGCTCGGGCACGGCGGGCGTGGTGGGCGTGGCCGGCACGGCGGCCTTTCGCTCCGCCAGCGGCCCCACGAAGTACGATTCCGGACTGCCCTGCTCCAGGATGAACTGGTCCACGCGGTACTGTGTGCCCAGGGCCAGGTTGAACGACTTGGTGCCGAACAGGCCCTCGTAGTTGCGCGACACGTTCACCTCGCTCGTGCGCTGCCCGAACGCGCTGCGGCCCACGTAAAAATTGGTGGGCGAAGCCGCGCCCATCGACGGATTGGCGGTTTTGTTGGCGAACAAATCCAGGTAGTTGTAGCCGTAGCCGGTGCTGAAATCCAGGTTCCAGCCGCCGGGCAGCTTGCGGGCCACGCCCACCACGGCCGAGTAGTCGTCGGAGCGGCCGGGCAGCTCGGGCAGGTAGCCGTCGGGGTACAAGGGGCTGAAATTAACGTTGTTGGGCTGCCCGTTGCGAAAAAATCCGTAGGCCAGAATGTTCTTGCGCGAATAGCCGCCGAACGAATACACCGACCAGCCGCTGCCGCCCACGGGCAAGCCAAAGTTGTAGAAGCCCTGGTAGATGTCGGCTTGGTTGCTGCCATACACCCCCACCCGAAACGGCTGCCCCACTTGCGGATAGCGGCCGCGCTCGTTGCGAATCCGGTTTTCGGTGGCCAATTGCGCGGCCGTGGGCGTGGCGGGCAAGGTGGCTGGCGTGGCGCTGAACGGGCTGTAAATGCCGCCCACGTAGTTGTCGCTGCGGTTGGTCTGCTCCTGCCGCTGATACTGCAAGGTGACGTTCAGGTAGCCGGGGTGTTCCTTGCCCAGCTTCACGCCGTAGTTGGCCCCGGCCAGGTACTGCGCCCCGTCGCCTTCCCGCGTCAGCCCGTATTGCAGCCGGGCACTCGCCACGCCGGTGCTGCGGGTCAGCCCCAGGTTGATGACGCCCGCGATGGCATCGGAGCCGTACTGGGCGGCGGCCCCGTCGCGCAGCACTTCGAGCCGCTCGATGGCCAGGGCCGGAATCGCGTTCAGGTCCGTCACGACCGTGCCCGAACCGACGGTAACGTTCAGGTTGAGGGCCGAAAACTGGTGCCGCCGCTTGCCATCCACCAGCACCAGCACCTGGTCGGGCGAGAGGCCCCGCAGCGTGGCCGGGTCGGCGTAGTTGGCCACGCCATTCACGCCGGTTTTGGCCGAGTTGAACGAGGGCGAGTTGAACTGCGCCTGCTGGCCCAAATCAGTCTGCCCGGTCGCCTGCAGCTCCTTGGCGCTGAGCACGTCCACCGGCGAGGGCCGCTCCACGTCGGTGCGGGGCCGGCCCCGCGAGCCGACGACCGTCACGTCGCCCAAATCGGTGGTGCTCGCCGCCAGCCGCACCTCAAACGTGGTGCGCTCGCCTACCACGAGCCGCTAGCTCGTGAAGCCCACGGCCGAGATGACGAGCGTCGCGCCCGGCTTCACGCGCAGCGTGAAGCGCCCTTGCGCGTCGGTGCCCACGCCGTTGGTCGTGCCCTGTTCGAGCACCGTCGCGCCCGGAATGGCCGCCCCGTCGGCCCCCGTCACGCGCCCCGACACGGCCACGTCGGCGGCGGCAGCCGGACTGGTTGGGAGACGGTGGCTCTCGGCTGGGTTGGGGCCGCTGGCCCGGTGCGCCCGCACGGCCGTCGGCCCGGCCAGCAGCGCCAGCCCCAGGCAGCCCGCCAGCAGCGGCCGGCTCAGCGAATCAAGCAAAAAATCAGTCAGTAGAAAACGAGACATAAGGGTGGGGAAATGAAGTGAGGGAAGAAAACGACACAAAAAAAGTCAGCGACTCTGAGCTGCTTGTAGCGCGTCGGCGCGGCTACGGCTACGGCCCCGCGCTGACCACCAGCAATTCTTACGTCCTGTTTTGGCGAGTCTCGGCCAGGCCGTAGTCAATCCAGAAGCAGCGCACGCAGAAGCAGCGGGCTGAATCTACTAAGCAGTAACCAGCTATCAGCTTAAAAAGATAAGCTTCTTTCGAAACAATGCTTTGCCTCTCGCCAAGCCTGTTGCTGACGTTCCTTTTGAGCAGGCCAGGACCCACGGGGTCGGCCTACGGGTGCGCTTGCTGGCGAAGGTTTGCGCCAGGCATTTTAAACGAAGGGGAATACTCCCGTCGGCGGCTACCGCCCGCGCCGGCTCAGCCGCCACCACAGCCCCAGCGCGCCGGCGCTCAGGCCCAGCGCCAACGCCGCGATGGTGACGCTACGCCCGTGATTCACGCACGAGCAGGTGCTGAACACCGGCCGGCCGTGCCAGCGAACGCGGCGGCGGCAGACCAGGCAGGGCGACACGAAGACGGGTTCCATAAGCACGGGGCGGCCCTAAAAACGCAGCAGCCGACGCTTGATGCGTCGGCTGCGGTTTGGTAACCCCGAGGACGCAGGAAATGAATGCGTACTCCTTGGCGACCGCAAAGCTTCGCCGCTCCTTTTCCGCCGCTCGCCAGCGGCAGCGACTGGCTCAGCTGGCCGCCGGCGTCTCGTCGCGCACGCCCAGCAGCGAGCTGTGGTAGCGGGCTTCCTTCCAGCTCTCGCCGACGCGCTTCCAGATGATGGTGCTCAGGGCCGAGAAGCGCAAGCGCTTGCCGTCGGGCGTGACCAGCAGCTGGTCGAAATCGACGACGGAGTAGCCCATCTCGGCGGTCTGCACGGCTTCGTAGCGCGTGATTTCCGACCAGGTTTGGGCCTGCAATTGGGTGAGCTGGGCGAAGAGGCCACGGAACCAGGCTTCCCACTCGGCGCGGTCGCGCACGACGAGTGTGCCGCCCTCGGCGTTGATGTCCACGATGCCGAAGTCATCGTCGCAGAGCGCGGCCAGCGGCTCGAAGGCGTGGTCGCGCACGTGGGCGAAGAGCTGCTCGGTTTCGGCGTAAAAGGGTTTTTCTCGCATGTTTTAAGGGAGTGGGAGTGGGGGGAATGAGCGATGAGGAGCTGAGATTTAAGCGTGGATTTTCAACTCTGGTGCCCAGTTGATGTTTAGCTGGCTATGCCGACCAAAGCCACCTCGCGCCGTGCCGCGCTCGCCGAGCGCCAGGCCCTGGGCGCGGCCGAAGTCGCCGCCCGCAGCGGCCTTCTAACCGCCCACCTGTTCGAGCACTTCGACGTGGCCGCCTGGCACTGGCTGCACGTGTTTTTGCCCATCGCCGCCCGCCACGAGCCGGATACGTGGCGCGTCATCCACCGCGTGTGGGCCGACGAGCGCCTGCCGCGCCTGGCCGCCCCCGCGATGCAGCCCGGCACCCGCGCGCTCCGGCACTACGAGCTGACCCCAGCCACCGAGCTGCTAATCAACCACTGGGGCATCGCGGAGCCGCGCGCCGCGCTGACCGCCGAAGTCAGGCCCGCGCAGCTCGACGCGGTGCTTGTGCCGCTGCTGGCCGCCGACCACCGCGGCCACCGCGTGGGCTACGGCGGCGGCTACTACGACCGCTTCCTGGCCCAGTGCCCGCCCGCCACGCGCTTCATCGGGCTGAGCTTGCTGGAGCAGCACGAGCCGGAGCTGGAAATCAGCGACGTGGAGCCGACCGACGTGCGGCTCCACGCGCTCCTCACGCCCGCCGGGGTCCGGCATTTCGGCTCAAGCCCAAGCGGACGTTAAATTTGAGCGAACAGCATTGTTTGGGTAAACCAGCACCGCCCGAAAGCGGGCGGGTTGAAATTAAAACCCGGCCGGCGCGTTTGCCCACCCGACTCATGAGAGCTTGCCGCGCCCTGATTTTTGCCTGGCTTTGGGGCCTGATGCTGAGCAGCGGGCAAACCGCGTGGGCGCAAGCGCAGGTACCCATTGGGAATAAGGCCGACACCACCACGGCGGGCAAACTCCAGCCGTCGCCAGCGGCTCCCACCGCCGCGCCGGCCCGCCCGGCGACGCGCCTGCCGGCCCGCGCCCGCACCCTCAAATTTGATATGTCGGCGGCCGACGAAATGCGGCTGCGGCGGGTGCGGCGGCCCACGACGGTGCCCGACTCGCTGGCCGCCCGGCGGGCAGTGCGCGAGCTGGTGCTGGCCCTGCAGGCCGAGGCGTACTTGCTGGCCTCGGCCGACACGCTGCGCTGGGGGCGCGACACGGTGCGGGCGCGGCTCTACGTGGGCGAGGCGTTTCGCTGGGCGTATCTGCACAACGGCAACCTCGGCGACGGGCTGCTGACGCGGGCCGGCTACCGCGAGAAGTTTTTCCGGCAGGCCCCGTGGCGACCCGCCGAGTGGGCGGCCTTGCAGGAGCGCATCCTGACCGAGGCCGAAAACCAGGGCTACCCGTTCGCTACGGTCGGGCTGGACTCGGTGCGGCTGCGGGGGCGCGACATCGCCGGGCGGGTCGTGCTGCGGCGCGGGCCGGCCATCTACTTCGACTCGCTCGAAATCGTGGGCAGCTCGCGCACCCGCAAGGAGTTCCTGGCCCGCTACCTGCAGCTCGTGCCGGGCGAGCCGTACAGCCAGCAGCGGGTGGCGGCGGCGGGGGCTTTGCTGCGGCAGCTGCCCTACGTGCGGCTGCGGGCCGAGCCGGAAGTGCGCTTCGCCCGCCACCGGGCGCGGGTGTACTTGCTGCTCGACGAGCGGCCGGCCAATCAGTTCGACGGCATCATCGGGCTGCTGCCCAACGCGGCGGGCGCGGGCGGGGTGCAGCTCACCGGCGACGTGACGCTGGCCCTGCGCAACCTGCGCGGCGGCGGCAAGCAGCTCGGCCTGCAATGGCGCAAGACGGACGCGATTTCGCAGCTGCTCGACGCGAGCTACCTCCACCCGAGCTTCTTCGGCACGCCGCTGCAAGTGGGGGCCACGTTCAACCTGTACCGTCAGAACGAGGCATTTCTGACCCTGCGCCCCCGCCTCGAAGTGAGCTACCCCACGGCGCGGGCCGGGCGGCTCGCTTTTTTTATCGAGCAGCGCAGCTCGCGCCTGCTCAGCGGCAAGCTGTTTCCCCGGCGCACGACGTTGCCCGCCAACCTCGACACCGAGTTCAGCACTTACGGCCTGAGCTACGCCCGCGCCAGCCTCGACGACCCGTATTTCCCGCACCGGGGCCTGCTGCTGAGCGTGCAAGGCGCGGTGGGCAGCAAAGTGATTCGCAAAAACGCGGGCCTCAACGACTCGCTCTACCGGCGCGTGGCCCTGCGCTCGACGCAGTACAGCTTCGGCGGGCGCGTCGAATACTACCGGCCGCTGAGCCGGCAGACCGTGCTGCTGGTACGCTTACATGGAGAAGGCTTGCTTAACCCGCGCTTTTACCTCAACGACCTGTTCCGGCTGGGCGGGCTGAACACGCTGCGCGGCTTCAACGAAAACGAGTTCTATACCAATGCCTACGGCGTAGGAACGGTCGAGCTGCGCCAGTTCACC
>Ga0123338_10001258_pt1 | contig 24611 bp, 18 predicted proteins | sample grotaG_FD_89793 | JGI IMG/M metagenome (GOLD analysis project Ga0123338, IMG submission 89793) | Glacier valley bacterial and archeal communities from Borup Fiord, Nunavut, Canada, to study Microbial Dark Matter (Phase II) -... | ecosystem: Environmental > Aquatic > Freshwater > Ice > Glacier ...
CGCGTAAGCACAGAATATACCGATGTGACGCTGGAGCATCTATTGGTGGACGCATGCGCGATGCATCTTATCCGACGACCCGCGAGTTTTGACGTGATTGTCACGGAAAATCTTTTTGGTGATATTCTCACCGATGAGGCGTCGATGCTGGCCGGTTCAATGGGCATGTTGCCCTCGGCAAGCCTGGGGACGCGCAGAACGGCGCATGGTGTGTTTGGTCTGTATGAGCCAATTCACGGCTCCGCACCCGATATCGCGGGTCAGGGCAAGGCCAACCCTATCGCGGCGATCCTCTCGGCGGCCATGTTATTGCGGCACTCACTAGGTCTTACACGCGAGGCTGAGGAGATTGAGGCGGCGGTTGAAAGCACTATTAACGAGGGATATCGCACCGAAGATGTGCGTGAACAGGGCAAAGAAGTTGTTGGGACAACCGCGATGGGCAATCGCGTACTGCTCCACATGGTTGCCTCGCCTACCCCATAATAGGGCGAGGACATGCTCCTAGAACGCGAAGTTTTGCTTGTGCCTGCACGAGCTTCTCCTGGGTGGCAACGTCCACAGGATGCGGGGTCGCACCATCAGCCGTGGCTGACGGTGCGATTTTTGTTTGCAGGAGTTTGATTTCGTCCAGAAGTAACTGGCGTCGTGCATACCAGCGCGTTACCGCACGTTCGACTCCCATACAGCTTCCCCTTTCGGCAACCATTCGCTAGCGAACAGCGGCCCCGTAGACCAGTGAGTTCAACATGTTGAGCAATTCGTCGTCCTGGTACGGCTTCACCATATACGCGCTCGCACCGAGCTGCATTGCGCGTTGCTGATGCTTCGCCGCCGCCCTGGATGTGAGCATAATCAGCGGTAAGGTACGGTATTGCTCCTGCGAGCGAACCGTTGCGATGAGTTCATAGCCATCCATGCGCGGCATCTCCACATCGAGCAGGACGGCGGCGGGCATTTCACGTCCAATCATCTCAAGCGCCTCGACGCCATCACGGGCCATTTGCACCTCCCACGAGTGTTGCTTGAGCATATTGCCCACGACACGGCGAACACTTGGACTGTCGTCAACCACAAGGATATGTTTGCTCCGCTCCGTCTTCACAGCACCACTCGGAACTTTCGCAAGTGTCCCCGTCTGTTGCACCGGCGAGCCACCAATGTGACGTGTCGTCAGGGGTGGCGTTTGCGGAACCTGTCGTGCCTGTGGCCCTGCGAGCGTTCCTGTATCCCCCGTTGTAGTACCACTGACAAGATTTGCAACCAGACGATTGCGATTAGCTAACAGCTCTGTCAATTCAAGGATAAGCACGACCTGTCCATTGCCAAGCACAGTACCACCAGCGATGCCGTGTACATGGCGTAGATGTGGGCCAAGATTTTTCATGACGATATCTAGTTTACCCTTGACTTCATCTATGACAAGGGCGACCCGATTGCCGCCGGCATTTACGAGTAGGACGTGCGATTTGTCCTCAATCTGGCCTACAGGCTGCGCGAGATACTGCGCCAACACGTTCAACGGGTATAGATCGTTGCGTACAATTACCGCGGGTTGTCCCGCGACGGTTGTACGCTTGAAGGTGTCCAGGCGTCCAATCGACTCAACCACGACTATTGGAATGGCGTACTGCTGGTCGTTGACGCGCACCATCATTGCGCTTTGAATGGCAAGGCTGGTCGGGAACTTCATGGTGAAAGCGGTGCCTTGCCCTGGGGTTGACTCGACCTCTATTGTTCCACGCAGACGTGAAACGCTATCACGCACAACGTCAAGTCCTACGCCGCGTCCGCTCTCTTCGCTGAGAACTTCGGCGGTTGAGAAGCCGGGGCGGAAAATGAGTTCGATGAGTTCGTTCTCGTTCAGCACATGCTCCGGCGTGATGAGACCGCGCGCAATCGCCACCTGACGCACCTGCTCTGGCTCAATGCCTCGCCCGTCTTCACGTACGGTAATCACAACCTGGTTGCCTTCATAAGAAGCTGAAAGCGTGATCTGGCCGCGCGGCGTTTTTCCCTGCTGAACGCGCTGCTCTGGCGTTTCGATGCCATGATTTACCGCGTTACGAATGAGGTGCAGCAATGGCCCCGCGATCTCTTCAAACACGGTGCGGTCAATTTCGGTTTCCTCGCCTTCGAGCAGAAACTCAAACTCTTTGTGCTGTTTGAGCGCAACGGCACGTCCAGCGCGGTAAAGGCGTGGCGTCATAGTCGAAAGCGGGACAAGACGCGTCTTCATCAAACGGTCCTGCACGGTGGTGCTGAGACGGTTTTCACGAGCGAAGACGCCTTCGCACTCACGTATGATCGTGTCCATCTCCGCGCTAAGGGTCGTCATATCCGAGATGCCTTCGCTGAGACCACGCGCCACCTGGTGAAATTCTGTGTAGCGATCCATTTCTAGCGCATCAAAGTCTGCGAGGTGCGATGGCTCGGTGCTTGTTTTCCCATTTTTGCCATTGGAGCTGGGTTGTGTACCTTCTCCTGGCATTACAATGAGCGAACGACCACTAGGCAAGGTCGCGGCCTCGAAACGGCTTTCTAGCTTTTGGCCCACGTCGCGGAGACGGTTACTACTGATACCCGCGTCGGCGACGAGCCGTATCAGTCGCTCAAGCCGTTCCTCTAGCACACTACGGTTGACAAGTAGCTCACCAAAGAGGTTGACCAATTCATCCAGCTTTTGCAGGCTGACACGGACACTCAGATCGGTACGGTTGGTTTGTCCCACGCCCGTTCCTGACTGTGCAGAGATGATGCCCGCGACAATAGCGGTGTCAATGGCGGGTTCCTCTTCACTCATTTCTGCGTCGTCTTCGATCTCTTCTTCGCCAACCGCGCTCAAGGGAACGCCATGCTCGCTCAGAAGGGCCGCGTAACGCTCCCGTAAAACCTGTACCCGTGTCTCATCAGGAACGTTATCAGTATCTTTGCCTGTGATAAGAACATCAAGCGTTTCGGCGGTGTCGAGTATTATACTCAAAGCATCCGACGAGGCGGGCGTTTTCTCCTCCATGATGCTATCAAGCAGGTCTTCGGAAACGTGGCTGAGTTCAGCGATTGCGCGAAAACCCATCATCGCCGCCGCGCCCTTTAGGGTGTGGGTTGCACGACGAATGCCCTGGATAAATTCGCGGTTCGTCGGGTCCTTTTCAAGGGCAGCGACATAGGTACTGATGGTTTGTAGGTGTTCCTCCGCCTCTAAGCGGAAGATTTCGGCGGCCTCCTCGTTGAAATCAGCACTGAATGTCGGCGCGGAAGGGACAGATGGTTTGGCGTCCGCACCCTTGCTGTTATTTGAGAACGGTGCGGCTGGTGACGCGGACGGTGTGGCTGTCACCGACTGTGTAAACTTTTGGGGAGGCGGCGCCACCGATGAAGCTATTGATGCGTTTACTGGCATGGATTTTGACGCTGTTTTTTCTCCAGTTGGCGCGGTATATTGCGTGTCGAGGCTGTCCGCTCCCGTTGCGTGGCGCGCTCTGTCCGCGAAATTAGAGGTTGTTGGAGCTGCTTGTGCCGGCGGCATCAAACTGCCCACAGGCACGTCGGCGTTGTGCGCGATCTGGCTCAGAAATTCCTGGCGTACCTGAATCTCTATTTCATTGCGGAGTCGCGCCTCTAGTTCTTGACGGGCCGCGTCTGGGCTAGAGCCGATAGCACGTTCTTGCGAACGCTGTTTCTCCTCAAATTCCTGGCGTAGTTCGGTACGTATTTTTTGCTCTAACTCGGCGCGTGTCGCCGTTGTAACGGCTGCGTCTGTCGCGTATTCGTGCCGCAATTCTTCACGGATATTGGCCTCAACCTCGGCGCGTAACGCTTCGACATCGCCGCGTCGCTCAAAGGTGACACGCTCTTGAATACCTGCCTGTGGCGCTGAATGCATCTCCCATGGCGTCCACCCACGCTCTTGCTCTTGTCGTAGCGTGTGTTCGGTGCTGGTGGCTTGCAGTTGTTGGAATGCTTCGCCACACGCCGCGAGCGAGATTGTAAGTTGTCCCAGGATTGAATGCATCTGCTCATCGGTCAGCTCGACGCCGCTTGTAATTTGACTGAGCAGCTCAAGCACCTTTTTCAACTTGCTATTCGACACCCACATAACCGAGAGTGGCAGGTAGCGGCGCACTTGCTCCGAGCTATTTTTGAGGTCAAGTCCCATTGCTTGGCCGGCCCAGTTTTCCATGCGTTCAAGCGCATCTTTAGAGCCATCGAGGAAGCCGCGAAACTCTGTCCGCTGCTCCTCGATAACCGCCATCGCTGCATGGAGTTGTGAACCCATATTTGTGAGCGATGAGGCATATGTCACCAGCGTGTGAGCATCATTTTGGGCATCGTCATACACTTGTGGCAGTGCCACAGGCTGCGTAACTGGCACAAGGGCTTGCGCGCCTGTTTGCTCACTAGGGACGGGTTGCTGCTGACTATACACTATTGAATGAGGGGCGGTGTAGTCGAGTTGCTCTTGTTCCTGATGGGGAGTGTCTGCGGCGTTGGCAAGGGGAGTGGATTTCCTTGTTGAGGCAACAAGAGTATCAAGGGCACTCGGTTGTGCAGGTGCTTGCGCGATAGGCTGCGGTACGAGTTCGGTGGGACGCACTGCCTCTTCATATGCAGGATACACGGGAGGCGTGGGCACGGGTTCGGCATAGAGCGGCTCTTCGGGCCACTCGGTTTCGTTCTCATCCGCAGATGTTCGGAACGAGGCAAGGACCTCATCAAACGAAGGCATAGGAGCTGCAATGGGAGTGAACACGTCCGGTTGTTGTACTGGCGCGTGAGAAGGTACTTCTGGCTCTGCCTGCTGAGTGGTAGCGTCTTGCGTAGACGTAGCAACTGGGTTTTCAGAGGCAGCCCGATACTGCATGTAATCGGCGTCGTCTTCGGCGATGAGCACGTTCTCGTCTATACCGCCGCGAATGCCCACAACGAGTTGGTCAAGTCGTGCCAGTGAGCGTTGCAATAGTTCTATGGTGGGAAGGTCGAGAACAATGATGTTCTCTAAAGCGTCGCCCAGAATATCTTCCATGCCGCGTGCAATATGGGCAAGACCTGGAAAGTCCATCATGGATGCAGAGCCACCAATGGTGTGAGTGCGGCGATATGCTTCCTCGATAGCATCCATATCACCCGTTGATTGCGCTGCTTGTGCTAGTTGCGCCAGGTGTTCGAGATTAGTTTTTATATCTGGCAAATAGCTATTTACTTCTTCAATAAACGAGTCGAGGACAGACATTTTGTCAAACGTATTCGACATAGTACGCACACCCACTCTTCTAGTGTTGCGCTACCCAACCCCTTATAGAGAAAAGTAGCGCAACACTGGCTTGCTATCGACCAAAGTCTCCGTTGTTTGAGAAAGGCACTTGGTCCTGGTTGAACGGCGATGATTGACCCTGACCTGACTGTGGTCCAATGGGCCGACGTTGGCGGGGAGCAGTTGGCCCTTGTTTGGGGGGCGTCGCTCCTGGATTTGTCGGTTGAGCAAATGGTGACTGACCCGTCAACGGTGGGAACGACTGGTTCTGTCCACCGAAGCCGCCTTGTTGACCATTGCCGCCACCGCTAAAGTTTGGTTGGCTGTCAAAACTGCCGAACCCGTTTATATCGCCAAAGTCTTGCTGATTGTTGTACTGCGGCGCGCCATAATGCTGGCTACCGCTATTTCCACCATTTCCGTTACCGCCCCCAAACCCTTGCTGACTATTATATGTTCCAAAGTTTGGTTGCCCTGAAAACTGAGCGTCCCCAAAGTCTGACGGCTCGGCATATTGTGGCTCCTCGAAGTTGGGTTGATTTGAAAATGATGGTTGGAAATTAAAATCTTGTTGATTGCCTGACGCGTACTGTCGCTGTCCACCAAAACTGGCGGGTGCGTTGAAATCTTGCTGATTGTTAAACGAATATTGATTGGAACGGGCCGATAACGCGACCAGTGAGCCAGAATTTTCTGGTTCTGGCAATGGCGGGAAGTTTCCCGCGAAGCCTTGTCCCCAATCGTTCGCATTCATAGCAGGCATACCAGAGTTTAACGCCGGAGGAAACATTGGGCCTCCGTTGCTGTCGGGCATCTCTGTTATAGATGTCAAATGAGAGAACGAGTTGGCGGCGTCGTTTCCACGATCTGGAAGACGGAATGTTGACACGGAGGAGCGCAACTGCTCGGAGAGTTCCGCAAGATAGCTTACACTCACAGCGGCTTCCTGTGTGCCGGCATCGGTCTGACGGATAACATCCGAAATTTGCGCCATTGTCACGGCCACCGCCTCGGAGACAGGCGTCTGTTCGTTCGCGGCGTGGGCGATGCTTTCGATCATCTTCGCCTGACGCTCAACAGCACTGTAGATCGAGTTGAGGGCGCGTCCCGCTTCATCGGCAAGTTGCGATCCCTTCACAACTTCTTGTGTACTATCTTCCATAGCGACAACCGCGTCATAGGTATCGCCCTGGATGCTCTTCACCAACGTGGCGATGCGCTTTGTTGACTCTGTGGAGCGTTCGGCAAGCAGGCGAATTTCGTCGGCGACAACGGCAAAGCCACGTCCATGCTCGCCAGCCATGGCGGATTGGATAGCGGCATTCAGGGCCAGCAGGTTTGTCTGGTCGGCGATATCTTCGATGATACGCACAATTTCACCGATTTCGTTTGAGCGCTCGCCGAGTCGTTTGATTTTCTTCGATGTCTCTTGCACGTTTTCGCGAATGAGCATCATACCGTCGATGGTTTGACGAACAGACTGCTGACCACTGGTGGCACTACGAAGTGCTTCTTGTGCCACTTCCACGCTCGACATGGCGTTACGGGCCACGTTTTGGATAAAGACGGCAAGTGCTTCAACCGCGTCAGACGTTTGCGAAATCTGGGCCACCTGTGTCTCGGATGCTTGCGCGAGGTCTGCTGAACGGTCAAGAATGCGACGTGTTGCATTCGTCACCTGCACAGCGGTTGATTGAACACGGCCAACAACTTTTGCCAATTCCTCGATCATGTAGTTGAAGGAGTCAGCAAGAACGCCGAGGGTGTCCGGTGTGACTTCGGCCTGGACGCGGAGATCACCGTCGCCAACGGCACTCACCTCTTGCAGCAATTTTTCGATTTGCGCTTGCAGTGCGGCGGCATCGCTGCCACCACTGCTCAAAGCGGGGCCGGAGCCGGTGGTGCTGGCCTGCCCGTTGAGGACAGAATTCAACGAGCCTGCAAGCATAGCAAACTCGTCATCGCCATTCACGACGGCGCGGGCGGTGCGGTCTCCACCTATAAATTCACTACATGTCTTGTACAGATCAAGTACTTTCGTTTTTACCTTGCTCTGTACCGCGTAGTAGACAACAAATACGCCGAGCAGGGATGCAACAGCGCAACCAATGATAAAAATCCCAAAAAAGCCCGTTCCTGGGTCTGGTTTCACTACTACATAAAGAATACCAAGCAGTATAAAGAGAAGTACAGGAATACCGGATGACGCAGCCAAACCCACGAGTAAGAGTGCATTAACGGTCATCCCGCCAGTGTTACGGTCAGGATTCATGTGCCAGACCTCCTATTGATAAAAAATATTTGCGTTAAGTCAATAACATGTTGTTCGACATTTTGCGCTGTCGCCTCAAAAAAGTTTAGTAGCGTTGCATTTTATCGGAAAAGAGGAGGCGTGCCACATCCAGCAACACAATTACACGATCATCGAACAGTGCGTACTTCTCGGCATAGGGAGCAACCCACTGTGGAATAGTCGCAGGGCGTAAATTGCCGCCCCCAATTGCGGTTTGCGGAATTTGGAGCATTTCGCTCACGCTGTCCACTGTTATGCAAATAATCATTTCATTTGATTGTAACGAAAGTAGACGGGTGCGGGGAGTACTCGCCACCGGCTCCAGACCTAAAAATTCTCTCAAGTCTACAACTGACGCGATAGAACCACGCAAATTCACCACTCCACGTATCCATGATACTACATTTGGGATGGAAGTAACATGCATTGGTCGTTCGACGCCTTGAATTAGCTCTGCTTTAACCGCGATTTCCCGGTCATTTAGTGAAAAAACGAGGTGTTGTTCGCCGATAACGGGCGGTATACCATCAGCAGAATTGTACTCTGTTAAGGGTTGACCAGCCTGTAGACGCTGCATTTGTGCTGTAGCAGCCAGGATTCTCTGTTGTTGGCCCATAGCGAAAGCGGTACGGGGACTCTCTTGCGGTCTTTTTTGATTTTCGGTATTCATAGCTATTACTCCTCATCGCTTAGTAGCCCAAAAGTCCCTCCTACTCCGTCTTGTGGTTGAGAGAGTTCAAAAGATATACAGCATACTTTTCCGATGGAGAGAAATGTGAAGATGCTGGATACTCTCCGCACATTACATGCTAAGAGGTACTACAACCTCTTTAAAGAGATTGTAGTACACGCTTGCTGTGCCTAACCGTTTAGACGAGGCTACGTACATTCGCCACGAGTTCATCGGCACTGAACGGCTTTGTCATGAATATATCCGCCCCTTGCCTTAGTCCCCATGAGCGGTCAAGTGGAGTACTCTTGCTTGTCAATAAAATTATCGGAATATGTTTACTTGCTTCGTAATTTTTGAGCTTACGACACAACTGAAAACCGTTTTGTTTCGGTAAAACAACATCTAAGACGATGCAGTTTGGACGCTCTTTAAAAACTTTTTCGACGGCCTCGTCACCGTCAACCGCTGTCACTACCTCGAACCCGCTATTGCGTAAGGGGGTAACAATCATGGTTAGTTCTGTCCAACTGTCATCTACTACGAGTATCTTCTGCCCCGACATCCCATTATACCTTTCATAGTTCTGCCTACCAGTAGAATGGGAAGGAATAGCTATTGTACTGGTATTGCTCTCTGCATAGATATATTTCTAGCGAGAGGTGATTCTTAGCCGCGATAGCGTAGGCGGTGGCGTGTGCCTTCCTGCTGGACAGGCATATGTTCAGCTCTACGCTCTTCCCAATTTGCAAGATGCTTTTTCACCGTCTGCACCAGTTCACCGGCCTCGAATGGTTTTGTGAGGTACTCGGTGGAGCCGGCAAGACGACCACGCATCTTGTCAAACAATCCGTCCTTCCCACTAAGCATAATAATGGGTATCTGCCGAAACTGCAAGTTTTTTCGTATTATCTGGCAAATATGGTAGCCATCCATACGCGGAAGTTGAATATCGAGCAGAATAAGGGCCGGCATTTCGTCCGCGACGGAGGTCAAGGCACTCAACCCGTCACCCGCAGTAATGACGCGAATGTGTTCGCGCTGTAATGTCATTTGCACAATTTTTCGTACAGTTGGACTGTCATCCACAACGAGTACTGTTGGTTCTGCCATTTACATATACCTTCCTTGCTTATCTTGTGACCAGGAAGAAACGCCTTCCTGCTCTGTTACGTTGTTTCTTGCTTGCATATCTTGCTGTGGAAGAATACCGATTGGGGGTGATTGCATGGTCACGTCGCGCCCACGTGTCGATTGCGCGCTACGATATGCGCGGTAGGATTGGTAATGTTGCACCTCCTGGTCAATTTCCGAGAGAAATATTTTCCATGCAACATTTAACTGACGCCCTGTATGCGAATTGCCAACCTCGTCACGCACCACCTGATCGAACACCATGCGAAGAAATGCGGCCAGCCCCTGTACCGCTTCCCAATAAAACTCTTCCAACTGTTCGCCGCGAACAACTTTGTTCAGTGTGCGAATATCGTTACAGTTCAATTGCCCATCCACAAATGTCGCGGTCTCCAGGATGGGGTAGCGTTGCTGCGACAAAAGTTGCAGCGGTTGAGCGAAACGATGCGCCAGATAGCGCATGATTTCGGCGTTGGACACATGACCACGCCCACGCAAGATGCGGGCGAACTTTCCGTGGTGAATGAGCAGGCCATTGGTGCAGTCACTGAGCGTTATGATGAGTCCAAGCAGATGTTGTTCAGGCGTTGAGGATTGACGTTGCTGTGCAAGTGTATGCTGGCATTTGATGATGATGGTGGAGAGATCGCCCTGCAATTCAGTTTCCATAGTGGTATCGACCACCTCGATCAGGTTGAGTTCGAGAAGTCGTGCCAGGAGCCGTACAACACGCGCCTCCGGCATCATCAACGCCTGGGCCGCCGATTGCAGAGGAATTTCACCGTTGGAGAGACACAGTACCAGCACCTCGTCATGGCTCAGGCCAAGCGCACGGACATCGCGCGTTACCTCTGGTTTCCAGCGCGCAACAGTGGTACGGGTAAGATAGGTGATGCCTTCCGCAGCGATCTCTTCCCATTCATCAGCCTGACGCAACGACTCTAAAAGTACCGAGTCAACGTCTAAAGGCTTCATAGCACCTTCAAGGGTGCTGAGATCGCGGTGAAACGCAAAACGCCCGTTTACCCAGCGTAACGCGTGTGCTATTGACTGCGTGACCGCGAACTCCAAACGTTGCTGCATCTCGCCTCGGCCCATCCACCCACGCTCAACCAGCATAGAGAGCGCGAGATGAGGGTCACGTTGGGCAAGCTCATATACTATTTTTACCTGTTCTGGATGCAGCTTTCCCAGCAAACATAGCATTTTCAGGATATCGGCCTGGACAATGCCTTCCTCACGCACGGAAATAATTTTCCCTTGTCGCAAGTTGACGGAAAGTGTTTCAGGGCCTGAATAGACCAGCAATTTGCCCGTCTTATCGCTTAACGCAAGCATCTTTAAGATGGATTGGAGGCCAAGTGTTTGCAGGTCTCCGTCCATTATACGGTCTTGTTGCTCCATTATTCCTCAGTTTCTTTTTTCCGTCGTAGACGTGTATCCGTGTACACGACTTTTCACCAGAAAGCGTTTTCGTATTTATTCTTATACCATGTATTACTGATAAAAACAGCGGTCAGTAGATAATGACGTTTCAGTCATATATACCAAAAATGCAGTTATGTTCTATGATAGGAAAAACATAGAGCAATTTAAAAAATATTTATCGTTAGCACAATGTTTATACATTCATGTATTTACATTTCTATAGTGTACAGCAAAATAACAAAAATGCCTATAGAAACGCATTAAGATTTTATTAAATATGGAGAAACTCGGTTGGAGAACGAAAAACGTACCCTATTCCCGGTTCTGTAAGAATATACTTGGGTTGTGATGGATTAGCCTCTACTTTCCTTCGCAGTTGGCGGATATAGACACGTAAGTAATCTGCTTCTTCGCCGTATTCGGGTCCCCAGACAGCTTGTAGTAAAGAACGGTGCGTAAGGACTTTCCCAGCGTACAAAAGCAGTTGATGTAGCAAATCAAATTCAGTGGGCGTGAGTCGCACCTCTTGCCCGCTAACACGCACCTGGCGACGCGCCACATCCATAGAGATAGACGCATCTTCACTGTGTAGCGTCTTCACGTTCTGTTCATACAGTGGCGTTTCTGTGCTTACCCGCCGTAAGCATACACGCACACGCGCCAGTAACTCTTCGTTACTAAATGGCTTTGTCAAGTAATCATCCGCCCCTAAATCGAGCGCGCGCACCTTTTGCCTCTCCTCGGTGATGGCAGACAACACAATAATTGGCGTTTTCTGCATAGAATGTCGTATTTGCTTACATATGTCTAGCCCATCGAGTTCCCCTGGCAAACAGAGGTCAAGCAGAACCAGGTCGGGACGTTGACAGAACGCGATTTCGAGCGCGCGTTCTCCATCGCCCGCCACAAGCACCTCATAGCCACTTATGGTAAGGCTACGCCGCAAAATACGCTGGATGGGCGGTTCATCATCTACGACAAGGATGCGTTTCCCATTGGATTTTATCATACACGTCGGCTTTCTTCATAGTGTGTCGCTACGCTCTCTCCGTTGCTCTTGTGCCATCTATCGGTAACGTAAAGATGAAACAAGACCCTTTTTCACCACTTTCAACCCAGATATGCCCCTGATGGGCTTCGATAATACCCTTACAGATCGCAAGTCCCAATCCACTCCCATGCGAGCGCAAACCGTAGAACGACTTAAAGATACGTTCATGTTCGTGCTCTGGAATACCACACCCGCTATCTATAACCTGAACCCGCACCATTGTAGGTTCCTCTGCAATGGCGTCCGCTTTAATCAAAATCTCGCTCTGCTCAGGGCTGTGCCGTGCCGCATTCTCAATAAGATTATAGAAAACGCGTCCAAGCTGCACATGGTCGATGTAGAGCAGTGGCAAGGCGGACGAGATTTGCGTTTGCACCTTGCATCCAGCAACGAGGCGTTTGGCTTTTATGAGCGTTTCGTAGAGAATCTCGGTGAGGTCGCACCACTCTTTTTCAAGCACGAGTGCGCCCATTTCGATACGCGACATTTCAACGAGCGCGTTGACAAGGACGGTGAGGTGGTCTGCTTCTGTGTCGATATCCTCTAACATTTCGCGACGCATCTGCGCGTCCCACGGCACATCTTCCTGTAGAAGACCTGTCACGGCGGCTTTGATTGTTGTCAAAGGGGTGCGTAGGTCATGTGAGACGGACGAGAGCAAGGCAGATTTGTTTCTTTCATCACGCACCTGGATCGTTATATCACGTACTTGTAGGGCATAGGCGGTAAGCTGGCCCTGCTGGTTGTGTAGAGGATAACGCATAAATTGATAATGGCTATCGGAAGGTGCGTTTTCTAAGAACACGGTACGCAATAGCGATGTATCGCCACGTGGCTGCTCTGATGTGCCATTTCCCGTCTGTGTACTCTTCTGACGGTACGTTTCCGCTTTTTGTGAGGTCGCGGGAGAGCGTGGATGCAATGGTTCTAGTGCCACAATACCGCGCACCTCTTGCTTATACAAAATATCGAGCATAATGTTTTGTAGATAAGAACGCACCTCATCGCTATTGCGAATGCGTAGCAGGAGCACGGCAAATATATGTTCAAGCGTGACGCGAGTATTCTCTATGTCGATCATTCGCACCCCACAAAATGCTTCAGCGACAGGATTCATATAGACGCAGAACCCCCCAAGATCGACGACGAACCATGCGTCTTTTACGCCGTTGGTCGGCTGCTGAACCTGCATCAACAGGCTACTTAGTTCGCTCACCACGCCTGCACGGGCGAGAACGGCCTGCGTCGTTTGAGTGAGGGCGGAGAGGGTGTGCTGGAGCGAGGCACGGTGCTTTTTCCCGTTCTCATGGGTGAAAGAAGATGTATTTTCCCGTTGTGAGACCACGAGCGCGTTCAGCGACGGGGCATCAGCACGTTGTTCATGGAGCAGCATGTGAATGTCATGCGTGGTGTTGTTCAGTACGTTGTCGCTTACAAAGCGTAACAGGCTACTCAGGCTCACACCAAAGGTACGTTGCGCCTCCTGCCGTACATGCATGAGTAGGGCGTATTCCTCTTCCTGGGAATACGATGGAGAGAGTGAGGTTTGTTCTAGTTGCTCAATGGTGTTCTGAAAGCGGTTATGTTGCTGGACAGCTTCCAAGAGTGTGCCATTATGCAGGGCAAGGGTGACTTGCGTTGCAAACAATGCAACGATATCGGCCTTGAGCGGTGTAAAGCCGCCTGGCTCTGGCGAACAGAGCAGCAAAATCCCATAAATAGTATTGCCAATGATCAGGGGATAGGTGAGAACAGAGCGGGTAGAGAGGGCGGAGGCCAGGGTGCAGCTCGCGGGAAACCGTTCATCATGCTTGATGTCGTTTGAAATATAGGATTGCCTATGCCGTAGGGTGCTGCCAAGGATACATTGATCGGTCATGGCGAGTTCGCTCTGGATAACCTCGGAGAGGCGGGCCTCATCGAGTCTCGACTGCGCGGCCAGGTGCAGCGCGCGTTGGTCGAGCGTGACGATGGCGGTGCCGACGTTGAGGACGTTTGCGACGCTCTCCGCGATGTGCGCGAGGATGGTTGAGAGGTTCATTGTCGAGGTCAAGGCGCGCGAAACGTCTTTCAGTGCCTGGCGTTGACGGTCTTGAATCCCGGCACTACCCTCAAGCTGGGTGCGCTCTATCGCGGTTGCAAGCACTTCGGCCAGGGCACTTATCAGGCGTTGCACGGTTGGATTCGTGTACAGAGCAGGTACAGTGCTGCCGAGCTCAAGTGTTCCCAGAATACGCTCTTCTGTGCGTAGCGGCACAATGCAGGTTGAGTGTAACTGCGGATACTGGCTTAACGCGTCTCCACTCACGGCGGGGGGCCCGTCTAGCCCATGCGGATATTCTTGCACCAGTAGGGCCGATGTCGCGGAGAGCCGCGCAACCATTGAATCCGTGAAAGGATGCTGGTGGTACTGCGCGCGCCATCGTTGTTGTGTCTCTGGCTGTATATTCCCATCACGCTGGCAGACGGTTACGCGCACGGCTTTGTGGTCATGTTGCAGCAAGACAATGCCAAAAATATCGAAAGAGATTGCTTGCGCCAGTTCAGCGGCTAAACGTGTGTAGTCCGCTTTTGCTCCATACACACTGGAAACGATACGAGCCACATGCTCAACTGTCGCAAACTCTTTTGCGACATAAATGTTGTCTTCTAAACTTACTGCTAGATTTGGTGCTGTTTTTCTCATTTTTCAGCCAGTTCCCCTCTGGCAAATATCTACGTTTTCTATATGACGCCCTACTAATCGGTTAAAAGGCCGGGTAAAAGAAAAAAATCTCATAAAAATACATATGGTAAGACAATATATTATCTTTGTTATCCTATTTGCATACATATTCTTACAATAGGTTCAGATTTTGTACATTGCAACGAAGTATACCATACATGTGCATAGGTGCGTCAATAATTTCTTCAATGAACGAGCTAAGAGTAACAAATCTGGCTATAGTATACCCGAAGCTTCGTACTTTTCCCTTCCTTTTGCGTATATATTTTTATAGAGGATACATATTTCTTCTTTTGCATGTTGAGCATACCAAATCAAGCAATGTTTGTTTTCTCTCTCTTCTACTTCTACTTGTCACGAATTTTTTCGCTCTCTTTGCTTTTTCTGCGTGAGCTTATACGTTATTTCTTTTTATATTTACGTGTTTCATGGTTCGTTTTTTGTGTATGTCTTCTGTGTGTCTTCTGTAAGAGGTGCAGTATGCCGGTACAAAGAGTATCTCTGTACCGGCATACGCGGTTATGTGACGCTACAACTAACCGTTCGCGTAGCCTGTCAGCTCAATGTAGCCTTCACCTTGTACGGCGTTCCCGTTGCTTTGTCCCTGGATGCTCACCGCGCCCTCCCAGTAACTGTTTCCCGTTGACTGATATACGACGAGTTCCTGGTTTTTTAACTGTGGCGTGATGGTGAGCGACGCCTTGACCTGCGGGTCGTTGATGTCAAGTTGCCAACCAGAGGAATAGGTGGCCTTCGTTACTGGACTTGTCCAATGATCGAGTGCCTTTGAGCGTATCGAACTTGTCGGCAACAGATGATTTTTCCCTGTCGCGTCAATGTAGCCCGCGTAGGTTGAGACCGTCGCGCCGGAGGCATCGTGAATAAAGTAGAGCATCATTTCGGTGTTATTGCTTAACTGGATGCTATACCAATCCCACCCGCCACCGCCAAGTGGTAAGAAGTTGCCCCATTGATGATCCATCCAGGCCTCGCCTGTTACCGTTTTCGCCTGGTTGTGATCCACCAATGTGCCGGACAGGGCCATACGTGTACGTGAATAGTAGTAGGAGAACCCACCAGGGCCGTAGGTGATGAGTCCAGAGCCATTGTGGAGCGTGGCGGCCTTGAGACCACGCAGGTCTATTCGCATCCCATAATTGTTCATTTGGGCCGCGAGATGATCGAGTCCGTCTAACCCTTGAATCGTCCAGTCGCCCACATGAACATTGATACCTTGCATTGATGTGCCGTTGGGGATGAGGGCGTTTGGCTCGATAAGACGACGCTGGTCAAAGTGAAACTCGCCGCGCGTCACATCGCTGATGGCGAAATGCGAGGCATAAACAGGAGGGAAACTGCTCCGTAGTGCCTGGAAAACGACCAATTCAAAGCCGTATTTGTGCGGCTTCCCATTCGCATCGGTTGTGTTCATATGACCAGTGTAGTACCACCATTCGGTCAGATCGCTGTGCGCCGCTTCATCCTGTGGGAAGCGCACGGGTGGTAGTTGACTTGTTGGCGTTATCGTCGTCTTCGCTACTGGCAATTGTGCCGAGGTAGAGACAATGCCCGGAAAGCCACATGATGAGAATACGAACAATGCCAACAGGAGCATCGCCCCCGAAAACAGGGTCTGTTTGTGTTTGGTGAAAAGCATTACGCGCTGTATTCCTTTAGTCATTATTCGCCCCCAACCCCTACATTTGTTTTGTTTGAAAGGATATCGTCCTCTAACGGTGCTGGCTCTTCTGTAACCATGTATTCCGCGAGGGCCGGTGGATGCCGTTGCACACCAGCGAAGGGGAGCCACCAGTTCAGATCACCCAGCAAGCGCATGGTCGCCGGCACGAGCAGTCCACGCACAAGTGTCGCGTCAATCAGTACGGCGAGAGCCATGCCAAGACCCAGTGCTTTCACGATAATCATGTTCGCGCTGACAAAGCAGATGCTTACCACAATCACGATTACAGCGGCACTGGTGATGATGCCGCCACTACGTTGTAGGCCGAGTGCGACGGCGCGGGTATTGTCGCCCGTTTGCCAGAACGCCTCTTGTACCCGCGAGAGCAGGAAGACCTCGTAATCCATCGAGAGTCCGAAGATGGTACAAAACAAGAGGATGGGGCTAGACGCCTCAACAAAGCCAAGCGGCGTGAAGTTGAGTAGTTGATGTAAGAAACCGTTTTGAAAGATGACCACTAGTGCGCCGTAACAGGCCGCGATAGACAGTGTATTCATGATGATCGCTTTGAGCGGCAATAACACCGAACGGAATAACAGCATCAAGGCGACATAGGTTGTCAACGCAATCACGAGAATCGCGTAGGGAAAGTCGGTGTAGAGTGAACTAACATAGTCCATATCACCCGCCGTACCACCGTCAACAAGGGTTGTGATGCCGTTGCCTGGGTGGGTGTTGCGAATGGTCTGTACAAGGGTTTGTGAGCGCGGGTCAAGCATTCCGTATTTGCTGATAACCTGGACGAAGGTCGTGTCGCCCGCGACGGACGATTTCGCAAGGGCCGCCACATAGGGGTCGGCGATCAACTTGGGATGTGTATAAATGATCTGATATTGCTCAAGCGTGAAGCGCGGGTCGGCACTGACGATGCTATCGACGCGCTCGACATTGGGGTCGGCCTCGATGCGCTTGACATAGTTGTAAAGGTTGCTTATGTTCGCGGGCGTCATCACGTCGCCCGTTGTCTGCACCGCCATCAGAATGGGCGTTGTCTCACGATCATTGAAGCGACTGGATACCAGGTCATACGCCTGACGCGACGGCACATTTTTGGGAAGAATAGATGCGTCTGGGGCGGAGAAGCGTACACCCAAGAATGGTAGCCCAAAACTGATGAGCAGGAGCAAGACGGGAACGAGAACGCGTACAGGGTAGCGCATGACAAAGTGTGAGAGGCGATACCAGAAGCCGTGATGTGGTGCGACCACGCCGTTTACCAGGATGGACGGCGCGGCTTTCCGCAGACGTGGCAGGCGCACGGGCCACTTGTTGACATTCAGACCGATGATAGAAAGGATCGCGGGCAGCAGCGTCAAGGCGGCAAGCACGGCAAGCAACACAACCAACATTCCGCCGAGGCCAACCGAGTGCAGCATGTTGATGTGGAAGAAGACTAGGCCTAGCAGACCAATAGAGACGGTCAAGCCGGAGAAGGCCACGGCGCGGCCCGCGGTAGCGACGGTCAGCACAACCGCGTCTTCGATGCTGCGCCCGTGTGCGATCTCTTCACGGAAACGGCTGACCATAAAGAGCGAGTAATCGACACCCAGCCCTAAGCCAAAGAGCGTGGTAATGTTCAACACGAAGATCGAGAGCGGCGTCACATGGCCGAGCGCGAAGATGAGCGCAAGCGCGACGACAACGGCGAAGCCACCAACGAACGCGGGTAGGATCGCCGCGATCACAGAGCGGAAGACGAAGAGAAGCGCGATAATAGCGAATGGAAACGCGAGTAGCTCGGCGCGGCGCAGGTCATCTTCGCTGACCGATTGGATATCTTCATAAAAGACGGGGCCACCACCGACGCTGTATTGTAGATTCGGCACTTTTTGCAGCTTCTGCGAGAGCTGCGGCAAAAGCTTCGCGGCACTATCAGGGTCGGGTCGGAGCAGGACGTTCGCATAGGCCGCGTGACGATCTAGCGAGATCTGGCGCGGGTTATCGGTAAATGAGATGATTTGTGCAACCTGCGACCACCCCTTCACCTGTATCAAGGCTTGTTGCGACTCCTGGATGAATTGCGGCTCATCCGCCGTATAGTTTTTGCTGGTAAATATAACCTGAACAATTGTTTGATTGAGATGAAGTTTTTGGGTGAGGACATTGATTGCGCGTTGCGACTCCGCATCGGGACTAATAAAGCCACCAGATTGCAACACCTGACTGGCTTGTGGAGCAAAGGGAAGCGCAATGGCGACGGCGACCATCCACAAGCCCACGATCAACCAGCGAAAGCGGGTGGCTATTTTGCCAAGATGGTAAAACATAAGAAAGCCTTTCTACAAAGTAACGGAGGCGTAAGAATCGCCATGATGAATATATGTGGTGCATCCTGATAAACATGACCCTATGCACGTATGACGTTTACTGGTGCTGCGAGGGGTAACAATTCGCGCCACTCGCAACACATATTTACGGATATGATATTCTATAGTAATCATACATCACGTGTGGAATATGTACACGTGGTAAAGGAGTTTTTCATGGCAAAGGTTGCGGCAGCGAAACCAGCACAGAAACATGTGGATGAGCCGAACAAAGAGATGCCGATTAAAGTTGTGACGGTGAATAGACAGGCGTATCACGACTACTTTGTTGAGCGAACAATTGAGGCGGGTATCTCGCTCGTCGGCACAGAAATAAAGTCGATTCGCGATGGCAAGGTTAATCTACGTGGTGCATACGCGATGGCACGTAAAGGTGAGCTATGGCTGGAAAACGCGCATATCGCGATATTTGAGCAGGGCAACCGCTATAACCATGAGCCGATGCGGAACCGCAAGCTGTTGTTGCACAAAAAAGAGATTGAGCAGTTGCTGACAAAGGTCGCGACAAAAGGGCTGACGCTTATTCCGCTTAAGTTGTACCTCAAAGGGGGCAAGGCAAAGGTAGAGATCGGTCTCTGTCGCGGTAAGAAATTGTATGATAAGCGGGACGCGATGGCGGAACGCGACGCCAAACGCGATATTGAACGCATTGTACGGGGGAGATAAGCAGCGATGACACACGCGGAACAATCGGAAGTGCCACTGATGACGTTGGAGGATGTACGCGAAAACACGCGACGCTCCGGCTACTTTCAACTGCTGGGAATGCACGTCGAAAACGCGCAAGACGGTGTGGGCAAGGTGCGTATTAGTGTTGACGCGCGTTTGATGCACCCGCAACAGATTGTACACGGCGGCGTGATCTTCACGCTCGCGGATACCGCGATGTCGATGGCATTGATCTCTGTGCTGCCCCCTGGGACACGCTTTAGCACAATTGAGGCGAAGATCAACTATATCGCGCCAGTTGTCACGGGTGAGCTTACCGCCGAGGGTGTCATTGTGCATCGTGGGCGTTCAACGGCGGTCATGGAGTCAACCGTTTACAACTATAAGGGCGATGAGAAGGTGCTGATAGCGCGGGTGCTTGGCACGTTCCATATCTCCGCAGCAAAGCCACAGGAAAAGCAATCATGACTATTCTTGGATTACATCATGTTCAAATCACCATTCCCCGCGGAGCCGAGGCGCAGGGACGCGCATTCTATTGTGGTCTGCTAGGTTTAGTAGAGATAGAGAAACCGAAGTCGTTACAGGGACGCGGCGGTTTCTGGCTACAGGTCGGGGCGCAACAAATACACGTTGGGATAGAAGAGGGCGTTGACCGTGCCGCGACAAAAGCGCATCTTGCCTACCATGTACAAGATAGCAAGGCGTGGCGAAAAAGGCTACAAGAAAACGGTCTTGTGACTGACGACTCTATCCCAATCACTGGCTTTGAGCGGTTTGAGACACGCGACCCCTTTGGCAATAGGATCGAGTTTATATCAGCGCAGGACTAGACTCGTGCCAAGCAGGGTCGCGAACGCTGCGCCAAGCACAAGCACCGTCACCCACCAGTTCTCACGGAAATACGCGCCCCATGAGATATGGATATCGTTACGCTTGAGAATGTCGAGCCAGAGCAGGGTTGCAAGCGAACCGAAAGGGGTAAACTTTGGACCAATATCAACACCGAGAATAATGGCGTAGATGGCGAGTTGACCCACGTTGTGGGCGGCACGTAGCACCAGCACGGCAATCAACGTCGCGGGCAGGTTGTTTACGGCGGCGGAGAGGGCCGCGATGATGCCACCCGCGAAGAGTGCGCTCATGGGGTCGCTGGCCGCGATGTAGGTGTGGAGTGGAGTAGTGAGGAATGCGAGTAGCTGGAGTTGGAAGGCAGAGGTGATGACCACGAACATACTCAAGGCGTAGATAAGAATGTTCCAGGGTGCGGCAAACAATATTTCTTTGGTTGAACGAAGTCGTCGTATCTGTACCACAATCACCATCACCAGGGCCGCCGTGCCAGCGATAAGCGAGATTGGTAGTCCGAAGCGACTACCGAGAACGTAGCCGCTCACAAGTCCAAGCAGCACAAGCAACCCTATCCAAAAGACGGCGCGATCACGTAGGGCGGTAGCAGGCTCCTCTAGTGCCGCAATGGTGTACGAGGCTTTAATATGTTTTTGAAAGCGCAGGCCAAAGGCTAACGTCCCGACAACAAAGGCGGCGAGCGTGGGGAGGGCCATCCACAGGGCCACACGCACAAATTCCAGGTGCGTAGCGTCCGCGATGATAATGTTGGTGAGGTTGCTCGGCACGAAAAGCGGACTCATGGCGTCGGCGAAGAAGCCCGTTGCGAACAGGAAGCCGATCCAGACCACCGTTTTCTTTGGATAAACCTTCGTAAGCAATCGCGCAAAGATGGGGGTAAGCATCAGCACCGCGCCATCGTTAGCAAGCAGAGCCGTTACAAGCGTCGTGAGGGCAAGCATTAGCGCATACAGGAGCCAGCCAGAACCACGTGCATAACGGGCCAGAAGTAGGGCAGCCCAGGTAAAAAAACCGTTGCTCTCAAGGGCCTCGGAGAGCAAAAAGAGGGCGATCAACGTCGCGGAGGCATCCCATGTATCATTGAAAATCGTTCGCAGCGTTGGCAACGAGATCAACCCGAAGAGGATGGTAAGGACAGCACCAACGCCAGCAGGCCAGGCAACATTCAGGCCGCGTGGACGCGCAATGATAAGCACAAGCACCACAAGCAAGATGCCGCCTGCTATGATTATCTGGAATATATGCCCATTCATCGTATTTTTCCTTTTTCAAATATAGAGAAAGTTAGAGCGTAGGCGCATGGCCGGGGCTTGCTCTCTTCCTGTCACGCACCTACGTAGCGTCATCACGCCCTCTCCCCCACGACGTTTTTCCCTGAAATCGCGCTACTGGACGAACGCGCTTCCATCTTTCTTAACCAGAGCAGTGATGGGAGCGCGACACAGGCCAGCAGCGCGGTCAGATAAATCAGGCCATCGAAGCCAAAGGCACGTGCGAAAATACCACCGAAGCCGCCGCCAATCACTTGGCCCAGGCCGAGAAAAATCGAGTAGAGGCCCATGAGGAGGCCGCGATCTTTGGCCGCCTCTTCCGAGATATCGGCGAGGTAGGCAAGGGCGGCGGGCGCGAAACTGGTTTCAGCGAAGACGCCCAGCATGAGCAGGGGCAACCATAAGAAGAGGATGCCATCATTGCCGCGATGATTGATACCCGCGAGGGCGATGCAGGCCAGGAAGACGCCCGCAATGGAGAGAAGCATCAGGCGCAGGCGGGGGACACGATTGAGAAAGAAGGCCCAGAAGAGCAGACAGAGGCCAAAGTAGAGGACGTAGCCGCCGAGTATCAAGCTGAGGCTATGCCCACCGCCACGCCCACTCGTGCTACCCATCAGTACCTGGTGTGGATTATGCACGGGGTTAGAGAGGATGAAGGTAAGCTGGGAGCCAAACCAGACCCCGACGAGGGCGGAGATACAAATCCAGGCCGGCATGAAGACGAACAGGCGTGGTGTGCGAACGATGCCCCAATAGCGTTTGGCGATCATAGAAAACGGGCCGCGCTCGACAACTTGATTGACAACGGGGGCAAGCCACATGCAGAGCGCGACAACGAAGTAGAGCGTTGCAAGCAGAATGTACGCGCTCCGTCCAAAGTATTCCCAGGCCAGGCCGCCCACGACAGTGCCGACAGCGATGCCACCACTGGTGACGAGTTCGTAGAAGCTCATAACGCGCATACGCCGACTCTGGTCGAGCGCGGTAAAGTCCGCGAGATAGCCCAGCACAACGGGCGTGGTGATCGCGCTGGAGACACCCGCGAAGACTTGTAGCAACAACAGGTAAGGCAAGGCGTTTTTTGTGGGGGTGAAGATAAGAAAAATAACCTGTAAGAGGCCAAGTAGAGGGCCGAGGACAAGAAATCTGCGCCGTCCAAAGTGGTCGCTCAGGCTTCCCATGAGCGGCGCGAGCGACACCTCGGAGATGTAGTACACAACAGGGAGAAGTCCTACTTGCAAACTGGTAATGGCTTGTTTGGTGTGTAGCGCGATTTGCACGAGTAGTAGCCCATAGATAATTGTACCCGCGCCAGAGTTCATGCGCTGGATAAAGGTGCCGATGAGTAGCGGGGCAACGGAAGGGCGATGTGACATACTATAACTGCCCTCGATAATCGTGTGCGTAGTCGCGCACGGTTCTAGGCGGACGCCCTAACAATAGTGCCAATTCTGGCGTCACTTGTTTGGCGAGACCCAGCAAGGCGGTCAAATAGATTACAGATGTAACCGTTACATATGACGATGCAAGACCTTTCGCAAGCATGTGCTTCCTGAACGCCCAGAGCGTGGGATGGGTGTAGGTTATGACACGACCCAGTTCTTCGGAAAAGATTTTCGCTACGTCGTAGTACGTGAGGGCCTCGCTTCCAGTCAGGGTATAGGCTTTGTTTGCGTGTCCGTCCTCGGTCAAACATATGGCGGCAACCTCGCCAATATCGCGCACGTCGATGAAGCTAGTTTTGCCGTTGCCAGCCGGAACGTAGATGATATTTTCGTTGCGTAGCTCGTCGCCATGCTGATTCACGAGGTTTTGGATGAAGAAGCTTGGACGCAGAAACGTGTAGGGGATGCCTGAATCTTTGATGTACTGCTCGATTTTAGCGTGTGGCACGACTTTAATACTCTCGGCTCCCTGCACCGACAAAAAGACAATGTGCTTAATACCTTGACCCTTCGCCGCTTCTATCAGGGGAAGAAAATATTTTTTGGCGTCAGAGATTTGTGGTGGGCGAATTAAAAAGAGTTTCTCGACGCCCTTGAACGCTGGGGCGAAGGTTGTGGCCTGCTCAAAATCGAAGTAGACCTTTTCCGCGCTAACCGCTTCCTGCCGATGGGTTGTGACAAGAAAAGGTACGCCTTTGGCGGTGAGAGATTTGGCGACCTCGCTGCCAACATTGCCATTTGCACCTGTGAGTAAGATAGAGGACATTGTGTGCGGCTCCCTTCTCTACAAAACAGGGAGACCGTCATGGTCTCCCTTTCAACATTACCTACCCTACAGGTGTTATACCACCGATGGCTCTAGGACTGTTTCGGTAGCAGACTCGTCAGCGCACTCTTCCGCGTCGGGACGAAGTTCCTTTTCGTACACCTCGAACTGTCGGGCCGTGTAGAAACCTGTGCGCTCAACCGTGTTTTCTGCACCGAACAGGTCTTGTGCATCAACGTTCAGGTCGGCGGTAAGTGTCTCATGCGTGTCTCCATCGGTGATGGACAGACGCCAGAAGCGTTGTACTGACATATAGCCCTCTCTTTCAAGAAGCTGACGTGCGCTTTGATTACATACACAAACGGTAACACTCAAGGTGACGCGCTTTCTTGGATGTGCGTTACATACAAGATGACGCGCTCGCTCTTCAATCAATAAAGTGAACAGTGTCCCAATACCGCGTCCGCGATAGGCGGGATGGATTCGCACGAGACATACAAGCAGCTCGCGTGAGCCATCTTGCCGCAGGTCGGCATACCCGACGAGTTGGCTTTTACGGGTGACGATCACCCAAGCATCGGTTTTGAGATTGAAATGTGGTGTTCTCCATGTCTTCTCTACGTCCTCCCTTGTGGTGTCGATACCGCCAAAGTTGGCAATATCACATGCGTTCATTAGTGCGGTTACAGCCTCCGCGTCCTGTGGTTGCGGAAGGCGTGCCGAAAGGTTGTGTAGACGTACTATCATGAGCGTTGTTTCTCCATTGTGGAGGCATATGGCCTCGCAACGGGCGGAGGATAAGAGCGGGGAGAACACCACGCCTGCTACTGTTCGAGCGTTTGTGTACTCGTTTCTCTTCCGGCCCGTATTTCTTTTTCATAGATGTCGGCGCGACGGTGAACATGCATTCCTACGCGCTCATAAAGCCGCGTCGCTCCTGTCAAGCTTGCCGCGTCAACACCAA
>Ga0123338_10001259_pt1 | contig 24608 bp, 28 predicted proteins | sample grotaG_FD_89793 | JGI IMG/M metagenome (GOLD analysis project Ga0123338, IMG submission 89793) | Glacier valley bacterial and archeal communities from Borup Fiord, Nunavut, Canada, to study Microbial Dark Matter (Phase II) -... | ecosystem: Environmental > Aquatic > Freshwater > Ice > Glacier ...
AAAGCAGGGGAGCAATTCACTTTCTTTTATCCATCCGCAGAGTGGGATATGGACCAGGCGTTTCAATGCCAGTGTGGAACTAAGAATTGCATAGGTACTATCAAAGGTGCTCGCTATTTATCGGGCGATGTTCTTAAAAATTACAGATTTACGGACTACATCAATGGAAAATTAGCCGGAAGAGCGACAGAATTTTAGAAAGAAGATTTCTTAACGACATTTACGAAGGCGCAGAGCAAATATTCTCTGCGCTTTTTTGCTTTTAAGACGGTGTATTTTTGTCTTCAACATACTTCATCAAGCAATTTTTTAAAGATTTTTCATTTTTCTGACTGCATACTTAAAATTTTTTTTGTTGGCTGATGAACGCATGGTATCAATGATGATTCTTGCACTTGAATCATCCGACCACTACTATTTTAGTAGTGAAGACAGATCATCAGGCATGATGCACTGGATATGTACAATATAGACTTCATGCTATAAAACTTGCTTAATCATACTGTTTTGATTGAAGTAATGCTTAAAGTAAGTATAGTTGCACGTTGGATCAATCATCAATGACATGTACATCAATTGAATGGAAGTTCATTAAGAATCAGTCATATGCATGCACGTTTCATCCTACTTTTAGGTTCATGATTGACATTAAATTCAAACTCAATCGGTTAAGTATGAGGAAGTCTCGATAAAAAATATTTATATTTAACCAGAATTTGACATAAGACAATCAAAATGTCTAAAGTTAAAGAGCGCATTACATACATATCTCGTAAAGAAAACGTAAGGTTCAATAACCTGATCGGCGCCCTTCACTCCCTAATTCTAACGGATCGACTTTCTATCAACTTATTGATATCAAAGTGATTACATCAGCAAACCTAACATACAGTTTAAATAATAGTATAGACTTCAGGGAGAAGAAAGATGATTACCTCGTATGGATCGTGGCTCCATTTCTCGTTACAGATGATCCTAATCTTCAATACTATTACGATTATACTCAAAGCATCGCTGAGTACAGAAAAGTATTTAATGAGGTTGGTTGTGAATGGAAATGGCAGGATGTAAGGATTGATAACATCGAAGAAATTGTCTGCTACATCAAAAATTATCCTACTTCCAAGATAAATATTGTTGTCAATCTATGTGATGGCGACGAAATGAATGGGATCCCTGGGGTTTCAGTTATACATACGCTTGAAAAATACGACATAATCTATACAGGATCGGACGATCTGTTCTATGAGATCACAACTTCCAAGATCCCGATGAAGGAAGCTTTCGATAAGGAAGCTGTTCCAACTCCGGCATGGAAGGTCGTCACTATAAATACTGCCGATGCTGATACTCTCTTCCATGAAGTTGGAGAAACACTCATCGTAAAGCCGGCAGTTTCTGCCGGAAGTCTCGGACTCAGCACCAAGAATGTTGTAAGTACAAAAGCTGAATTTTCCGCTATTTTCAATGAAATGCAGCAAGGTTATCATGGCTGGAAGCTAGATACCGGCGGGATTTTTGTAGAGGAGTTCATTGCCGGCAGGGAGTTTACAACACTCGTTGTCGGATCTTCTTCTGACCCTGAGAAGATCCATGTTTATCCTCCTGTTGAACGTGTGTTTCATTCATCGCTACCCGATAAAGAACAATTCTTATCATTCGATCGCCTTTGGGAGACCTATGATACTGAGACGCCTATGCCTGACAAGGGTGTGTTGTATGATTATAGTGAACCTGAAGCCGAATTATTACTTGCATTGAAGGAAATAAGTCTCCAGGCATTTCAATCAGTAGGTGGAATGGGCTATGGTCGTTTGGATATTCGTATGGATAAGCAAACGGGTAAGATGTATGTACTGGAGATCAACGCGCAGTGCGGATTAAGTGAAGATGAGAACTACACATCTATCGGTGCAATTTTGCGTTTTGGAAAAAAATCTTTTACTTATTTAATAATTGAAATTATAGAAGACGCATTGTCGCGTTATGGGGCAAAACATAAAGCAAAAACTAGATGAAAGTCTGTGTACTTCAACCTGATTACTCAACCACGAACGTAGATTATAAAAACTACGATCCTGCAAGAAATCTAACAAGCTTACTACCTGAAGAAGATGTTGTCGATCACATCTTCCTTAACAAGCTAACAACCTATCGTCAGCTTAAAGAAGCCAGTAAGAAAGGATACGATATCTATGTGAATCTATGTGAGGGCTATCTTGAATGGGAGGTCCCATCCATAGATGTTATTCACACACTCGAGCTGTTGAACTTGCCATACACTGGTCCAAACCCCGTGCTGTACGATCCACCAAAGCCGTTGATGAAATACGTGGCGTATGGTGCCGGCGTCAAAACTCCAGCATCTGTAGATGTCACTTCTCTTGACGATATAGAAGAAGTAATTGAAAAGCTCCGTTTCCCTTTATTCATCAAACCTGCAAAGGCAGGAGATAGTCTTGGAGTTGATGAACTCTCTCTGGTAAATACGGGAGAAGAGCTAAAATCTAAAATCACGGCGATCCTGGATGAATATCCTGAGATACTCGTAGAAGAATATATTGCTGGCCGCGAATTTACTGTTCTTGTAGCAGCCAATAAAGATTCCAAGAGTACCACAGTGTACAAACCTGTAGAATACATCTTCCCGAAAGGCCGTCACTTTAAGACATACGCTCTTAAAACTTCCGAACTTCATCCTGAATCAAATGTAGCTGTTCACGATTTCAAGATCGAACGCGCCCTTAAGCTTGCTACGCACCAGATCTTTACCTCTTTTGGAGGTGTTGGTTATGCAAGACTTGACTTCAGAATGAATTCAAACAATGAAATTTTCTTCCTGGAGATCAATTTCACCTGTTCAGCTTTCTATGAAGACAGCTATCAGGGGTCAGCCGATCATATTCTAAACTATGATCCTGCCGGTAAAGGTGGTTTCCTAAAACATATTATCCTGGAAGGTATAGCGCGGCACAAGGCAAAGCAGAAGAAATATGTTCTTAAAGGTAATTCGGTGGCTGGCTACGGAATCGCGGCAACCCGTCGCATACGCAAGAATGAAGTTATTTTCCAGGGTGAAGAACTTTCTCAGCGCATTGTGTCCAAAAGCTACGTTGAAGCTAACTGGAATCAGAAGCAGAAGAATGACTTCCGTCACTATGCTTACCCGATAAGTAAAGAGGTGTACATTCTATGGGATGAGAACCCTGTAAACTGGGCACCTCAAAACCATAGCTGTAATGCAAATACTGCTTATGAAGGATTGAACGTTGTAGCAACCAAAGATATTTCCGCAGGTGAAGAACTGACACTTGATTACGCACTGTTCCTCGACGATAATCTCGAACCGTTTGTTTGCCAGTGTGGAAGTCCAAACTGCCGGGAAATTGTGTCAGGTGTGAGAGAAAATGTGATCACAGGAGCAGGCAGGTTGAAAGCAAGAGCTTCCAGGAGACACGATATACTTGTTCCTGTTCCGGTGCCTGTCAACCTCGCCAAGAGGAGTATGGGTCAAAAAGGAATTTAATGAAGCAAAACACAAAGGCGTCGATATAATCGACGCCTTTTTTATTACGTTTTAACAACGCAAGCTGAATGATACTTCTCATCTTTCTGAGCAAATCGTGTTTACAGTATTGTCGGTCATCCACTTGTACTGGTCATTTGGCAGAAAACTAATCGGAACTCTCATAATTATTTTAAGTTGAAAATAATCACGATAACACTTTTTACACTTCTGGTCGCAGGTGCTACATACGCTCAATTGAACAAAGTTGAGAAGAAGATTGTAGCAACTATCGATCGCCATTACCTGGAAAGTCTGAAACTGCTCGAAGAAGTTGTTGACATCAACAGCGGCTCAATGAATTTTGAGGGTGTTAAGAAAGTTGGACAGATCTTCAGATCAAAGCTTGATGCCTTAGGCTTTCAAACGCGGTGGGTTGATGGAACACCTTTTGGAAGAGCAGGGCATCTCGTTGGAGAACATAAAGGAAAAGGAAAAACACTATTACTGATCGGCCACCTTGATACGGTGTTCGAATTGACAAGTCCGTTTCAAAAATTTGCCTTTCTGAATGATTCAACTGTATCGGGACCAGGTGTTGGCGATATGAAAGGCGGAGATGTGGTCATCATTCAATCCTTACAAGCATTGCATGAAGCCGATCTTCTGAAAGACATGAGCATAATCGTTGTAATGACGGGAGATGAAGAGTTAAGTGGTAAACCGTTGAATAGTGCACGCCACGATCTGATAGAAGCAGGGAAGTCCGCCGATATTGCAATAGGATTTGAGGACGGCGCGGGTGATCCTAAAACGGCGGTGGTTGCTCGCCGAAGTTCTTCCAATTGGGAATTGAATGTAACAGGTATGCCAGCACATTCTTCTCAAATATTTATGGACCAGGTAGGAGCAGGGGCAATTTATGAAGCAGCCAGAATTCTTACTGAATTCTATGAAGCTCTCTCAACTGAAACGAATCTTACGTTTAACCCCGGAATGATACTGGGCGGTTCCAACGTGCAGCACGAAAGGAACATGGATGGTGGAAGCGCATATGGAAAAGCAAACATTGTAGCAAAACAGGCTGTTGTGTCGGGAGATGTGCGTGCGATATCGCCCGAACAATTAGCAAAGACGAAAGCAACAATGAAATCGATTGTAGAAAAGCATCGTCCAATGACGTCAGCGGAAATCACATTTTTTGACGGCTATCCGCCGATGGCTCCCACGGAAGGAAATTATAAGTTACTGGAATACGTGAATAAGATCAGCAATGATCTTGGACAAGGTGCAGTGGTCGCTGTGAATCCCCGCAAAGCAGGAGCTGCGGATATTTCTTTTACCGCAACCTACGTTGACATGGCTATTGATGGAATGGGATTGCGATCTACCGGCGGCCATACGTCAGATGAGAAAGCTGATCCGAGATCAATTGCCAGTCAGGCAAAACGTGCAGCTATACTTTTTTATAGATTGACTTCTGAAAGGATGACCACAATTCAAAATAAGTAACTGATGAAACGAAGGGACTTCATTGAATCATTGTCAACTGCGACAGTAGCGATGGGAATGCCATTGGCGACATTGGAACAAGGTTACCATCAGAAGAAAGTGAAAAATAGTATTAATAATATGAAGCGAAAAATATTTATCACAGGTGGTGGAAGCTGGAGAACATTTTCCAGTTATTTTATCAGCCTGACAGGAAAAGATAATCCTAAAATATGTTTTGTTCCCACCGCCACTGGTGATAGCAGTACGAGTATAAATGCTTTCTATGCTTCGTGCGAGGATATGCCTGTAAGACCTTATTTGATGAAAACATTCATCAGCTCTTACGATACCAAGAGAAGTTTTGAAGACATCATCATGAACATGGATGCCATTATCGTCGGCGGAGGCAATACGCTCAACATGATTGCCATCTGGAAAGCGCATGGCATTGATAAATCATTGCGCAAAGCGTACGATTCCGGAATACTGATGTCAGGTGGAAGTGCTGGATCATTATGCTGGTTTGAAAGTGGCACTACCGATTCCAGGCCGGAAAATTTATCCAAAGTTGAATGTCTTGGCTTTTTGAAAGGATCGCATTGTCCTCACTATGATGCAGAAAAGTTCAGAAGACCGCTCTATCAGGATCTTATTCAAAAAGGTGAGTTGCCTCCGGGCTATGCGTGCGACAACTTTGCTGGTATCTACTTTGAGAACGAGCAGTTCTCGAAATCAGTAGCAGCTAATAAAGAAAGTCATTCGTATTACGTTGATATAGTGGAAGGGAAGGTCAGTGAAAAGGAGCTCCCAATTGAAATTCTTGATTAAATTATTCCAATACATTCAACGTCACCCAGTACTTATAGGCAATCAGTGCCTTATTGGTCTTCGTCAGCTTGTTTACATCCAGTTTGCTCAGCGAAGGGAGCAAGATCTTATTGACTTTGGAAAGGATTTTAAAGAAAGTCTTTTTTACCATACAATCAGGAAACTTCCTAAAGATAACATCCGCTACGGACTTTCTTCTCATTAAAAAGAATATTAAGAAGATAACAAAAACCCGATTGATGATTTATCACCAACCGGGTTTACAGGTGCATGTTTTAAGCCTATCGAACACGTAGGGCACCTTCCACACTATCATCCATCGTCACACCTGCTACGACTGACGCAAGTATTTTCAGCATTGAGATCATTTTTCCATTCTTTGTGTCCCAGTAGAATGCATCCTGAGGGACAACTTTAATTACGGTAATGGATGGATCATCTTCACCTTCCGTAAACCACGCTTTCGCAATTGGTTTCCATAATTCATGTATCTTTTTCTTATCTGTGGAAATACTAGCAGACCCATATACAGTGAGGTATTCAGAATTGGAAGAATTGGTTGAGAACAGTTGAACTCGTTTATCATGTGCAATATTCTTGTTCTTATTGCTGTCGTTAGCACTTAGGAACCAGAAATTACCTTCATCATCCACGTTAACGATACTCATTGGTCTTGAATGCAGCGGAGTACTGTCAAGCGATGTTGTAAACATGCACATGGTGTTATTGTGCTGTACCAGTTCCTGCATCTTCTCAATAGCTTCTTTACGACTAAGATTTTCAGTATGTTCTTGCTTATCTTTTTGAGTGTTCATGGTTTTGTTTTTTGTTTTAAATTTCAAATATCATTCCTGGCAATTGCACGTGGTTTGTTTAAGTATATATTTTAAAACGTGCTGCTATACTGCAGTGCGCTAAACAAATAAAGTATATTTACACTTTCGCGTGGAAATAATTACCCGATCAGTGAAGAGATACTTTTTTCATATTGCGTACAACGGGATCAATTACCGAGGTTGGCAACGACAGCCCAAGTCTATTAATATTCAGCAGGTGGTTGATACAGCTCTTTGTCAAATACTAAAAGAAAATATAACAATCATTGGCTGTGGACGAACGGATGCCAAAGTACATGCGAGCCAGTTCTTCTTTCATATTGATATCGCACAGGAATGGGACTATGACTTGCTATTCAGGCTAAATAAGATATTGCCTGATGATATTGCGGCATACGATATCATTCCTGTTGCGGATCTTGCACATTCGCGCTATGATGCAACGTTGCGCACGTATGACTATTTTATCCATACCTGTAAGAACCCTTTTCTATCGGATTTCAGCGCTATGTACCTGGAAAAAAATTTGAATTTCGATAAAATGCAGCAGGCTGCCTCTTTGCTGGTGAGGTATAACGATTACAAATGCTTTTGTAAATCTCCGGCCAACTTCAGGACAACCATCTGTAATATCAGATCTTCAGCGCTCTTTACTGATCCATCAGAAAGCAGGATCAGATTTCAAATTAGTGCGAGTCGTTTTCTTACAAGTATGATACGAATTATCGTAACAAAATTACTGGAGATCGGAAGAGGTGAGTTGAGCGTTGACGAATTTGAAGGATATCTTATAAGAGGGGAAACCCCAACCCTTATTAAGCCTGCGCATCCACAGGGATTGTATTTATCGAAAGTAACATATCCATATCTTGACATTGCCCCGAAAGGTGAACTGTCATCAATTCTTCAAAATTTACAGCAGAACTGGATCGCTGTTTGAGAATTATTTAAAATCACTTTTTTCTGGGATCGGTCGTATCATTTTTCTGATCGTCCTTGCCTCCGAATACTTTTTGCAGGAATGTCTTTTTTTCTTCTTTTGGTTTGTCAACCGAAGCTATATTGATCTCGTTATCAATGGCGGGAGCAAGCGCCCGGATGAATGCATTCTTTATGATCTCACCGATAGCATACCAGATATTTGGGTCGAGATTTTTAACCTCACCTTTGAATGGAATTTTTGTTGCAAACTGGTCTTTTTGCTGGTTGCTAAATACATCCGCCACAGTTCCTACAATTCCTTCCCAAAGTTTACGAAATATATTATCCTTACGATCTTCCTTGCCTAGAATGTCAAGGTCTTTAATGATTGGCTTTACATAGCCATCAAACTTTCCTTCCTTCGCAGCAGCTTCAGCATATAAGCCAAACGTACCTTTATTCACATCAACTTTGGCGTAGGCCTGAAAGAACTCATTCAATTTTACAAGTTCGATATTCTTTGCTTCAGTATTCATATCAAACGTCGGATCATCGGACAGGGGATTTAATTTCATATTTAATGTCAATTCTCCTCCATAAATCTCTGAAGAAGCCCTCACCTTTGCCGGGAGTAACACCGCGGAGTCGTAGCTGTTCCTCAAATTTTCTGCAAGGATATGCGTGTTTGTCATTTGAATATCCACCTTGGGCTTTGTGCTGTTATCAATGTATTTTATTTTTCCATCGTTGATTTCAAAGCGATTTATCTTCAATGGCATGAAGCTATGCAACAAGTCCTTAAAACTGGTAGAGTCTTTTCGCAAAGCGGATGGCTCAACCTTATCCTTAACAAATTTCAATATTGGTTTTTCAAAGACGAGCTCTCCAACAATAGATCCATGAAAAATTGCTTTCCATTCCACGGAAAGATCAATTAGACTGGCAGAGAAGAACTCCGTTTGCTTATGCGTCACTGTATCGACCTTATTAAGATAAATGCTGTCAATCTTATAAGCTCCACGGATCAATGCAATGTCAATATCGTCAATGTGTCCATAGTAGCCCTTCATTGTTGCCAGCTTTTTATTAGCAAAATGAAGTACGACATAAGGAAGTATCAACCGGATTACGATTAATACTGTAACGATGATCAGAATTATTTTAGTTGCCTTCTTCAATGGGCGGAATAGCGTTATTTGGCTCAGGAAACATTATTGTAAAAAATCATGCCGTCTTACTTGGGAAACAGCCTGAAAAATAAAAGGGAAGGCCGGAACCTTCTCTTTTATTGATTATCAATGCGAGTATTACTTTTTAGCCCAGATTTCTACCACTGCCTTGTCTTTGTCTTTATTTACAGTGTCATACCAAAAAGTAATCTTTTCGATTAAACGTTGATTGCCTTTCAGGTCGATGAGTTGCCCGTCATTGCTTTTATTAAGTTCTGCAGGAAGCTTTACGTCCTGCGTTTCGCCGTTAGCAAAATGAACTGTTACCTTATGGATGTTAACTGTGCCGTTGTTTACTTTAACTTTCAGAGCGGTATATGCTTCTTGCTTGGATGCCGTAACAACATCACGATCAATGGTGTAATCTACTACTTTAGTCCCAAGCTTGTCCCAGGTCAATGTGTTTTGTGCCTTTGCGAAAAAGCTTGTAGCGCCTAATATACATGTGAGGGCAATGACAAGCGTCTTGTTTGACTTTATATTTTGAATTTTCATTTTGAGTGTTGTTTTGTTTAATACAATACTCAAATTATTGTGCCAATGCTATCAAAACTTAAACAGGGACAAAATAGAACGACACTTCAGCATCCTTTTTAAGGAATGTGACAAATAAAAAGCCATACACGTATGGCCTGTTTAATCCGCAACGAGGAACAACTATTCATTGTCTTCGTATGCAGTCTTATCGTGCTTACTACCCTCAGACTTTTTAGGGACCTCGGCCATTCGTTGTTTCATGTGTTTAAGAGAAGTATCCGTCTGACCAGTTACATCCCGCTCAGATTTCTCTCCTTCTTTCTTACCCGGCTTTTTAAACAAAGGAGCACCCGGTTTACTCTTTCCTTTTGGAAGAGGGCTTGCTCCATGAGCATCTTTATTTTCTGTATTTGCCATAGTTGCATTATTTTAAGATCTCGATACTAATTTTGTGCCACCGTAAACGAAAGTCCATTCATTTAAACTTTGTATATTTTTGCATTCTTCCATCTGCCATACGTTCTGATGGTACGATCGAACAACAGGTCACCTCTGTCCCTGTATCGTTTATTCAAATTGTCCTGAATAATCCACAATCCATCGATGTCTGGATCGCCTGTATATAGTCTTACTGTATCTCCGTAGCTGAATACTCCTTTCCATCGCTTTAATAAATTGCGGGAAAGTGCCATCCATCTAAGTTTTTGATTTCTTAATTTCAATGTATCAATCTTAGCATTGCTTGCCGTTATAAAAGGCGTATTGTCACATTGTTTGTGTGTAGGATTATACACCGTTAGCGTCTTTAATACGTAGCTTTTTTCTTCACTAAAGTGGCTCTTTTGATTCATTCCCTGAATGAAGGCTCCGGTAGTCGGGATCAGCATAAAAGCCGCCAAAACCAGTGAAAAAAGCGTTTTCTTATTCATACACTGCATGATTAAAATACCATGCCAGTACCGGTTTAAGCCGAATTTTATCCTGAATTATAACGGTATTTTTCAAATAGCCTTTGCCACCTTAAAAGGAAAAAGAATAATTGCTCCGATTAATTTTAAAACCAATTCAATGGAGAATCCTACGATACGAAAGGGAAGAAGCAGAAGCCAGAGTAGCGGAAACAATAGAACAACGAATAGAGCAAGTGGCCAGCATGCTATCAGAAGAATACACCAGGTAACAACTGCAATGAAAGTCTTCATCTTGAATTTTACACCGCGTGTTGCAAATTTCTTTCCATGATCTCAATAAATTGTAAATCAGTTATTTGACAAACTACTAAAAGCGAATGTATTCGTATTTGTACAGTGAAATGTACATTATCGAACGGATATGTCACTAGAATTTACACGGATTACGTTGCGTCACCTCGCTCAATTGCTTTTGTAATAGAACTGACAACCTGGTCCAGTTGTTCTGCAGATTTCTCAAGATGGATCATCAGACCGTTTACCTCTTCATCGCGAGGGAGACGATTCATTAGATAGATAAGACCAAGAATACTGGCAAGGGGAGCCCTGAGCTTATGAGCATTTATAAATGCGTATTCCTCTAATGCTTTGTTCTTTCTCTCTAATTCCCGTGTACGATCTTTCACCAGTACCTCCAGGTTCTCATTGATCCTGTTTATGATGTCCTGCTGACGAATCAACTCCTTGTACTGGTGTTGAATTTCAACATTGCTTAATTGAAGTGCCAGTCGTGATTTTATTTCCCGCAAGGTTAGATCATACCTGGTCTTGATAAGAATAGTCATAAATACTGCAGTGGCAAGCAGTAACAATCCGCCCTTCACAAAAAATTCCTGAGGCGTAAAAAGAGGTGTCTGAATGATGAAGAACATGGAAACAATCCCTGAAACAAATAGAACGATCATTGAATATGTTACTTCCCACATAGCCAGCATCGATGCTCCGATAAGCAACGCCATATAATTAAGATTGTGACCTAAGAGATCGTCTGCACCGATAAGATTATAGGTGTACGCATTTTGTAGCGATATCAGCAGAAAGGGAACAAGAATCAGAAAATAGGATGGTAGCTGTAATTTTTTTCGTACGATAAGGGTAAGAACAGTTAAAGAGGATACAGATAGTCTTATCACGAGTAATGTTTTCCAGCTATTGGGAATGTTGTAGTAATCCGTGATCGCAAAAAACGGATCAAAAATAATGCCTACCCAGGCCGCTATAAAGTGATACCTCGATGAAACGTTTTCCATTTCAGACCTCAGTGATTGAGGAGAAATTTGCGATGTAAACCGTTCCGTTGTCAGAGGAATTTTATCTGAAATAGTCATTAAAATCCAATTAAACGACAAAATAATGAAATAATAGTCTTCACCACATGTTAAAGTGCATGCAACTGGTTATTCAGTCAATTTGTGTCACAACAAAATTACGTTTATTAAAAGAAAACTTTCCACCTTCCGGCAGCCCCATTAAGTGTTGCCCCATAGGCGAAGCAGGGGATATGGCAAAATAAGCAATTCCATCAATGGTAAATTGACCGGCACTAATGGATATGTAAAAGTTGCCATGGTTGGTATGAACGACACTTCCGTTTAAAACCAGCGCATTTTTTACATCCTTAATCTGATCCAGGGCAACCATGAGCTTCTTTGATTCATTTAACTGGAATGTGTTCTTCTCGATCTCAAGCTGTGCCATCGCTCTTCCCGTTTCGTATTTATCTCCCGCGCTACTTTTGGTCTCCTCATTAGCGGATAACTGAGCACCTGCGATTGCCTCCTTTGACGCGTTTATCCTGCATTGCACGTAGGCAATACAATGATCGTACAGTTCCTTTTTGATAGACATCAATCTTATTTTCAGATGGATTACGTTATCAAATATACTTCAACTGACACGATGTGTTTCATATAAAAAAAGACCCTGGCTTTAGCCACGATCTTTTTCTATAATCGGAATAAAATGATATTAGCTCAACTCTTTTTCAAGAGCATCGATTCTTGCCTGAGCTTCTGTATTTCCCATTGACAATGACAGGCGATATAATTCAAGAGCTTCACGCCTTGTCTCTTTCTTCTTCTTTGGAGCAAACTTGGTACGGTTGGCTGCAGTTTCGAGAGCCTGTGCTTGCGCAAAGTACATACTGGCCACCTTTATCCTGTTTTGCTCATTGATGTCCGTTACCAAACCTTCTAAGGAAGAAACATCACTTTCCTTCACTTTGATAACCTCGTCCTTAATAGAGAGAAGCGAATCTTTGCTATTAACCTTGGCCCAAAGAGTTTGATTCTGATCGCGCATCGTTACAATTTCAAGCTGCAAAGCGGTAATCTCTTCTGAACGCGCTGCAAGATCAGCTTTTAGTCTCTTGATTGTTCCCGCAGAAACACGGCTGCTTTTATTAACCGATGACTGAAGTTCTTCGATCTTCTTTTGTGTAGCAGAAATATGATTATTTATATCTTTCAAACGACTAACATATTCAGCGTAGGAAGTGCCTTCAATCATCTTGGTGCGCAATGCGTGACGATTGGCATCAATTGAGTCAAGCAATGTGCCTACATCGTTCATTGTCTTCTCAACTTCTTTGCGTTGATTTAGTTCCACCGTAAGAGAATCTACCCTATTGTTAAGGCGTGCCTTCTCTTTCGAGTCGCAACTTGTAAGCATCGTCGCTGCAACAAGGCTAAGACCTACGATTACATTTCTTAAATTTTTCATAGTTTGAAGTATAGTTTTTCTGCTCTTATGAAATTTCCACGCCGACATGTATACGTGGACCGAATTGGCAGACGAAATATTGAAAATCAACGCCAGTTGACTTGAAATGGTCGTTCGTTGACTACGTAATAATCTTTCTCAATCGTTCCGGCGGATGTATCGGCGTAGAATAAAATCCACAAAAATCCTCAATAGTATAAAAGGCATTCATCTTATATTTCCCAATAGATGATCGGATATATTTAAACAGGCGATGCGAATAGGAAGCAGGACAATAGCTGCCCTGGTGCATTGTAACGGTCGATTTGATCACCATTAGATTAAATGGATTGTTTTACATAGTTTTGCAAAGCATTTTAAGTAATAGTGCGTTTCAACAGTGCCTTCCAGGCTTTTTTGATTTCCACCTTTCTTAATTAAGATAATTTTAGTCAATGCCGGATTTCTCTAACGAGCGATTCCAATTTGAAAACTGTTGTCTGCACCAAGTGAATTTTCTCAATTAATTAATAAACAATGCAAGGAACAGTTAAATTTTTCAATGACGCCAAAGGATTTGGTTTCATCAAGCCATCTGATTCAGGTGAAGACATTTTTGTACACTCTTCTGGTCTTATCGACGAGATTCGTGAAAACGATCAAGTTGAATATGAAGTGGAAAGAGGCAAAAAAGGTATGAATGCCGTTAAAGTTAAGGTCGTGAACTAATCGTTCACGGATATAATTACTTTAATTCCTAGTACTACTACAAAAACCACCCTCACCGGTGGTTTTTGCTTTTACAGGCTTCCTGCATCTTGAAGATGCCGGATAATTTAAAAGGTTTATTACATTCGAAAATGTTTAAGAGAGTTACCGCGAAGAAAAGAGCGGATCATTATACATCTGGAAATTCTGTTAAGCTGATTCGGGGTGGATCCGAATACTTCGACCTGCTTGAAAGTCTGATTGCATCCGCAAAAAATACCATTCATTTCCACGTATATATATTTGACGATGACTCGACAGGTATTCGAATCGCGAATGCACTTAAACAGGCTGCTCTCAGGGGCCTTCGCATTTACGTTATGCTCGATGCCTACGCATCTAAAAATCTTTCAGGATCATTTGTTGCAGATCTCAAAAAATCAGGCATACATTTCAAATGGTTTGCTCCTTTGTTTAAAGGACAAAAGTTCTATCTCGGGAGAAGACTCCATCACAAAGTAGTTGTCATCGATTCCTTTCAATGTCTTGTCGCGGGTCTTAATATAAGTGACCGTTATAATGATACTGAGAAAGGTCCTGCGTGGCTTGATTGGGCCTTATTTGTAGAGGGAAATATCGGAGAGGTATTGGCCAGAGTTTGTACGCGGCGGTATAAGTCACGGATACAAAGAGAACTACAGTTAAAACCCAAACACCTGCCGTTGCAAGGTATGGTTAAGGATTGTATGGTGAGAGCAAGAACGAATGATTGGATTGGAAGGAAATGGCAGATATCGAAAAGCTATCTTGAGATGTTCAGGACAGCAAAAAAATCGATCATCATCATGTCACCCTATTTCCTTCCGGGACTTATTTTCAGAAGAGCTATAAAACGTGCCGCCAAACGGGGAGTAAAGATCAACGTTATACTCGCTGGTGTTTCGGACATCGGCACCAGCAAGTATGCTGAACGCTACCTGTATCGCTGGATGTTCAAAAATAAAATTGACATTTTTGAATACGAAAAAACAGTCCTTCACGGAAAGATTGCAGTATGTGATGGTCATTGGGTAACAATTGGTTCTTACAATCTCAATAATCTCAGTGCTTACGCAAGTGTTGAGCTGAATCTTGATGTTGCCAATGATTCACTTGCTACGAATGTTAATGATTGTCTTCAAAAGGTGATTGACGAGGATTGTCTACAGATAACAGAAGAGGAATATTATCGAACCACCAGTGTGTGGGCACACGTAATGCAAAAAATATCGTATAATCTTCTCCGGCTTGCAGCTTTCTTTGTTATTAGAAAGAGAGAGTGATCCAGGAGGATTTGACAGTGGGAAAACAGAGGCTGACTGTTGGAAAATTTTTTATGTTCGTCCATTTATCCTGCAGTTGAGTTGTAAGATTAATACCTATACCAATGAATATTAAATGCCTCATTCCTAATACCTTTATGCATTATGAACAGCACGGAGGTAAATTGACACCAGTTAAATTAAATCTTAAAGACAACTTTACACCTTACTTTGCTAGGCATACTTTTGAACAGATACTTAGAGACAACGGGGTTAATGATGAGGACAGGAAATCTTTCCTTGGTCGTTCCCGTGGTAACAATGCCCAAAAGCACTACAGTACTATAAAGGACAAACGTATCAAGCTGGAGAAGATCAAGCCAGTAAGGCCAAAGTAATATCATTACCGTTTTCGCTAGGTCATAAAAAAACCTCTCCGATAATCAGGAGAGGTTTTTTATGGTTAACAACTTTTAAAGTTGATAAAGACTTTTCCAATACTTATATCTCCAAAATGGTATAAATAGCTTCCAAAAATCCTTTTTATCTATTTCATGCAGTTCAATTAGTCTTATCCCATCAACTAGTGATCGGTAGATTGTGAAGTAAATTATGAGGGCTACTCCAAAACCAAAACTGCTCGAGATGCCACTAACCAATAGAGCAAATATTATTGCCACGGGGGCAAAAATCATTAAGTAATAAAGTTTTATATGCTTCATCATAATCGTTTGTTTTTACTAACAAGAACCTGCAGCACAACCGGCCATCACGGCAACTGCAATTTCTGGCACAATAATGCTTGAAAGTGTCATGAAAACAGAGCCCCAACCCCGATTAGTATACATATCTGAAAAACAATCCATAGTAGCTTGTCCGCAAGCAGTACGCATATTACTATTTTCGATTGATTTAAGGAACTGAATTTTAGAGATATTTTTATTCAAATCTAATTCCACCTCAGACAACAATACTCTTTCTAGCGAGTAATAAGAGAGGATTTTTACCCCTGCTGATTTGAACGAAGTTTTAACGAACATCCCACCAATGATTACCCCATTTTGTTCAAATAAGCCTAAAGTTATTGTCTCCGAACTATTACCATCATAGTCAACCTGTCTTGCAACAATTGAAGAAATGGTAGAACCATCTTGAGTTGTTCTTGAAATATCTTTAAGGTCAAATTGAGCCTTTGCTGATCCAAGGTTTGCTGTGTAAAGATTTTTGTTTGCGAACACGCCTTCAACTGCTGCTTTAATTGAAGACTATATTTCAGATGAAGTATGAAAAGGAGAATTGGATTCCTTAACAGGAAAGTTTTGTTCGCATGAAGTAAAGCAAAATAGTCCAACAAAAAAGAGCATGATTTTAGCCATTGAATTTTTCATAAGTTGTTTTTATAAATTAAGGTTTGAATTTATCTCAAAATTTACTTGTAAAAAAATTAGTGCGAGATATTGCCCGGAATTACAGGAGTCTTAAAAGGGTATTTTCCTGTTTTGAAAATGGGTAGAAACACAACGTCAGGGCCTAGTAAAGCCTTACTAATGAGAAAAATATTATAAGTTTTTTCAGTTTGGTGTTATAACTCCTAAAATTCACACATTATCAGATAGTTACGACTGAATTTTTAACCTCATTCGGGCGGATTTTATTTTCAAGTCTTTATTCAATAAACCATCCTATGATATTTTACCACTAAGTCAACTATGACTGTGTTGCTGATATCCCCAAATGCCTCGTGCCTAATGCCCTTTTCTTAATAAAGCACCCTAAACTTAATCGTATTCTCAATCGCTCTCAGTTCCTTGATCACGTCCTTGTTGTAGTGTTTGTCAATATCCGTGATGACATAACCAATATGTTCGTTGGTCTTTAGGTACTGACCAGCAATATTGATGTCATTATCAGCCAATACTTTATTGATCCTGGCAAGTATTCCCGGAACATTATTGTGGATGTGGATCAGGCGATGCGCATCTTCCAAGGTAGGTAATGTAAGATTTGGAAAGTTCACGCTATTACTTGTGCTTCCAGTATTAATATATTCCATCATTTTACCAGGCACAAACTTTCCAATATTTTCCTGGGCCTCAGCGGTACTTCCTCCAATATGTGGAGTAAGAATTGTATTCGGTAAGCCTCTTAATTCAGAGACGAACTCTTCATTGTTGCTGATGGGCTCGTAAGGGAATACGTCCATTGAGCATCCACCAACTTTTCCGTTAAGGATATTTTCACACAATGCTTTTACATCAACAACATGGCCACGGCTGAGATTGAGGAACAGGACACCTTGCTTCATCATGGCAAACTGATCTGTGCTAATAAGATTTGTGTTTGCGTCCCGACCGTCAACGTGTAGTGTGACCACATCGGCAACAACCAATAATTCTTTTAATGTTTTGCATTTCGTTGCATTACCAAGTCCGAGCTTTTCTTCACGATCATAGTAATATACGTGCATACCAAGATTTTCAGCAATAACAGAAAGTTGAGTTCCAATACTTCCATATCCAACAATTCCGAGTTTTTTTCCCCGTATTTCAAAACTTCCTTTTGCTGATTTATCCCATTTCCCATCGTGCATCTTCGCGGACTTGTCGGGAATGTTGCGCATCAGCATGATCATTTCTGCTATGGCTAACTCAACAACAGAACGGGTGTTACTAAAGGGCGCATTGAATACGGCTATTCCTTTTTTTGTTGCTGTTTTCAAATCAATTTGATTCGTGCCGATACAAAATGCTCCGATAGCCATTAACCGGTTGGCATTGTCCAGAACTTTTGCAGTCACTTGAGTCTTTGAGCGAATACCAAGAACAGAGACATTCCTGATCTTCTCACATAACTCATCTTCTTCTAGTCCGGCAGGATAGGATTCTACGTTGAATCCTTCTGCTTTCATCAGTTCAATCGCAACAGGATGAACATTTTCTAAAAGCAAAACATTAATTCTGTTTTTAGGATAGGAGACAGATGTGTTGAGTTTATTGAGATATAGGAATTCGTCGAGGCTTGGAGCAATATGGTCCGCCTGACTCATTACGTTTTCTCGTTCAACGTTTTCCGTGAAAGCGTAGAACTTATTAGCCAATCCTGAATTCTTGATCTCGAAATCGGTATAGCCATCACCGATCACATAAACATCGCCAGGGAGATTTAATCTTTTAAGCTGTTCGGATTTGCCATCGTTCATTGACAAGGGATTGTTCTTATCGAAGCCTGTGACTTTTCCTTGCTTGTCGAATGTAAATTCATTGGCAAGGATATTCTCCGGTTTCACACCGAATTCAGTTACAACCGGCTCAATAAATTCACGGAAGCCGTTAGAAATAATGTAAATGTTATCAGCGTAAGTTGTAAAAAAATCCTTGTTACGTTTAAACGATTCGGAAACTTTGGATTTCAAGAGTTCGATCAACGCCGGTAAATGTTTCCTGTCTGCCTCAAGCAGTGCAAGACGTTGTTCCAATGATTCGCGAAACGACAAGCTCCCGTTCATTCCCTGGGTGGTAATGTCTTCAATCTGCTTCGCGATTTTTTCCTTTTCCGGATGACCATTTAACGAAATATCAGCAAGAACATCAAATGCTTCTACCTTGGTAAAGGTGCTGTCGAAATCGATTACAAAATACTTATTGAGTTTCATTTATTAAATTGAAGGCCAAAGGTAACTTATAACTCATAATTTATAACTGTTATGAGCTATAAGTTACGAGCTATCTCATCATCAAGATCTTAGAGGCCGCATCAACATTTGCTGTGTACTCGATAATGGTTTTAGCGGCAATCTCAATTTGCTCCTGCGCTTCTTTCCAGCTACGTTGTTCAATCGCTTCACGAATTCCGGGTAATGTCTTTACTCCATAACCGGTATAAAATCCTGGCGCATAGATTGTGTGCTTATACCAAGGTCTGCGGGGAAGTCCATCCGTCGAAAGCAGTTTCTGTTCAGCATGAGCCAGTAATTGATTCAACGTAACAAGGTTTGTATTCGGTTTAGGATTGGTTGAATACAATTCGACGAAAGTCGTAGTGCTCTTCTCCAATAAGTTCAATGCATTTTGCAGACTTGAGAAATTGATATACGGAATAGATTCTTTCGCCACAGGTGAAATATATTTTTCTGTTGGGTCAGCCGCTAATACGTATCTGCGTTCTTTTATCAATTGATTATCAACTTCCGTTGATTCGCGAAGATCATCAATCAATGCCGTTACTTCTGTTAGATACTGATTTACCGTTTTGTGGAAACCTTTAAAATCAAAAGGAAGGACGGTTGCTTCGGATAATCGCAATGTGGTTCTGCCTGCAGTTTTAGCCAATGCAATTCCATATTCAAACGTTGGATCGCCAAATCGTTTATAATGATCATACGAGTCATAAATAGAATGATACACGCCTGCATCATCTTCACCACCGAAACCAATATTCAGTGACGGAATGCCCAGATGTTGAATGAATGGCGAGTAATCGGACCCTGAACCAAGTGCATCAATTGTAAGTGACTTACTTCCTAAAATATCTTTCTTTGCTTTTATGGAAGCTGCATTGGTAGCGCGATATGATTTCGCACGTTCAAGAACAGTAACGCTTGTTTGAGGGTCTGTTATTTCCCCGGCAATTTCTCCCATCATTTTTTCAAGTGTATGCGAACCCTGAACGGATAAAAATCCTCTTCCGTTTCCATCGGAGTTAATATAGGCAACTGCTTTTTGTTGCAATTCACTAGCGTGATGCTCCACCCATTCAGTTGATCCGATCAAACCTGGCTCTTCACCATCCCAGGCGCAATAAATAATTGTTCGTTTTGGCTTCCAGCCAGTTTTCATAAGTTCGCTCAATGCACGGGCTTCTTCCATCTCTGCAACCATTCCACTGAGTGGATCATTCGCGCCATTCACCCATGCGTCATGGTGGTTGCCACGGATAACCCATTCATCAGGAAACTCACTTCCTTTTATTTTAGCAATGACATTCAAACAGTCAACTAATTTCCAATCGAATTGAAGTTTAAGATGAACCTTCGTAGCGCCAGGGCCGATGTGATATGTTATAGGCAAGCTTCCTTTCCATTTTGCTGGTGCGACAGGACCAGTTAAAGAACTCAAAAGCGGTAACGCATCACCATAAGAAATCGGCATGACTGGAATTTTAATAAGGTTCAATGCCTCCGCTTGGGTTAACCGTTTGGCATCGACTGTTGCTCCGATGTTGGGCGTTAATGGATCACCGGGATAAACAGGCATATCCAGTACTGAACCGCGCTGAGCTCCATCATTTGGTCGGAAAGGTCCTTTCGGATAAACATCGCCTCGTGCATAGCCATCTTCCTGTGGATCGGAATAAATGAGACACCCGATCGCACCGTGCTCTTGTGCAACTTTAGGTTTAATACCTCTCCATGATCCACCATATTTTGCAATTACTATTTTACCCTTAACATCAATGCCCATTCTTTCGAGCTGATCATAATCACTAGGCACACCATAATTCACAAACACCAATTCGGCGGTTACATCTCCATCCGCAGACCATGCATTGTAGACGGGAAGTTGTTCGCTGACTTGTCCGGAAGTACGATCTTCTTTCCGTATCGACTCTTTAATCTTTGCGATGTACTTTGTTGGCGCCGTCATTTCCAATAATCTTATTTTTGGAGTTGGGAACAATACTTTATAGGTTTCGATTTCTGATTCATATCCCCAGCTTTTAAATTGATCGCGAATGAACTCAGCATTCGTTTTTCCGTAAGGAGAACTTATATGATGAGGGCGTGCTGAGAGAGTCTTCAGCCATTGATCAAGATTACCTGGTTTTAGATAGCTATCGAATTTTTCCTCGAGCTTGAATTCAATAGCGGCTGATTCTTTTGGAAAGCCGGTAATCGTTTTTTCCTGAGCTACTGCCAAGGTGATCGGAACCAGCGCAATAAAGTAAAATAATATTTTTTTCATGGATTTGGTTTATTATAGGTTTCTAAAGGTAAGCCACTTCAGGATGAATTGTAAATGCCTTTGATGTAATTGGAGAGCTATATTACTAACACATGTCTTGAATGTAATTGATCTGATTTTTGTGATTGTATGGTGGACAGAAATCATAGTTGCTAAAGAAATCCTGGAAATCATAGGTTATGTGATTTCTTTAAAAACTGGTCATCATATTGCTGTCTGAATTTTTTATTTACAAGTCTCTTAAAGTTAACTTTGCTCTTCAAAATTTATATGCATCCCTATTTCAAGATTGTAAGCTTCAAGATAATTTATTGCCTGTGCGAAATAAGCATCTTCCAATTCCATTCTAGCCTTCAATTCTACTGATATAAATTCGTCGACAAGGAAATCAACTCTCCTGGTTCCAATATGTTGTTCGCGATAATAAATTGGTATTTCACACTATAGATAGTCTTCCTTGTTAACATTTAGTTAAAATCATTCACGCTCGTAACCTGATAACGAAGGGAGCGTTCGTAAGGAAAAGTAATCAATGGACCGCTCTTCTCGCAAAATCTGGTTATGGACAGCAGTAACTGTCTTACTTGCAGTGATTCCGTGGATTGCGTTAAGTTTGGGTTGGATTTAGCATCAGCAATTCGTTTTGCTCAACAACCAAACATAATTTCAAACGCTGAAAAACTTGGACAAGAACTACGCAAAGAAAATGGAGTAAAAAATGCAGTAAAAATCATTAATGACTACATCACGACAGGCAAAACGGAATCAGGTAATATAGTGTTTATGAAACGGGGGCTGATGTGGTTTTTACCAGCATTTGTAGTAAAGTGAAGCCCGGTTCTTCTTTCAAAGATTGTGGTAAAAGCCCCCCATTTCATAAACACTCGTACGTTGATGGCAATTGGGTCGATTCGGTGGAGAGTGACATGATTCGACTGTGCAGAATGCTCTGACAAAATTTTGGAGTAAGGAAAATTGATTAAATTTGATATATGGGTTTGATTGAAACATATAAAGACCAGATACAGCGTCTTTGTAAAAGTCACAAGGTTAAGACCCTGTATTCATTCGGGTCAGTTAACACCACAAAATTCTCCAAAGAAAGTGACGTTGACCTAATGGTTGACTTTGAGACAAATGACCCGATCGAATACACTGACAACTATTTTAACTTGAAATTTGAACTCGAAATAATTCTAAATCGATCTATTGACCTCTTGGAGAATAGAGCAATTAAAAATCCATTCCTCAGAGAGAATATTGACAAATCAAAAGTTCTCATCTATGGACAATGAGGTGAAGACCTGGCTAAAGGATATCGAACAAGCGATCATAGAAATCAACTCATTCGTACCAGAAATAAAAAACTTCACGGACTTTTAAAAAGACCTTAAAACTAAAAGAGCGGTTGAACGGAATATTGAGATCATTGGAGAAGCAATGAGTAGAATTCTTAGAGTTGATCGCAACATTAAAATAAGCCACACAAGAAAAATTATCGACACTAGAAATAGAATAATTCACGGATATGACTCCGTTTCAGAGGACATACTTTGGGGAATCATAATTCGAAATCTACCAGACCTTGAGAAAGAAGTTAAAGAATTACTGGGTTGACGGGGCCAAGTGCCTAATAAAGTGCATAATCAATGGCGGGGTCAGTGTAAATTTGTAGTTTAGTTTTTCAAATAACGTTTTGTTTCGTGGGACAGAGACGCGCTTCGAATTCCCGCCACTGATTATGCACCAACGTTGTGGCTCATTGTATGCTTCGAATCTCGAATATTTCATAAATTGTACCATTATGACAGCAAAGGACATCAAATTAGAGATACAAAAGACTTTGGAAGGAATCCCCGAGAACGTTCTTCAAAAGATTGTGGACTGCCTGAAAGAGGTTCAAGGAAAATCACTCGATAAAGTAAAGCTGAGCAAAAATCTAAGGGATATCCTAGTAGAAGATAAAGAATTGCTTGAGAGGTTAGCAAAATGATAAGTCTGGAAGAAGTCAAGCGTATTCACGAAATTCTCATTGACAAGTTTGGCCGAACCACGGGGATTAGGGACTTGGGAAGTTTGGAAGCAGCGATAAATCGACCCTATCAGACCTTTGATCAAAAGGAATTATACCTATTCTCAAGGCAACCGCCATTTTTGAGAGCATAATTTCAAATCATCCTTTTATTGACGGAAACAAACGAACAGCGTATGTTTTAATGAGACTCGTGCTTTTAGAAAATGGACTGTTGCTTCAAGCTGACGAAAACGAAAAGTATGAGTTCGTTCTTGGGGCTGCCAAGAGAGAGACAAAATTCGAAGAAATCAGTCAGTGGCTAACGAAACATGTGAAATAAAGCGAAAAGCCACAACAAGTAATGCTTCATGTGGTCGGCATGACTCAGTATGAAACCCCTGTTGCACGGAACTTCGGTAGCGGGGAGCCAGATTTTTTTTGTATGGAGATTGAATGGGGTAAATTATTTTTCTGAGAGCTCCGGGGAGAGAAGATACTGCGCCAGTTACACTAGTTACAGTGAGCGAGTAGTAAATTCTTCAGTGATGTATCGATTATCTGTTATCAGCGATTTATAATCATCAATTTAAATGTCATTTTTTCTAACAAGACACGAGGCGTGCAAACGGAGTTTACATTTTAATTTTAAAAAATATTTATGAGTTGGGATGTTGTAATTTTTAGTTCAAAGCAAAAAATAAATTCTGTTGAGGAAATTGACGAAGAGTTATTTCTACCAATAGACTTTAATGTGATTTTAGAAAAACACTTTGACAACATTATCGTTGATGGAAACTATAGAGAAATAAGAGGCGACAGCTTTTCTATAAATTATTTTGCGGATGCAGAGCTTGTAAGTAACACTTTATTTAACCTATATGGTGAGACTTCGCTTTTTGAATTAATAAGAGTGGCTAAAATTTACGATTGGCAAATATTTGACTCAGGGAGTGGAGAAATGATTGACCTTGAACATCCAGAAAAAAATGGCTACGAAAACTTCCAAAGCTATTTACAACAAGTTATGACAAACCCAAATAAGAAAAATACCGATTAAAATTATACTTATCATTTTAATAATTGTATTTTTAACAATGGTTGCAGTTGTAACTATGCAAGTTAAATATTGGGGAATACGAATGAGAAGTGAAGCATATAGATTTTTTTCAACGACATTACTGCTGACATTAATCATCGGAATTCATTCGTGACCACTTCCAAGATTTCAGAAAGAAAAGCCAACTACATTGGATGAAGGCAAAATAATTGCCGAGCGGGGTGGAGCCGTTGCCGGAAATGCACTAAAGGAAATTGAAGTAAGAACTGGCGACAAGGCAACAAAATGTTTGTGCAATGCCCGGGTGAGGGGTGATAGAAAATATTCAGCTTCGTTACGATATTTGGTTAGTGGGACAGGATGCATTTTCAAAATCCGGTCACTTCGCAAACACCAACGGTATGCACAAAATGACATGTTTGGTGTCACATAATAAAACAAAGAGATGACCCAAAAAGCGTTTTTCAAAAGCATTGCTTTCATTGGACTTCTAAGTTCAACATCCTTGATGGCACAGACCGATTGGATAAAGCATCCGCTGCCCGTGCTTTCCAGAAGCGCCACCTTTCCTCATTGGAAAGGTTTAGCAACAGCTGACGCTTCCGTT
>Ga0123338_10001260_pt1 | contig 24601 bp, 22 predicted proteins | sample grotaG_FD_89793 | JGI IMG/M metagenome (GOLD analysis project Ga0123338, IMG submission 89793) | Glacier valley bacterial and archeal communities from Borup Fiord, Nunavut, Canada, to study Microbial Dark Matter (Phase II) -... | ecosystem: Environmental > Aquatic > Freshwater > Ice > Glacier ...
TCGACCGGGTCGGCGATCAGCTTGGCATAGAGATAGCGCGGGTCCCAGTCGTACAGGACGTTGCCGATATCGAAGATGACCGCGCGCGGCGATGCCGGCGTCGCGGTCACCGGGGCTGATTAGCCCTGGCGTGCCTTGAAGCGACGGTTGGTCTTGTTGATCACATAGGTCCGACCGTGGCGGCGCACGACCTGGCAATCGCGGTGGCGACCCTTGAGCGACTTGAGCGAGTTACGAACCTTCATCGGACGTCCCGTCGGAAAATGGCGTGCAGGGACGAACCCCGGAAAGCGCGCTGTCTATGGGTGTCGGCGGCGCAAGTCAAGCCGAGCCGAGGCTACGCTCCCACGCCAGCGCGTCGGCGATGATGCTGTCAAGGTCGTCGCGAACCGGCGTCCAGTCGAGTGTCGAGCGGATGCGCGTGGTGTCGGCGACCAGCGCATCGGGGTCGCCGGGACGGCGCGGCGCGAGCACGCGCTCGATCTTCATGTTGGTGACCCGATCGACCGCGTCGAGCACCTCGAGCACCGAAAAACCACGGCTGTATCCGCAGTTCATGGTCAACGACCGCGTCGGCTCGGCGATCAGCGCGGCAAGCAGTGCGACATGCGCGGCGGCAAGGTCGTGGACATGGATATAGTCGCGCACCCCGGTGCCGTCGGGGGTGGCGTAGTCGGTGCCGAATACCGTGACATGGTCGCGCTTGCCCGTCGCGGCCTCGCAGGCGACCTTGATCAGATGCGTGGCACCGGCGGTCGACTGCCCGCTGCGACCTTGCGGATCGGCACCGGCGACGTTGAAATACCGCAGCACACCGAAGTTGAGCGGATGCACGGCGGCGACATCGCGCAGCATCCACTCGGTCATCAGCTTCGAGCTGCCATAGGGATTGATCGGCACCTTCGCCGAATCCTCGACGATCGGCGAGACTTCAGGGATGCCATAGACCGCCGCGGTCGATGAAAAGATGAAATGCCGGACCCCGCCGGTCACCGCCGCCTCGAGCAGCGAGCGGCTCGCGACGGTATTGTTGCGATAGTATTTAAGCGGGTCGGTGACCGATTCGGGAACGATGATCGATCCGGCGAAATGCATGATCGCGGTGATCCGGCGTTCGGCGATGATGCGCGCGATCAACGCTGCATCGGCGATGTCCCCCTGATAAAAGCCGACGCCGTCGGGAACGGCGCGGCGAAAGCCCGTGCTGAGGTCGTCGACCACCGTCACCGCATAGCCCGCGTCGCGCAGTGCGAGCACCGCATGGCTGCCGATATAGCCGGCACCACCAGTGACGAGGACGGCGGAAGCGGGGGGCATGGCAATCTCCGGATGGCCGTCGCGAATGCGACCGGGCAGTGCTGGCAAGCGTTGAACGCGCGAGTATAAGACTGACAAGGGGAATTCGTTTCATGGCCGCCTGCAATTTGCTTGTACCGATCGCAGCCGCGCTGGCGCTGACCGCGTGCGCGACGCCCGGCGGCATCGAGGTGACGCGCTTTCACCTTGGCCAGCCGTTGCCGCATGCGAGCGTCGCGGTGGTCGCGGTCGATCCGGCGGCGGCCTCCAGCCTGGCGTTTCGCAGCTATGCCGATGCGGTCGCCGCCGAACTGGCGCGGGTCGGTTTCGAGCGCGCCGTGGCACCGGGCAGCGCCACCTATATCGCCGCGCTCGGCGTCACGCAGACGACGCAGGCGGTGCGCCGTGCACCGCCGGTACGGATCGGCTTTGGCGTCGGGGTCGGCGGTGGTGGCTATCATGGCGGCGGCGGGGTCGGCGCGGGCGTTTCGACGCCGGTCGGGCAGGGGCGGGTCGAGGCGACGCGCGTCAACACGCTGTCGCTCAAGCTCAAGCGCCGCACCGACGAGGCGCTGCTGTGGGAGGGCACCGCGAGCGCCGCCGCCGATGCGCGCGACGCCGGCAGCACGCTGACGGCGGCGGTTCCGGCGCTGGCGCATGCGCTGCTGGCCGAGTTTCCCGGGCGCTCGGGCGTCACCGCGCGCTATCCCCTGCCCCGCCGCTAGAAGGACCATCGCTTGACCATCGCCATCTCGGCCGCGTTCGACAGCGGCAACATCGACGTGCTGCAGCAGGACGGCGCGCGGTTCGATCTCGCCATCCGCACCGACCGCGAGTCGGATTTCTACCAGTGGTTCCACTTTCGCCTGACCGGTGCCAAGGGCGTCGCCTGCACGCTGCGGATCACCAACGCCGGCGGCGCGGCGTACACCGGCGGGTGGAAGGACTACCGCGTCTGCGTGTCGACCGACCGCAACCACTGGACACGGTCGCCGACCGGCTATGACGGCGGTGTGCTGACGATCGAGATCACGCCGACCGCCGACAGCGTCTGGCTGGCGTACTTTGCGCCGTACAGCCAGGAGCGCCACCACGACCTCGTGGCGCGCATCGGGGCCGCGCCGGGCGTCCGCACCGAGGTGCTCGGCCACACGCTCGAAGGCCGGACGCTCGACCTGTTGACGATGGGTGACGGCCCGCTGCAGCTGTGGTGGTATGCGCGCCAGCACCCGGGCGAGAGCATGGCCGAATGGTGGATGGAGGGCGCACTCGAACGGCTGGTCGATGCCAGCGACCCGGTGGCGCGGCGGCTGCGGGCGCTGGCCACGCTGCATCTCGTCCCCAACATGAACCCCGACGGCAGCGCGCGCGGGCACCTGCGCACCAACTACGCCGGGGTCAACCTCAACCGCGAATGGCATGCGCCGAGCCTCGAGCGCTCGCCCGAGGTGCTGCATGTGCTCGACCGGATGCGCGTCACCGGCGTCGACCTTGCGATGGACGTCCACGGCGACGAGACGCTGCCCCACAACTTCATCGCCGGGTTCGAAGGCATCCCCAACATCACTGACCGGCAACTGGCGCTGCTGCGCGACTATAACGCCGCGCTGGCGCGGCTGTCGCCCGACTTCCAGACGCGCATCGGCTATCCCCCGAGTGCGCCGGGCAAGGCCAATCTGACGATGAGCACCAATGCGGTGGCGAACGAATTCGGCTGCGTCGCGATGACGCTCGAGATGCCGTTCAAGGATGCGAACGACCTGCCCGACGCGGCGCAGGGCTGGTCGCCCGAGCGGTCGAAGGCGCTGGGTCGCGATTGCCTCGCCGCCGCGCTCGACATCATCGGAAGGCTGCGCTGATGCCGACGCTGGTGTTGATCCGCCACGGCCAGAGCGCGTGGAACCTCGAAAACCGCTTCACCGGCTGGTGGGATGTCGACCTGACGCCCAAGGGCGTCGAGGAGGCGACCGCCGCGGGTGAAGCACTCGCCGCCGCCGGCTATGACTTCGACCGCGCCTTTACCAGCGTGCAGACGCGCGCGATCCGGACGCTGCACCTCGTGCTCGGCAGCATGGGGCGGCTGTGGGTTCCCGAAACCAAGGACTGGCGGCTGAACGAGCGCCATTACGGCGGCCTGACCGGGCTCAACAAGGCCGAGACCGCCGCCGCGCACGGCGATGCGCAGGTGCACGAATGGCGGCGCAGCTTCGACGTGCCGCCGCCGCCGCTCGACCCCGGCTCGCGCTATGACCTGTCCGCAGACCGCCGCTATGCCGGGATCGCGGTTCCCGCCACCGAAAGCCTGAAGGACACCATCGCGCGCGTGCTGCCTTATTGGGACAGCGCCATCGTGCCCGCGCTGCGCCGCGGCGAGCGCGTCGTCGTCGTCGCGCACGGCAACTCGCTGCGCGCGCTGGTCAAGCACCTGTCGGGCATCTCCGACGCCGACATCGCGGGCGTCGAGATCCCCACCGGCAAGCCGCTGGTCTATGAACTCGACGATGCGCTGCAGGCGACAGCGCGCTTCTACCTCGGCGAGGGTTAGGCTCCGAGGGGCTTGGGACGTGTCACGCTTTTTTGTGTCACGGTGTTCCAATTGTTTCAGGCAGGCCGGCGAAGGTCACGAAGTTCACGATCGTACGACATCGTTTCCGGCGCCGGGGGCTGCATAAAAAAACGCCGGGCCACTCGAGTAATCGGATTATGTACCAAATCGGCTCGTGATTGTCAAGCCCCTCGATCTGGCGTGACGCATCGCAGCCGCCCCCGTTGCCACGCTTCGGTACCGCCCCTAAGGTCCGGCGCTTCGCTCGCTTCGGGAGCCCTAGCAATGCGTACCCCGCCGCTGGTCGGCATCATCATGGGCAGCACGTCCGACTGGGCGACGATGGAGCATGCCGCGCTGACGCTCGCCGAACTGGGCGTGCTCCACGAAACGCGCGTCGTGTCGGCGCACCGCACGCCCGAACGGCTGTACGACTATGCGACGACGGCAGTGGAGCGCGGGCTGGGCGCGATCATCGCGGGAGCGGGCGGGGCGGCGCATCTGCCGGGGATGTGTGCCGCGTTGACCCGGCTGCCGGTGTACGGCGTGCCGGTGTCGTCGGCAGCGCTCAGCGGCATGGATAGCCTGTTGTCGATCGTCCAGATGCCGGCGGGGATTCCGGTCGGGACGCTCGCGATCGGCAAGCCCGGCGCGATCAACGCCGCGCTGCTGGTCGCAGCGACTTTTGCCGTGCACGACGAGGCGCTCGCGGCGCGGCTCGACGCGTGGCGCGCGTCGCAGCGCGACGGCGTGGCGCTGACACCCGCATGATTCCACCCGGATCGACGATCGGCATCTTGGGCGGCGGGCAGCTTGGGCGGATGCTCGCGCTGGCGGCCGCATCGATGGGCTACCGCGTCCACATCCTTGCGCCCGAACCCGAGCTGCCGGCGGGCGATGTCGCGGCGGAGGTGACGCGCGCCGACTATACCGACCGTGCCGCGCTCGATGCGTTTGCCGCCGCCGTCGATGTGGTGACGTTCGAGTTCGAGAATATCGACGTCGATGCGGTACGCTATCTCGCCGAGCGCGCGCTGGTCTGGCCGGGGGCGAACGCGCTCGAGGTGGCGCAGGACCGGCTGGCGGAAAAGACCTTCGTCGCCGGGCTGGGCGGGCGCACCGCGCCGTACCGCTCGGTGGCATCGCTGGACGAACTTCGCGCCGCGCTGGGCACGCTCGGCACTCCGGCGCTGCTCAAGACGCGACGCATGGGCTATGACGGCAAGGGGCAGGTGCGGATCGACCGCGCTGCGGACGCCGCCGACGCATGGGCGGCGATCGGTGAAGCGCCCGCGCTGCTGGAGGGGCTGGTGGCGTTCGACGCCGAATTTTCGGTGCTGCTGGCGCGCACGCGCGGCGGCGACGTCGTGGTCTACGACGTGCCGCACAACGAGCATGTCCACGGCGTGCTCGACTGCAGCCGCGTGCCTGCACCGGCGAGTGTGGCACGCCACGCCGCCGCCGCCACCGGGCTGGCGCGCGCGGTCGCCGATACGTTGGGTTATGTCGGCGTGCTGACGCTCGAATTCTTTGCGACCGGCGATGGCCCGGTGTTCAACGAAATGGCCCCGCGCGTCCATAACAGCGGCCATTGGACGATCGAGGGTGCGCGCGTCAGCCAGTTCGAAAATCACATCCGCGCGGTCTGCGGCCTGCCGCTCGGCTGCACCACGCTGACCGCGCCATCGGTCCGCATGACCAATCTGCTCGGCGAGGCGGTGCACGACTGGGCGCAGATCCTTGCCGATGCGGGCGCGCACCTCCACCTCTACGGCAAGGGCGAGGTCAAGCCGGGCCGCAAGATGGGGCATGTCACCTGGTTATGAAGCGGGTCGTTTTGCTCGCGGCGCTGCTATCGGGCACGGCTGCAGTCGCGATGACCGAACTGCCGCCGCTGACGACCGCGCTGCCGCCGCTGGTGACGCCGGGCACGGCGTTTCCGGCCGGCGAGGCCCCCGGCTGGCGGTTCGCCGATACCAGTTTCGTCGATGCGGTACCGCGTGACCCCGCGCCCGATGTCGCCTCGCTGCACGGCTTCGACGACGACGCGGTCACGGCAATGCTCGGTTGCGGTACGATCGAGGCGATGGTGGCGGTCGAGCCGCGTGTGCCGGGGCGCGACGAGGCGATCCGCACCGCGCGCGCGCCGCTGCCCGAATTCGACGCGCTGGCGCTCGGCGCGTTCGATGCGGCGAGCGGCCAAAGCCTCGCCGATCACAGCCTGACGCTCGGCGGGATCACCGTGGGGCGGAACTATACGTTGAAATTCGCCGGGCAGGTCGGCGCCGACGAAAACGACTGACGCTATTCGGCGGCGCTACTCGGCGGCGAGCGCGTCGGTGCGGTCATAGGCGAGCACTGCGCTCGGCAGTGCGCGGCGCTGCGCCTGTTCGAACAGCCAGACGCGCACCGCGCTCGACAGGTTGGTGGTGCGCGCCTCGTCGATTTCGGCGATCAGCGCGTTCAGCGGACGACGTTGAGCGACGGCGGCGGAGCGCAACGCCGCCCAGAAGATCGGCTCGAGGCTGAGCGACGTATGATGCCCGGCGATCGACACCGAGCCTTTGACAAGACCGTCGCCGCCCATGTCAGTACATGTGCTGGCCACCATTCAACGACAGCGTCGAGCCGGTGACGAAACCGGCATCATCGCTGGCGAGGAACAGGACCCCCCGGGCAATCTCGCTCGCCTGACCCAGCCGTCCGGCGGGGATCTTGGCGACAATCTTTTCAAGCACGTCGGCGGGCACGGCGGCGACCATATCGGTGTCGATATAGCCCGGTGCGATCGCGTTGACGGTGACGTTGAACTTCGCGCCCTCCTGCGCGAGCGCCTTGGTAAAGCCGTGGATGCCCGACTTCGCGGCTGCATAATTGACCTGGCCGTACTGCCCCGCCTGGCCGTTGATCGACCCGATGTTGACGATGCGCCCGAACTTGCGCGACCGCATGCCGGGGAAGGTCGCCTTCGCCATGTTGAAGCAACCGCCCAGATTGACGTCGATCACCTCGCGCCACATCTCGTAGCTCATCTTGAGGATGGTGCCGTCGCGCGTGATGCCGGCGTTGTTGACGACGATATCGACGGGGCCAAGATCGGCCTCCACCTTCGCCACGCCGTCGAGGCAGGCCTGATGGTCGGCGACGTTCCACTGGTAGGAGGCGATCCCGGTGCGTTCGGTGAACGCCGCTGCCTTGGTCGCGTCACCGCCATAGTTCGCCGCAACATGATAGCCGGCGTCGCGCAGTGCGAGCGAAATCGCTTCGCCGATGCCGCGTGTTCCGCCGGTGACGATTGCAACACGAGCCATCAAAAACTCCCCATAAGTTATGTTTATACTTTGATAATCTTAAGTCAACGGTAACCATCCAGAAAGCTCGCGCGTCACGATCGTCTGCAGCAGCGCCTGTCCCGAGGCGCTGTCGTTGAGGCATGGTAGATAGGCGAAATCGGTGCCGCCCGCCATCAGGAACGTGTCGCGCCCCTCGATCGCGACTTCCTCGAGCGTTTCGAGATTGTCCGCCGAAAACCCCGGCGCGATCACCACCAGCCGCTTGACGCCTTCGCCCGGCAGCGCGGCGAGCGTCGCATCGGTATAAGGCTTGAGCCATTCGGCGCGCCCCAGCCGCGACTGGAAGCTGACGCGCAGCGGGATGGTCAGCCGGTCGCCGAGCAAGCGCGCGGTCTTGCGGCACTGGCAGTGATAGGGATCGCCGCGATCGAGCGTGCGGCGCGGCATGCCGTGGAACGATGCGAGCACGACGTCGGGGACGAAATCGAGCCCGGCGATGCCGGTATTGACGGTGTCGGCAAGCGCATCGATGAACGCCGGATCGTCATGATAGGGCGGCAGCGTCCGCAGCGCCGGTTGCCAGCGCCACTGCTTGAGCGTGTCGAACACCTTGTCGTTGACCGTGCCGGTCGTCGCACTGCTGTACTGCGGATACAGCGGCGCGATCAGGATGCGGTCGCACCCGGCGGCTTTCAGCGCGGCAAGGCGATCGGGGATCGACGGCGTGCCATAGCGCATCGCCCAATCGACCATGACGCGGTCGCCGAGCATCGCCTGCAGCGCGTCCGCCTGCGCGCGCGTGATCCGCCGCAGCGGCGACTCGCCGCCGTCATGGTCCCAGATGCGCGCATAATTCGCCGCCGTCCGCTTGGGCCGCGTGGTCAGCACGACGGCGCGCAGCAACGGCTGCCACAGGATCGGCGGCAGTTCGACGACGCGGCGGTCGGACAGGAATTCGGCAAGATAGCGCCGCACCGGCGCGGTCTCGGGCGCGTCGGGGGTGCCGAGGTTGACGAGCAATACCCCGACCCGCCCGAACGCGACGGGCGGGTGATCGTGCGGCAGCGCGGTCATGCCCGGGCGATGATCGGCAGGTCGCGGTGGCGCTTGCCGGTCGCCGCGAAGATCGCATTGGCGACGGCGGGCGCGATCGGCGGCGTGCCGGGCTCGCCGACGCCGCCCATCGGCGCGGTGCTCGGCACGATGATGACCTCGATCGCGGGCGCTTCGGCGAGCATCAGCACCGGCGCGGTATCGAAGTTCGATTGGACCGCATGGCCGCCGTCGAACGTCATCGCGCCCTTCAGCGCCGCCGCCAGCCCGAACAGGATTGCGCCCTCGACCTGCGCGCGGACACCGTCGGGGTTGACCACCGGGCCGCAGTCGATCGCCGCGACCACGCGCCGGACATGCGGATCGGTGCCGGGCTTGCACACCACTTCGGCAACCTCGGCGACGATGCTGCCGAAGCTTTCGTGCAGCGCGACGCCGCGCGCCACATTGACGTCGACCGGCCCGAGCGGCCCCGCCGCCTGCAGTGCGGCACGCAGCACGGCGGCATGGCGCGGCTGGTCCTTGAGCATCGCCAGCCGGAATTCGCCCGGATCGGCCCCGGCGGCGTGCGCGAGTTCATCGACGAAGCTTTCGACGAAGAACGCCGTGAAGCTGTGCCCGACCGACCGCCAGAAACCGAGCGGCACGCCGACATCGACGGGCACATGCTCCGCCAAGACCGCGCCGAAGTCGTACGGCAGCCCGACCGAGCCTTCGACGGCGGCGGCATTGGGTTTGATCTTGCCTGCCATCGCCGGCAGGTTGCGGCCCGCGACGCTGTTGGAGACATCGGGAACCGCGATCCGGCTCGCCCAGGCGGTAACGCGCGGGGCAGCGCCGTTGCCGCCCGCCGACAGCACGCCGCGCATCCGCGCGGCGGCTGCCGGGCGGTATTTGTCCTGCGCAAAATCCTCCTCGCGCGACCAGATCAGCTGCACCGGGCGCTTGACCGCCTTCGCCAGCAGCGCCGCCTGGATGCACACATCGGTTTCGATCTTGCGTCCGAAGCCGCCGCCGACCAGCGTCGGATGCACGGTCACCGCGTCGTCGGCGATGCCGAGCGCCTTTGCCACCGCCCATGTCGTCAGCGTCACCGACTGCGTCGGGGCCCAGATTTCGCAGCTGTCGCCGTCGATCCGCGCGGTGGCGTTCATCGGCTCGAGCGCGGCATGCGCGAGGAACGGCACGGTATAAACCGCCTGCACCATGCCGGGCTTCCCCAGCAGCGCGGCCACATCGCCGACCTTTTCGACGGTCACATCCTCGGTTGATTCGAGCCCGGCGCGGAGTGCGGGTTCGATCCACGCCCCGGCGGGCTTGGCTGCCGCCTCGAAGCCGGGCTTCAACGCCTCGACCGCCGTGTGCGCGCCGAACCAGGTCGTCGCCACCACGCCGACCCAGGTCGGGCCGTTGACCACGTCGAGGACGCCCGGCATCGCCTTTGCCGGAGCGTGATCGACGCGCTGCAATTTCTGGTCGCCGACCGGCCCCGACTTGACCGCCGCATAGACCATGCCCGGCAGCCGCACATCGAGGCCGAAGCGCGCGCTGCCATCGGTCTTGCCCGGAATGTCGAGACGTTGCACCGGCTTGCCCATCAGCTTGCCGGGCGTGGCGCGCAGCACCGGTGACGACGGCAGGTCTTCGGCGGCGGCCTTGCCGGCGATGTCGGCAAAGCGCAGGCGCTGCGCCTTATAGACGACAAAGCCGTTGTCGGTGTCGCAGTCGCGCCAGTCGACGCCCCATTGGCGCGCTGCCGCGCGGCACAGCATCTCGCGCGCCGCCGCTCCCGCCAGCCGGACCGGCGGGGCAAAGCCGCGCACCGAGGTGCTGCCGCCGGTGATCTGCATGTCGAAATGGTCGATGACCTTGCCCATCGACCAGCGCGCGAAGCCGCGGAACGATTCGGGCACACCCGCCGTCTGGTCGAGCGCCATGCCGTGGTTGGCATAGAGCGGGTGGAGCGGCGCGGGTTCGACCGATACCGTGTTCCAGTCGGCCCCGAGCTCGTCAGCAAGGATCTGCGGCAGGCTGGTGAACACGCCCTGCCCCATTTCGGCCTGCGGCACCGCGACGACGACGCGCCCGTCGGTGCCGATCTTGACGAAGCCGTTGATGACGGTCTCGTCCTTCGCCGCCGCCCAGTTGAGCGCGCGGCTGCGCGGCCATAGCGCAAAGCCGACCGCGAGCCCCGCGACCGCGCCGGTCCCGATCAGGAAATTGCGCCGCGTCGTGCGCGGGCGGGCGGGCGGCTGCAAGGCAGGAGGCTGGACGTTCATAACGTGTCTTTACCGCGCGTCGCGACCATTGTCGAAGGCGGCGTAAGGCCACTCCCCACCGGTTCAGGCGGGGAGTGGCGAGGGCGTTATTCGGCCGCCGTGCGGAACTGCGCGGTCTCGGTCGATTCCTTGAGCGCGGTGGTCGAGCTGGTGCCGCCCGAGATCGCGATGGCGACCGCGTCGAAATAGCCGGTGCCGACTTCGCGCTGGTGACGCGTCGCGGTGTAGCCGTTCTTTTCGCTGGCGAATTCGGCCTGCTGCAGTTCCGAATAGGCCGCCATGCCGCGGTCCTTGTAGCCGCGCGCCAGCTCGAACATGCCGTGGTTGAGCTGATGGAAGCCCGCCAGCGTGACGAACTGGAACTTGTACCCCATCACACCCAGCTCGCGCTGGTATTTGGCGATGGTGTCCTTGTCGAGATTGGCTTCCCAGTTGAACGACGGCGAGCAGTTGTACGCCATCATCTTGCCCGGGTGCGCCTTCTGGATCGCCTCGGCGAAGCGCTTGGCGTCGGCGAGCACCGGGTGCGAGGTTTCCCACCACAACAGGTCGGCATGCTCGGCGAACGCGATGCCGCGCTTGATGCAATGGTCGACGCCGGTGCCGGGCTTCAACCGGAAGAACCCCTCGGGCGTGCGCTCGCCGGTGGTGAATTCATGGTCGCGCTCGTCGACGTCGCTGGTCAGCAGCATCGCCGATTCGGCGTCGGTGCGCGCGCAGATGATCGTGGGCACGCCCATCACATCGGCGGCGAGCCGCGCGGCGTCGAGGTTGCGGATGTGCGCCTGCGTCGGGATCAGCACCTTGCCGCCCAAATGGCCGCACTTCTTCTCGGATGCCAGCTGGTCCTCGTAATGGACGCCCGCCGCACCGGCCTCGATATAGGCCTTCATGATCTCGAAGCAGTTCAGCGGTCCGCCGAAACCGGCCTCGGCATCGGCGACGATCGGTGCGAACCAGTCGCGCTGCGCGCCGCCTTCGCTATGCTCGATCTGGTCGGCGCGCTGCAGCGTGCGGTTGATCTTGCGGCACAGCTCGGGACCGGCGTTGGCCGGATACAGCGACTGGTCGGGATACATCGCGCCCGCCGTGTTGGCGTCGGCGGCGACCTGCCAGCCGCTGAGATAGATCGCCTTCAGCCCGGCGCGGACCATCTGCATCGCCTGGTTGCCGCTGAGCGCGCCGAGTGCGTTGACATAATCCTCGGACTTCAGGAGCTCCCACAGCTTCGCGGCACCGCGCGCGGCGAGTGTGTGCTCGATCGGCACCGACCCCTGCAGCTTCTTCACATCGGCGACCGAATACGGGCGGGTGATGCCGTCGAAGCGGCCGGCGGGCAGCGCCGGGAATAGCGAGTCAAAACTGGTCATGATGGTCTCCTTTGACCGGATTTTTACAATGAGGACGCGGGCGAGACTTTTGCCCCTGCCCGCGCCGCCTCCCCTAAAACCGTTGCACCGTCTGTGACGAGCCGCTAGGCGGGGGTCAAGCCAGCGTTTGTCGAAATCGTGTCGAAGTGTATGGATTGAGGCCATTGGGCGTGTCGTGTTGTAAATATCTTGACAGGTGGGCGTCGTGACGACGCACGACCGCAAGCTGTTTGCCGGCGCGCGGCTGCGGCGGATCCGGCTGCAACTGGCACTGACGCAAACCCGCATGGCGGACGACCTCGGTGTGTCGGTCAGCTATCTCAACCTCATTGAGCGCAACCAGCGCCCGCTGACGGCAGCGTTCCTGTTGAAACTGGCGGGCGCGTATAATCTCGACCTGCGCCAGCTGACCGGCGACGACGGCGCGGCGCTGGCGGCCGAACTGGCGCGGGTGTTCGCCGATCCGGCGCTCGGCGGCATCGAGGTGGCGCGCGCCGAGCTCGAGGAGGTGGCGCAAAGTGCCCCCGGCGTGGCGCAGGCGGTGCTGCGGCTCCACGCGCTGATCGCCAGCGGGCCCGCGCTGCGCCCCGATCACGAGCCGTCGCCGGTCGAGGCGGTGACGCAGCTGCTGCTCGACCGCCGCAATCATTTCCCCGACTTGGACGCCGCGTGCGAGGCGCTCGCCGATGAATTGCGGCTGGCGTCCGCCGACCGGATGGCGGCGATCGCCGAACGGCTGCGCGCCCGCCACGGCATCGGCGTCCGCGTGCTGCCGGTCGACGTGCTGCCCGACACGCTGCGCCGCCTCGACCTGCACGCGCGCTCGCTGCAGCTGTCGGAGGCGCTCGACGCGGCGTCGCGGACGTTTGCGGTGGCGTATCAGCTCGCGCTGATCGAACTGCGCCCGGCGATCGACGCGGTGGTCGCCAGCGCCGGCCTCGGCAATGCCGCGAACCAGCGGTTTGCGGTGCAGGCGCTGGCGAACTATGCGGCGGCGGCGATCATGATGCCCTATGCGCGCTTCCACGCCGCCGCCGAGGCGCTCGGTTATGACTTCGAACTGCTGCAGGCGCGCTTCGGGGCGGGGTTCGAGCAGGTCGCGCACCGGCTGACGACGTTGCAGCGCCCCGGCGCGCGCGGCGTGCCGTTCTTCCTGCTGCGCGTCGACCGTGCCGGCAATGTCTCGAAGCGGTTCGCCGCGCAAACGCACGCACTCGCGGCGCACGGCGGCGGGTGCCCGCTGTGGGTCGTGCACGCCGCGTTCGACCGCCCCGGCAGCGTCGTCCGGCAGGTCGTCGTGACCGAGGACGGCGCGCAGTTCCTGACGGTGGCGCGCACCGTGCGGACCTATGCCGCGCCCTATGGGGAAACCCGGCCCGAATTCGCGATCGCGCTGAGTTGCGATCTCGCGCATGCCCGCGCGCTGGTCTATGCCGACGGCGTCGATCTGTCGGGCGCGCGCGCGACGCCGATCGGGCTGGGGTGCGCCAGCTGTGCGCGCACCGCGTGTCGCCAGCGCAGCCTGCCCCCGGCGGGCGTGCGGCTGCGCGTCGACGAACGATCACGCGGGGTCACCCCGTTTCGCTTTGCAAGTTCAGGAGAAGCATGATGGCAGTTCGCGGCGTCGAGATTACCGGCACGATGCGCCCCGGTTACGAAACCATCCTGACCGACGAGGCGCTCAACTTCGTTGCCAACCTGCACCGGCAATATGAGCCGACGCGGCAGGCGCTGCTGCATGCGCGCGAAGTCCGGCAGGCATGGTGGGCGGCAGGGAACGCGATCGACTTCGCGCCCGAAACGCGCAGCGTCCGCGACGGCGCGTGGCAGGTTGCGGGCGCACCCGCCGACCTGCAGGACCGCCGCGTCGAGATTACCGGGCCGGTCGACCGCAAGATGGTCATCAACGCGCTCAATTCGGGCGCGAAATGCTATATGGCGTGCTTCGAAGATGCGAGCACGCCGGCGTGGGAGATCATGGTCGACGGGCAGGTCAACCTGCGCGACGCCGCCGCCGGGCACATCAGCCTGGAAGACAAGGGCAAGACCTATACGCTGAACGACACCACCGCGACGCTGATCGCGCGGCCGCGCGGCTGGCATCTGCCCGAGGCGCACATGATCGTCGACGGCGAGGCTGTTGCCGGCGCGTTGTTCGATTTCGGGCTATACGTGTTTCACAACGCCCGCGCGCTGATCGCGCGCGGGTCGGGGCCGTATTTCTACCTGCCCAAGCTCGAGCATTATCTCGAGGCGCGGTTGTGGAACAACGTCTTTGTCACTGCGCAGTCGTGGCTCGGGCTGCCGCTCGGCACGATCAAGGCGACGGTGCTGATCGAAACGCTGCCCGGCGCGTTCATGGCGGACGAGATCCTGTACGAACTGCGCGACCATATCGCCGCGCTGAACTGTGGCCGCTGGGACTATATCTTCAGCTATATCAAATGCTTCGGCGCGGATAAGGATCACGTCCTGCCCGACCGCGCGGCGGTGACGATGACGGTGCCGTTCATGCGCGCCTATGCGCTGCACGTCATCCGCACCTGCCACCGGCGCGGCGCGCATGCGATGGGCGGGATGAGCGCGTTCATCCCGGTCAAGGGCGACGAGGCGGCAAACGAACGCGCCTTTGCCGCCGTCCGCGCCGACAAGGAGCGCGAGGCGACCGACGGCTGCGACGGCACCTGGGTCGCGCATCCGGGGCTGGTGCCGGTGGCGATGGCGGTGTTCGACCGCGTCTTGGCCGGCCCGAACCAGCTCGGCGTGATCCCGCCGGGCAGCGTCACCGCCGCCGAACTGACGACCGCACCGGTCGGCCCGAAAACGCTCGGCGGCGTTGCCATGAACGTCAATGTCGGCATCGGCTATATCGCCAGCTGGCTGCGTGGGCAGGGTGCGGCGCCGCTGCACAATCTTATGGAGGATGCGGCCACCGCCGAAATCAGCCGCACGCAGCTTTGGCAGTGGCGTACCGTCGGCGTGACGCTCGACACCGGCGAGGTGGTCGACACCGCGCTGATCGAACGCACCGTCGCCGAACAGCTGGCGGTATGGCAGCGCGACGTCGGCGACAACTTCTTTGTGGCCGGCAAGTTCGTCGAGGCGGCGTCGATCTTTTCGACGCTCGTCCTCGCCGACCGGCTCGAACCGTTCCTGACGCTGCCGGCCTATGCGCATTATTTCGCGCAGGCGGCGTAACGAAACAGGGGCCGCCGCCGCAGCGGCGGCCCCATGACGGCTAGAACTTCACGCCTGCCGACACGCGGAAGTAACGACCAAGGACACCCGAGTAATACGTCACGGTGCCACCGGCCGCCGGTGCCGGGAACGGCGGTCCGACATCGAACAGATTGTCGACGATGAAGCGCAGCTCATAGCGCTTGTCGATAGTATAGCCGACCGATGTGTTGGTAACGACATATGCGCCAACCTGCGGATATTGATAATCGGTCAGTGCGCCGTTGGGATCCTGCAGCGACTTCCCGAAATACTGCACCTGCACGAGCGAGTTGAACGCACCATTGTCGTAGTTGACGTTGGCGGTGAACGAATGGCGCGGATTGCCGATGGCGTTCAGCGTCGTCGTGCTGTCGCCGGTGCCGACGCGGGTGTTCTGCTTGCGGACATAGAAGTAATTGACCGACAGCCCGAGATTGCCCGCGTTCGCGCCGAGGCCGACGCGGTCGAGCCCGAGGCGATACGCGACTTCAGCGGTGACCCCGGCGAAGCTGCGCGTGGCGGCGTTGTAATAGCCTTCCTTGATGAAAGTGATCTGCCCGCCCGGCGCACGCGTCACCAGGTTGCAGAAGCCGCTCGGATAGGGATTGGCGTCGTAGCAGGCCTTCAGGATGTCATCGCCCGCGAGCGAGACGATCGCATTCTGCAGTTCGATGCTGATGTAATCGGCAGCAATCGTCAGGCCCGGGATGAAGCGCGGACGGATGACCGCACCAAAGGTATAGCTGTTCGCCTTTTCGTTGGTCAGCGCGTTGTTGCCCGAGATCGACACCGGCACGGTGAAGTCCGAATAGTTCGAGGCGAACGGCTGCTTGATGCCGGCTGCGGCGCAGTTGGTGGCGCGGTTGGCCGGATTGGGGCCAGCGGCGATGTAACGGGCGTCGCACGGATCCTTGCCGGTATCGAACGCCTGCGACGTCGGGTTGAACGCCTCGGTGATCGCCGGTGCACGGATCGAACGGGTGAAGTTACCGCGCAAGGTCACATCCTCGATCGGCGCCAGTCGGCCGCCCAGCGTGTAGGTCCAGTCGCCGCCCGAGAGCGAGTTGTGGACATAGCGCGCCGCGCCCTCGAGCTCGAACTCGTGGATGAAGCGCCAGTCCATCGCCGGCGACACCAGCGGAATGCGCAATTCGGCGAACGCCTCGTTGGTGGTGAAGCTGCCGCTGATCGGATCGATCGGAATCGACCGGCCATATTGCGTATAGCTGCCATCGGCGTTGAGCTGGCCCCGATAATAGGCGCCCGGGTCGAAGCTCGTGGTCTCGCGGCGATGCTCGTAGCCGACGACATAGGCGACGTCGCCGCCGGGCAGCGCGAACAGCGTGCTGTTGATGTTGGCGTTGATGACCAGCTGCGTGTTTTTCGACACCGGCGTGGCGATCGCCGTCACATAGTCGAGCGCCGCGCGGCTGAACTGATTGTTGCCGAACAGGTTGAGCGGAGCGCAGGTCGCGTTAATCGAGGCGATCGTCGCATTGGTATAGCCCGGGCGGCAGACGACCTGGCCCTGCGCGTTGGTCACCGCATCGACCGCATTCAGGAAGTTCTTCTGGACCAGCTGACGGCTGCTCGACCGCGTCGTCGAGCTGCCATAGTTACCGGTCAGCTCGAAATTGAACTTCCGCGAGCCGAGGTCGAAATTACCGCTGGTGCCCAGCACGAAGCGGTAGAGTTCGACCGTCGACGAGCCGCTGCCCGAAGCAAGATCGGTGTTCGCGCGCGTCAGCTCGAACGACTGCGCCCCATCGGGCAGGTTCGACGCGATGATCGCACGGTCGGCGGGATTGAGGAACGGGTTGCTCAGCTGGATGACGATGTCGCCATCGGTAGATCCGGTCGGCCCGAACAAGGTGGTGTTATACACCGGCTGGCCGCGCAGGTTGGTCGCGCTGCTATGCGAATACCAGCCTTCGCCGAACACCTTGATGCGGTCGGTCACCTCGTAATTGGCCTGGACGGTGCCAAGGTAGCGCTCCGAGCTCGTCAGCAAATTGCCATAGTCGGCAATCGGAAAGCCGTTTCCGCCCGAGCTTTCGATCAGGCTGCCGGTTCGCGTTCCGAAATCGAGCGGGATCAGCCGGCCGTTTTCGCCAAACGTCAGCGTCTGGCCCTGCGCATTGGTGACACCGGCGAATTCGGGGATCGAGTCGGCAACCAGCGGCGTGCCCGATGCGGTGAAGACGTTATAGCGGTGCTGATAATAAAGCTGCTGCGCATATGGCGCGTTCGAATCGCTGGCGGTGGTGAAGAATGGCCCGTCGCGACCGGTCAGGAACCGCTCGGCAGTGGTGATGCCGTCGACCTTGTTATACTCGCCCGACACGATGATGTTGCCGCGACCGCCGCCGAATTTCGTCCCGGCAATGCCGGAAATGCGGTATTCGGCACCATCGCCCTTGCCCGACAGGCCGGTCTGCCCCTTGAGCTCGATACCCTGATACTTGTCCTTCAGGATGATGTTGACGGTGCCGGCAATCGCGTCCGAACCATAGATCGGCGCTCCGCCGACGGCCACGGTTTCGATCCGGTCGACGAGGCTCGACGGGATCGTGTTGAGATCGACCTGGCTGCCCGCGTCGGTCGGCCCGAAAATCGAGGCGGTGTTCGACGACACGAAGCGACGGCCGTTGACCAGCGTCAGCGTGCGCTGCGACCCGAGCGAGAAGAAATCGACGAAGCTTTGCCCGGCGCCGAAATTCGACTGGGCACCCACCGGGCTGTTCCCGGGAACGCCGAACGCCGGCAGTTCCGACAGCGCCTGACCGACGTTGGTGTAGCCGCGCGCATCGATCTGCGCGCTGCCGATGACCAGCGCCGGCTGGACCGTGTCGAACCCCGCGCGCGGGATGCGCGAGCCGGTCACGACGATCTGTTCCTCGGCGGCACCTTCGGCTGCCACTGCCGCCGTTTGCGCCGAGGCGCCGACCCCGGCCAGCAACAATGCCATCGGGGCTGCAGACATCAGAAGACCAAGTTTCGCCACGCCAAAACTCCACTAAAAAGACCCGCGCCGGAATGCGCCGCATCGGATTGCAGTGGTGGCATGGCGGATTATCGGCGCGCAATCGGCCGCCCCCGGCGCAGCGTTAAATTGCGCGCCAACGTATTATAATTGCCACACTATTCGAGGCAAAATGTCGCAGATTGCGGCGGGTCGCGACACCCCGCCGCAGGGCAGCGCCGACCTACGCCGCCTTTGGCGCAGCCTCGCGGACGCCGGCATCGACATGGTCGGCGAACTGCGCAAAATTATCGATAAACAGCTTGACCAGCGTCTGCGCCTTGACGTCGTAGGCAGCTTTTTCGGCCCAGGTGTCGCGCGGGTTCAGGATCTGCATGTCGACGCCCGGCACGGTGATCGGGACTTCGAAACCGAAATTGGGATCGGTGCGGAACGGCGCGCTATTGAGGCTGCCGTCGAGCGCGGCACCCAGCAGCGCGCGTGTCACGCGGATCGGCATGCGCTTGCCGACGCCGTAGATGCCGCCGGTCCACCCCGTATTGACCAGCCAGCAATCGACGCCGCCCTTGGCGATGCGTTCCTTGAGCAGGTTGCCGTACACACTCGGGTGGCGCGGCATGAACGGCGCGCCGAAGCAGGTCGAAAACGTCGCTTCGGGATCCTTGACGCCGATTTCGGTGCCAGCGACCTTCGCGGTATAGCCGCTGAGGAAATAATACATCGCCTGGTCCGGCGTCAGCCGCGCGATCGGGGGCAGCACGCCGAACGCGTCGGCGGTCAGCATGATGACGTTCTTGGGCGTCGGCCCCATGTTGTCGGCGGACGCATTGGGGATGAAGTCGATCGGATAGGCACCGCGCGTATTTTCGGCAAGGCGGGCATCGTCGAGGTCGAGCGCGCGCGTCGCATCGTCCATCACGACATTTTCGAGCACGGTGCCAAAGCGCCGCGTCGTGGCATAGATTTCGGGCTCGGCTTCTTCGGACAGGCGGATCATCTTGGCGTAGCAACCGCCTTCGAAGTTGAACACGGCGGTATCCGACCAGCCATGCTCGTCATCGCCGATCAGCGTGCGTGACGCGTCTGCCGAAAGTGTCGTCTTGCCGGTTCCCGACAGCCCGAAGAAGATCGCGGTGTCGCCCTTGGGCCCGATGTTCGCCGAGCAATGCATCGGCATGACGCCCATCGGCGGCAGGATGTAGTTCAGGATCGAGAAGACCGACTTCTTCATCTCGCCCGCATAGCGCGTGCCACCGATCAGGATCAGCTTGGCCGCATAGTTGACCGCGATGACGGTTTCGCCGCGGCAGCCGTGGCGCGTCGGATCGGCCTTGAACGACGGCAGGTCGATGATCGTGAATTCGGGCACGAAGTCGGCGAGCAGGCCCGCATCGGGGCGCACCAGCAGCGTGCGGATGAACAGCGAATGCCACGCGAGTTCGGTGATGACGCGGACCTGCGCGCGATATTCGGGCTGCGATCCGCCAAACAGGTCCTGCACGAACAGCGTTTCCTTGGTCGCCAGCGCGGCGGCGAAATCGGCCTTGAGCGCGTCGAACTGCGCCGTGGTCATCGGCTTGTTCGACTTGCCCCACCAGATCGCATCCTCGGTCTCGGCATCGCGGACGATGAACTTGTCGTTCGCCGAACGGCCGGTGTGCGCGCCGGTTTCGACGACCAGCGCGCCGTCCTTCGACAGGCGGCCCTCGCGGCGCGCGATCGCGGTTTCGACCAGCGCCGGCGTGCCGAGATTCCAGTGCAGCGCCGCCGTTGTCGGATAACCCTGGGCATCGAGGCCATGGCTGGAAGCGATCATCGGGTTACTCCTCAAGGATACCTATGCGGCCGGTTAACCCGGTTCCACGGCTAGACTCGGGCGCATACAGGAAGTGGGGGCGATGCGTCAAAATTGCCGGTCCAGCCGATGCCGCCGCGCTACCTTCTGTCACAGTTTTGTGCGATAGTCTTATTGCGGTCCTAATTGCCGCGCGACGCCTGCCATATGGTCTCGAACCGCCGGCCCGCCGGCAAAGGATGGAAGCTATGTCACGCCGCCTGTTCCCGCTTGCCGCCGCCGTGTCGGCGACGCTGCTTGCCGCCGCCGCCACCGCGACACCGACGGTCGACCCGACCGGCGATTTCCTCGCGACTTATACCGGCCCGGCGGCAGGCGATCTCGATGTGAAATCGGTCGAAGTGCTCCGCAACGGAATTAATTTCGACCTGTTCGCGACCTTTGCCGGAACCGTCGGGACGACGACGGGGGCGTTCTATGTATGGGGCATCGACCGCGGCCTCGGCACCGCGCGCTTCGGGGCGCTGGCGCCCGGCGTGCTGTTCGATTCGGTGCTGGTGATCCGCCCCGGCGGGACGAGCACGTTCACCGACCTGCTCAATGCCGCGAACAATTTCACGCTCGCCCCCGGCGCGGTGACGGCGGCGGGCAACGGCCTGCAGGTGACGATTACCGCCGCGTCATTGCCGACGACCGGCTTTGCCGTCGGCAGCTATACGTTCAACCTGTGGCCGCGCGCCACGGGCCCGGCGGGGATCGCTGCCATCTCCGACTTCGCACCCGACAACAGCAATGTCCTGGCCACCGTGCCCGAGCCGGCGAGCTGGGCGCTGCTGCTGGTCGGCTTTGGCGGCGTGGGCATCGCGCTGCGGCGGCGACCGGTACAGGCCGCCTGAACTGCACCGCATGCGGCGGGTCTTGCGTTCGACCCGCCGCCGGTTGCATGGGCATGGATTGAAAGGATGCCCATGCCCTCAGCGCCCGCCACGATCGCGCTCGTCGATGATGACCGCAATATCCTGACGTCGGTATCGATCGCGCTGCAGGCGGAGGGGTTCGCCGTGCGGCTGTATTCGGACGGCGCGGCGGCGTTAAAGGCGCTGACCGACAATCCGCCCGACCTTGCGGTGCTCGACATCAAGATGCCGCGCCTCGACGGCATGGAGCTGCTGCGGCGGCTGCGCGAGAAATCGGCGGTGCCAGTGATCTTCCTGACTTCGAAGGATACCGAGATCGATGAGGCGCTCGGCCTTGCGATGGGGGCCGACGATTATATCGGCAAGCCGTTCAGCCAGCGGCTGCTGATCGAGCGCATCCGCGCCGTGCTGCGCCGCGCCGCGCACCGCGAAGGCCTGCCGATGGCGGACGGCGAGGCAGCGCCCGGCCCGACGATCGTGCGCGGGCGGCTGAGCATGGACCCGGCGCGCCACCGCGTCCGCTGGGGCGACGAGAGCGCGGCGGGCGACGTCGCGTTGACGGTGACCGAATTCCTGATCCTCGAAGCGCTCGCGACGCGGCCGGGCTTCGTCAAGTCGCGCGACCAGCTGATGGATGCCGCCTATCAGGACGACGTCTATGTCGACGACCGCACCATCGACAGCCACATCAAGCGGCTGCGCAAGAAGTTCCGCGCCGTCGACAACCAGTTCAAGGCGATCGAGACGCTGTACGGCGTCGGCTACCGGTTCAACGAGGAGTGAGCAGCCCGAACTGGGACGGCCGGTTCAGCCTTGCGCCGCGCATCCTTGCGGTCAACGTCTTCGCCATCCTGATGCTGGCGGGCAGCATCCTGTATCTCGACTCGTTCCGCGAACGGCTGATCGACCAGCGCCGCGCCGAGCTGCGGCAGCAGTCGGGGCTGCTCGCGGCGTTCCTTGGCACCGATACCACGCGGATCGCGGCATTGACCGCACGCTACGGCGCGATCGGCAACAGCCGGCTGCGCGTCTATGGTGCCGATGGCGCGCTGCTGGCCGATAGCTGGCGCACCACCGGGCCGACGTTCGAGCTGCGAGATCCCGCCGACGATCCGTTCCGCCGCGATGTCGCACGCTTCCTCGACCGCGCGATCGAAGCCGCCGGATCGTTCCCGGCGCTCGCCGACTATATCGAGCCGCACCGTGACAGCCGCGCGGCATGGGACGAGGTGGCGCGCGCCGCCGCGACCGCCAAGCCCGCCGACACGCTGCGCTTTTCGGCCGACCGCATCGTCATCATCAGCAGCGCCGCGCCCTTGCCGGGTCGAGCGCTGCCGCGCGCCGCGCTGCAGCTGACGCGCGACACCCGCGACATCACCGACCTCGTCCGCCGCGAGCGCGCGACGCTGTTCGTGGTGTTCCTCGGCGTGCTGGCGATCAGCCTGCTGATCTCGACGTTCCTCGCCAGCACCATCGTCCGCCCGCTTCGGCTGCTGGCGATCGCGGCGCAGCGCGTCCGGCTGGGCCGCGCGCGCGAGGTGACGGTGCCGCGCTTCAACCAGCGCCGCGACGAGATCGGCCAGCTGGCGCGCGCGCTGTCGGACATGACCACGGTGCTGCGCGACCGCACCGATGCGACCGAGGCGTTCGCCGCCGATGTCGCGCACGAGCTCAAGAACCCGCTCGCCAGCCTTGGCAGCGCGGTCGAGACGCTCGAGCGCGTCACCGATCCGGCGTTACAGGCCCAGCTGCTCGAAGTCGTGCGCACCGATGTCGCGCGCATCGACCGGCTGATTACCGATATTGCCGATGCCAGCCGCCTCGATGCCGAACTGTCGCGCAGCCGCTTCGAACGGCTCGACCTTGGCGCGCTGACCGCCACGCTCGTCGCGGGCTACGACCGTGCCGGGTTGCCGCGCGGCGTCGAGCTGGCATTTTCGCGGCCCGAGCCCGGCAGCGTGATGATCCTTGGTGAAGCCGCGCGGCTGGCGCAGGTGGCGCGCAACCTGATCGACAATGCGGTGTCGTTCTCGCCCGACGACGGGGTCGTGGTCGTGGTCGTGCTCGCCTCGAGCGACCGCGTGCTGCTGCGCGTCGACGACGACGGCCCCGGCATCCCGCCCGAAAACCGCGACGACATCTTCCGCCGCTTTTATTCCGAACGCCCGCCGAGCGAGGCCTTTGGCCGTCATTCGGGGCTGGGGCTGGCAATCGCGCGCACCATCGTCGAGGCGCATGACGGCACCATCAAGGCGCTGAACCGCGAGGTGCAGGGCCGCATCGCCGGCGCGCGCTTCATCGTCAGCCTGCCTGCCGCATGACGCTGATCCACGCGACGGCGGTGGCGATCGGGGATCACGCCGTGCTGCTGACCGGCGCGAGCGGGCGCGGCAAGTCCGACCTTGCGCTGCGATTGATCGACCGGGGCGCGGTGCTGATCGCCGACGACCAGGTGCGGCTCGACGACGCGCTGCGCGCTTCGCCGCCGCCGACGCTGGCCGGGCTGATCGAGGTGCGCGGGGTGGGGATCATCGCGCTGCCCTGGGTCGAGGGGGTCGCCGTGGCGTTGATCGCCGACCTCGATGCGGTTCCCGAACGGCTGCCCGAGCCGATGACGCGCCTGCTGCTCGGTCGCGCCGTGCCGGTCGTTGCGCTGGCGGCACATGAGGCGTCGGCGCCGCTCAAGCTCGAACGCGCTTTGCGGCTTGTCACGGCTGCGGTAGAAGCGCGCTCGTGACCGCCGCCCGCCCCGCTCCGCCGCCGATTCTGCTCGTCACCGGCATGTCGGGAGCCGGGCGCACGACTGCGCTCAAGGTACTCGAGGATCTGGGGTTCGAGGCGGTCGACAATCTGCCGCTCGGGCTGTTCGGGCGGCTGCTCGCGACGCCTGCGACCCCCACCGAAGCCGACACCGCGCGGCCGCTGGCGATCGGCATCGATTCGCGGACGCGCGGCTTCGACGCCGATGCGATCATTGCGCGCCAGCGCGAGCTGCAGGGGCTGGGCTATGACATCCGCCTGCTGTTTCTCGATTGCAGCGGCGGTGAGCTGACGCGGCGGTTTTCCGAGACGCGCCGCCGCCACCCGCTGGCGCTCGACCGGCCCGCCGCCGACGGCATCGCGCGCGAACGCGAGATCCTGAGCCCGCTGCGGCGCTGGGCCGACATCGTCATCGACACCACCGACTATGCGGTTCCCGACCTGCGCCGCGCGCTCGGCGACCGCTTCGGCCGCCCCGACAACCACGCGCTGACCGTGACGATCATGTCGTTCGGTTTTGCCCGCGGGCTGCCGCGCGATGCCGACCTCGTGTTCGACATGCGCTTCCTCGCCAATCCGCACTGGGTGCCCGAGCTGCGCGCGCTGACCGGCGAGGATGCCGCCGTCGGGGCGTATGTCGCCGCCGATCCGGCATTCGCCCCGGCGTTCGACCGTATCGCCGACCTGCTGTTGACGCTGCTTCCCGGCTATGGTCGCGAGGGCAAGGCGTATCTGACGATCGCGTTCGGTTGCACCGGCGGGCGGCACCGGTCGGTCTATGTCGCGCGGAGGATGGCGGAGCGGCTGGCGGCGGCGGGCTGGCCGGCATCGGTGGTCCATCGCGACAAGGCTGGTCACGGCGACGACGCTGCGCTACCGGGCGCGGTCGCGTTAGGGCAAACTGCATGAGAGACGCATGATCGGATTGGTGCTGGTTACACATGGGCGGCTTGCGGCCGAATTCGCCGGTGCCCTCGAGCATATTGTCGGCGCGCAAAGCGCGCTCGAGGCGATCTGCATCGGCCCCGACGACGATATGGAGGTGCGCCGCGCCGATATCGCCGCCGCGGTCAAGCGCGTCGAGGCGGGCA
>Ga0123338_10001261_pt1 | contig 24599 bp, 22 predicted proteins | sample grotaG_FD_89793 | JGI IMG/M metagenome (GOLD analysis project Ga0123338, IMG submission 89793) | Glacier valley bacterial and archeal communities from Borup Fiord, Nunavut, Canada, to study Microbial Dark Matter (Phase II) -... | ecosystem: Environmental > Aquatic > Freshwater > Ice > Glacier ...
ACCAGTTGTAATTTTAACTACATCTAAAGCAGAGGAAGATATTATAAGAGCATACAATTTGGGTGCAAATTGCTTTATTTCAAAGCCAGTTAGTTTTGATGGATTATTAGAAGTTACTAGATGTTTAAGTAAATTTTGGTTGGAAGTTGCAAGTATCCCTGGTAGTGAAGATTAAAAAAAACCTTCAGGTTTTTTTCTGAAGGTTAATAAACTGTTTTTAAAGAATCTTCCACACTTTGGCCTTGGTAGGTTGGATAATTTATAATTTTTGAAGATTTATTGTTAATATAATTTTTTGAATTCTTACTTTTCAATATTCGTTTTACTAAATGTAAAGCTTTTGTAATTACTTCTTCTCTGTGATCATTTATATAATTTAAAGCAACATTTCTTACCAGAAAAGGAACAATTAATTTTGTTGCCCATCCTGCCCTTCTTAAAATTATTTTATTTAAAATTAATTCAACACCTAAAGTAACTCCTAACCTTACTAAATTATTTTTATTTTGGTTAGATAACATATTACTTACAGCATGTGTAACCTGCCTTACAGGTTTTAAATTTTCTTTTATATCGTCAAAATCATTACTGATTTGATTTTTTTTCTCTTCGAGTAATTCCGTCATTCTTTCCTTTTCTGCTTGCAATTGCTCGTTATTTTCTATTTTATTTATCATAAAGATGTTTTAAAAAAATATTAGTAACTAAAGGTTTAAAAAGCATTCTTCTAAATAAAAATGCAATCAAAGTAATAAAAACAAAAAATCCTGCTACAATAAAATAACCTTCAGCTGCATTATTTAATTCTTGACCTAACCACCATGCGGTGCCTAAGGAAGCAAATAAAAAAACAAAAAAGGCTAATACGCCCACAATTATGGCAGATGTAGCAGAAGAAAGTGTCGATGCCAATTTATCTGTTGTTTTTAATAAAGTTAAATCAAATTTAGTTTCAGCATAATCTGTTACATGACCAACTAGGCTTTCAACATGTGTTTTTAAATTATCTTTAACTTCTGTAGCTCTTCCTTCTTCCATAAAATTTTTAAGGTTTAATTAATAAAATAACTTCCCGAAATCTATTTTTTCGGGAAGTTATGATTCGTTTTAGAACTGTTGTTCTTTTACTCTGTCTTTTAAGCCATTTAAATCAGATTTTAATTCTGATTTGTATTCTTGTCCTTTTGATACAGCTTCATTTTTAAGGTTGTTACCTTCAAAAGCTAATTTGTTTTTTAAGTTATGTAACTCATCTTTACCAGAGTTTATAACATCCAATAATTGGTCAGCCCAATCATTAACTGAATCTTTTACTTTTCTACGTAAATCATCTCCTTTTTCAGGGGCGAAAAGTAAACCAATAACAGCTCCTGCTGCAGCTGCTGTAACTATTCCTAATAATACTCTTCCGTTGTTCGACATGACATTAAATGTTTTTGAGTTTAAAATATATTCGTATCCATTCTAAATAAAGTATTATGCCACATATCATAAATAATTATCACATCGCTAAAATCTATTATTTAAAAGTTTTAATGTAGAATATCTTACTCAAATTATTAATTTTTATCACCAACCATAAAAAAAATTCTTTTCACATAGAAATCATAAATAAAATTATATTTTTAAAGTTTCTAATTAATTGAGTGTTAATTTAAAGGGCATAATAATTTAATATAGTTTTCTTGAGATTTAAAGTGTGGTGTTATTTAATTTCCACAGTTTTAATGTCCCCCTCTCACTATAGAATATTAATAATTTAGAATGAAAAAAATACTTATTCAAAATGATACACGGGTTTTAATAATTGACGACGAAGAGGAATTATGTATTTTATTAAAGGCTTTTATTAGTAAAAAAGGTGCTAAAGTAGAATATTTATTAAAGCTCAAAGATTGTTTAGATAAAATATCTACACTCAAACCCAATATTGTTTTTTTGGATAATAACTTACCTGATGGAATTGGATTAGATTTTATCGAACGCATTAAAGCCATTGATAAGGGAATTTTTCTTATAATGATAAGTGCAATGACGCATTTACAAGAAAAAGCTCTTACAAATGGAGCAGATTTATTTATGGAAAAACCAATTAGTTTTAGAGCTATTAATGAATTAACAGCCGCTAGTTAATTTCCTAACAATACAATAGTGTGTACAAAATTTCAATGATGTAGAGATTATATACCAAATTGTTATAAAAACATTTCACCAACCTCTGTCCAATTATTTACTCTTTTATAAGAATTGATTTGTAAATTATGCGGAGCTGTAAATAATATTGGTGTTCCTTCTGTAAAATTGATAAGATTTTTTTCGTGATCATCAATTAAAAAATCCGCCTTAATCATGTATTTGTGACCACATAATACAATGTGTTTCCAACTAATAAACGGAAAATGTTCAGCTAGCCATTCTACTTTCTCTTTTAATGATTCTGGGAATTCTATCGCTGCCGAAACTATAAATACTTCATATTTTTTTGTTAATTCTTCCATTACTTCTTTACAATCTGGCATTACTTGCATTCCTTTAAAAAAACCAGCTTCAAATAACCAACTCCTAACATCTTCATGTGGCATACCAACAACAGTTGCCCAATCTCGTCCTTCCAAGTGATGTTTCTCTAATTTTCTACCTAATTTATTAAATGCATACTCAATAAATCTGCCTGATGCGTCTGCCATCACATCATCCATGTCAATTGCAATTCTTTTCATTATACTCTTTTAAAAATTTTTAAAATATTAAAATTATTATGAGTTTATCAATATTGATAAACTCATAATTAAATAAAAACTATGGTGCAAGCCTTTCAATTAACCAATCAGCTTCTCTTTTTAAATATAATATTCTATCATGCAATCTACTTGGCCTGCCTTGCCAAAACTCAATACTATCAGCAGATACAATGTAGCCTCCCCAATTATCAGGCAACGGTATTTCTTTATTCTCAAATAATTTGTTAAATCTTTCTGTTTCAATAATTAAAAAATTATTTTCAATTATTTTGCTTTGTGGAGAAACCCATGCACCAATCTGACTTGTACGTGGCCTGCTATGAAAATAATTTTCCGAAACTTCTCTGCTTACTTTTTCAGCTTTACCATTTATTCTTACCTGTCTTTCCAACTCTGCCCAATGGAAAGAAAGTGCTGCATTCGGGTTATTTTTTAAATCTGTTCCTTTTTTACTTTCATAGTTAGTAAAAAAAATAAAACCTTTTTCATTAAATTCTTTTAATAAAACAATTCTTCCCGTTGGTTTCCCATCATTAGAAACAGTACTTAAGTGCATAGCAGTAGGTTCAGGAAGTTTTGCTTCAATTGCCTCTTTTATCCATTTATCAAACAATGAGAAGGGATTTTTATCAATTTTTTGAATATCTAATTGTTGTAATGAATAATCCTTTCTAATATTTTTTAAAGAAAAATCAGAATCTTTAATCATATTTATTTTTTTTTAATTAATTAAAATAAAATTTTAATTAAAGCAAAAGTAGCTATTTTAATTATTGGTTTTTAAGTATTGAATTGCAGATAATTGAGTTTTTGTTATTTTTGCGAATACAATTTATAATAAGCGTTTGAAATGACATTAGAAAAAGAGGCTGAAGATAACAGAGATGAATTGAAAAAGGGCATGGAAACAATTGAAAACGAAAGTATTGAGGATCAAATTGATTATAACAATTTTAAAAAAGAAGATTTTGCCAATTTCGCAGAAAAACTTTTAAAGGAATCTGATATAAAAAAAATTGACACTGTTTTAAAACCTCTTAAAATTTCTTTTGATGAATTAAAGGAGCATGAAAAACAACATGCTTTACAAAAATTTATAGAAGAGGGTGGGGTTGAAAATGATTTTGAACTTAAACATGATGAGTTAACAACTCGTTTTGAGCAAGCTTATCGATCGCTTAAAGAAAGAAAATTTAAACTTGTGCAGGAGCAGTCAAAATTAAAAACTCAAAATCTTGCAACCAAACAAGAACTCTTAGAAAAATTACGACATTTAGTTGATAGTGAAGAAACCCATGATAGTTTTTTAATATTCAAACAAATACAACAACAGTGGAAAAGTGTAGGGAATTTACCTATTGGCAATCTTAAAGATTTATGGGCGAGTTATGAATCTTTAGTTGAGAGGTATTTAAGCAATAGGAGTATTTACAGAGAATTAAAAGAGCTGGATCAAAAAAAGAATGCTATTTTAAAATCAGAATTGTGTGAAAGGGCGGAAAAACTTGCTGAACAGGAAATAACCGGAAATCAAATGCGAGACCTTAACGACTTGCATGAAGAATACAAACATGTTGGCCCGGCAACAAAAGAAGAACAAGAAAAACTCTGGCAAAGATTTAAATTGGCATCCGACAAACTGTACGATAAACGCCGTAAACAGTTAGATGGATTAAAAGGCCAAATGGATGAGAATTTTCAAGCCAAAATAACTATAATAGAACAAATTGAACAAAATTATTCCAATTATACTTCTGATAAAATTAATGATTGGAATGATAAAACTAAAGAACTTTTAGATCTACAAAAAAAATGGGAAGCAGTTGGAAACCTTTCCCGTGAAAAGGCCAAGGAGGTTAGCAAAAGATTTTGGAATGCTTTTAAGCAATTTTTTAATAATAAAACCGAGTTTTTTAGAAAATTAGAAGAGTTCAGGGAAAAAAATCTGCAAGAAAAAATTAAATTATGTGAAGAGACAGAAGCGTTGAAAGAAAATCTTGATTTTGATAAAACAGCAGATAAAATTAAATCTCTTCAAAAAAGGTGGAAAGATATTGGACCCGTTCCTGAAAAACATCGTAATTCCGTTTTTGATCGTTTTAAAGCTGCTTGTGATGAGTTTTTTAATAAAAAACGAGGCAAAATAAAAGAAGCTGAGGAAGTATATGAACAAAATTTAAAAATTAAAGAAGGAATTTGCCTTGAAATAGAAAAACTTACTAAAGAAAAAAGCGCTAATCTTTCTGATTTGAAAAAATTGCAAACTGCCTATAACGAAGCTGGTTTTGTTCCGAGAAAGGATATGGATATAATTCGAAACAGATTTAACACTTCTGTAGAGAAATTTTTAGAAAGTATTTCAATAAAAAAAGAAGAAAAAGATACATATCGTTTGCAAATGGATATAGAATTTGCACAATCTGATCCTCAGGCTAAAAAGAAAATTGAAAAACAAGAAATTGTTTTGCGAAAAAAATTGACTCAGTTGGAAAATGACGTTGCAGTTTGGCAAAATAATAGAGAGTTTTTCGCAAGATCTAAAAATGCTGATGCCATGTTGAGTGATTTTAACAAAAAAATTAAAGATGCTGAGGCAGAGATTGAATCAATAAAAAAACAAATAAAATTGATGTTTGTATCATAAATATTAAAACAACTATTGCAGATTAATTTTTTTTAAATACCTTTGCACTCGCAATTAGCAAAAGCCTCCTTAGCTCAGCTGGTAGAGCAACTGACTTGTAATCAGTAGGTCGGCGGTTCGATCCCGTCAGGGGGCTCTTAGAAGTTAAAAAAAAGCCACTTTAAAGGTGGCTTTTTTGTTTTTAAATTTCTTAACATATTTCTTCAAAATAAAACCCCATTAAAAAGTAACATATAAATAGTAAAAAAAACACCCCTTTTAACTTTATAAAGTTTAAATTCAACTCTAAATTTTAAATTAAAAAAAATCAAATTATGATTACTTTTAAATTTTAGATAAAACAGCTAAAATTATTTGAGAGAACTTATAATGAAAAAGTTACTATTACTATTTTTAATTTTTACCCTATGTGCTTGCACAGAAAAGAAAGTTTCAAATATCAAAGCTATTTTTAATATTCCAATTTTAATTGGAAAAAATATTGATGAAGTAAGAAAAGAATTAGGGAGACCTGAACACAATGAAATCGAACCTAGTCACCTACAAAAAAATTAGGTATAGAAACTAGGGAAAACTCTTTTGAAAAAGGTGGCCATAATCTTTTAGTAACCTTTAATCCAAAAACAAGGGTCGTACTGATTTTTTTAAGGGTACAAACGACCCAAGCGGAGCAACCTCCAATTATGATACTTTAATTGCCTTTTGCAACGTTAAAGTGGAAGATGAAGGATATATAATAGAACCTGTTCCTACAATTAAAGACAAAACAAAATTTGTGGAATTATGATAATTAAAAAATAAATCTTTATTAATTTTAAAATCAACCATTTTAAAGGAATTACTTTTTTTTTAAATCAATATAATTTCTTTACTCAAATTTTTTTTTAAAAAAATAAAATATTAAATTAATTAACAGTAATAAAAGTTTGTATATATTTGAATATAAATTAATTGGTCATTTTTTTAATTATTTTAGGATTTTAATTCAAAGATTTTTAATTTAATCTTTGCTAGATAGGTTCTGAATTTAAAACCAAACAAGATGGGGGATATTCTATCAAGGAAATTTTTAAAATTTAAAAGGTACATTAAAAATTTATTTGTAAAAGAAGATTACCATATCGAAGATCAACGTACCTATAATAGAGATAGGCATCCCATAGTGGATATGGAAAATAATCCATGGGCACCAGTTCAAGGTTTGGAAAAAGACGGAAGTTATTTAGCAAATGAAAGAAGAAGGATGAAATACATTGAAGAGCTTGATAATAGACAAATAAATAAAAAAGAAGATGAAAATTGGTCTTAAAATTTATTAAGTAATATTACAAATAGTTAAATATTGTTTTTTATTAAGGTATCGATTAGTATTTTTGTTTATGTAAAAACCTCCTTCGGAAGTAATTTCGAAGGAGGTTTAATTTTTTAATTCAATTCGCATTTTAATATGGAAAAAATATTTTTTACTCCAGGTCCAGCGCAATTATATCCAACATACAAAAAACATTTAGATGATGCAATGTCGCTTCAACTTGGGTCCATCTCTCATAGAAGTAAGCAATTTAGAATCATTTACCAACATACTTCCGAAAACTTAAAAGAATTATTAAATATACCTTCTGAAAATTCAATATTATTTACTGGATCGGCAACTGAAATATGGGAAAGAATTTTACAAAGTTGTGTAGAAAAAACAAGTTTTCATTTGGTAAATGGATCCTTTTCTAAAAAGTTTTATGATTTTTCAATTGAGCTTGGTAAAAATGGTATAAAACAAGAAGTAGATTTGGGTGAAGGTTTTAATTATGAAGATATTAAAATACCAATAGATGCTGAATTGGTTTGCTTAACTCATAACGAAACAAGTTCTGGCGTAGTAACGGCTGTAGATACAATCCATCAATTAAAAAAGGAACATATTGATAAATTATTTGTGGTTGATATGGTTTCTTCTGCACCTTACCCAAAATTCGATTATAATTTAATAGATTCTGCTTTTTTTTCTGTCCAAAAGTCTTTCGGCATGCCTGCAGGCCTTGGAGTTTGGATTGTTAATGAAAAATGCATTCAAAAATCAGAGGAAATAAAAAACAAAGGTCATTTAACAGGCACTTACCATAGCCTTATTTCATTATATAAAAATGCAAAAAACTTTGAAACGCCCTCTACTCCTAATGTGGTTGCAATTTATATTTTAGGTAAAGTTGTAGAAGATATGCTGACGAGAGGTGCTGATTTAATAAGACAGGAAACGGATGAAAAAGCAAAATATTTATATAAATTCTTAAATGAAAATGAAAATATTTCAGCATCTGTAAAAAATAATGCTTTTCAATCTCCAACTGTAGTTGTAGCTAAGGTGAAAGATGCAACAGGTTTATTAAAAAATCTTGAAAAACAGAATATTATCGTTGGCAGTGGGTATGGAAAATTTAAAGATTCTCAAATCAGAATTGCAAACTTTCCGGCACTAAATATTTCAGAAGTAGATATGCTTGTTAAAAGCATTAAAAATTACTTATAATTATATTTTTAAATAGAGTAATTAACGTTAGGTATAAAATTTGTTAGAATATTGTATTTCCACAAAATACCTATGAAGCCAACTAGAATATTTCTGTTTTTAATATTAGGTATTTTTATTTTTGTTATTTTTTTTCTCGTTCGCAAAACATATTCGGGTAATATTTCTAATCAAATTATTACCATGAATAACAATGAAACAGAAACTATAAGAGAAGTAAAAATAGCTGAAGATGCCAGTTTAGATTTTGATTCGACAAAAATTAAAAATGATTTACAAAATAAAAATAACAATGAAAAGTTATTTAACGACTTTATCAATCATTTTCCAAAAGCAATATTTCCTTTAGTTTTTGATAAATCGTTTTTTAAAAACCAAACCCTTAATAGTGACTCTACATTAAAAATCAACAATAAATTTTCCGTTTTTTTACCAGAAGTAAATTTAGCTTCAAATAAAAATCAAATGGAAATTAAGTATAAATATGTAGGAAATGTGTTTGAAAACGAAAAGATAACGGCAGTTATATATACTCGAACTATCAGTTATAACGAAATGGAAAAACTTAATGGGCAAGTGAATACTTATACTTCTTTAGCTATTTATGATAAAAAAGGTAAATCTATTGCTGAACAGAATATCGCTTATAGTAGTAATTATGAAGATTATTTGTCAGGAACTTTCAATCAAGATTTAAATTTTAAAACACAAAGGTTCGTTTTTGTTAGAGCCAAAGACGTTGAAAAATCCGGATATGAAAACAATCCAATAAAATATGAAAAACCAGTTGAAGAAATTCTTTATTCGTTGAGCCAAACTGGAGAAATAAAAGTTTTAAAACCAGGATTTACAATTGAAAATGTGGCATCGAAATAAAAAATATTTAAGTTTTTTTATTTACAATCTTAAGTGTAATAGGTTATTTCGGTACCTTCTGTTTTAATTTTAGGAATTCTTTTATCGTTATATTGATATGAACTAGATCCACCACTAGAATAAAGATATTCAGTTCTAATTAAATTGTTATTATTATTGGAAACATTACTATCATAACTATAATAATTTAATAAAATTGAAGATTGGATTTATTCAGCAAATCTTTACAATATAAGGTTTCATAATCAAATTTATGATGTAGAGCCTCGCAATAATGAATTGCAAAAACTTCTTAATTTAAAAAAAGACATTTTATATTTAAGAAAATTCAGAACATTTCTTGAAAATGGAATAAAAAATTCGAAAGTTTCAAGTCCATCATTTCGTGTTACGATTATTTGGATGAAAAGAGTTCAATACAAGATTTAAAGAAAATTTTAAATTTTCTGGATAAAAAAGATATGACTCAATTTGAAAAATACATGTCAAGTAAATTAATAAATGAAAGAAATAGGATTTTAGATTTAATTGGGACAAAATATTTACGTTTAAATAATTTACAAGAAGCGAGAAATGTTTTTAAAACATTACCAGATACATTTTGGTCTTCAAATAATGAAAATTATAATTCGTATTTGGATGCAACCCTTTCTATACAAATTTTTATAATGAACATACCTATACTAAAGCCGATACTTTAGTATTAACAAAATTTAGTATTACTGGCCTTATAAAAGTTATAAGAAAGGCAGAAAATCCTACTGAAATAAACCGTTCAAAGTGGTATTTTATTGCCAGTAATTGCTATTTAAATATTTCTTATTGGGGAAACTTCTGGATAATGATTCAAAATAAATCAAGTAAATCAGACTAATACTATAAAAAACCTATGTTAGAAAATAATGAAAAAAATTATTTTGAATGCGAGAAGGCTAAAAACTATTATTTTAAAGCTTTTCAACTCGCAAAAAATAAGAAAAGTATAGCTTTATGTTTAAGAATGATTGCAAGGTCAATTAATGTACTGTTAGAATTTGACCCAGCTTGGTTTTCTTGCTTTTTTTGTAAACATGTGGTCAAAAATATTAATGTAAATTGAAGACTTATTCGTCTGATCATGGAGTGATTTTTATAAGGAGTATATCAATTATTGATCTCATTTAACTGATTTTAAAATAAAACAATATTACAAAATATTAGGTACTGCTTACCAACACAATTTTATTTTTATCTGCTTTAGAAATATTTTTAAAAAAATCTTGAAGTTCTTTATATTTTTCTTTGGGATATCTTCCTCCTTTCATGCTTAATTTACGTATATAAGTCATTAAGCCTTGTTCAACTTTCACGGTTGAAGAATATTCTCCAAAGGTTGATTTAAATTGAATATCATTAGCAACACCTTCCATATGATAATCTGCTGGTAAAATATATTTTATCGTATCCACATCTATGAAATCAAAAGATGATAAAACTATTTCACTTTTACGATCTGCATTATCAGGTAGCGAGTGCTCAAATTTATTCATTAAGTTTGGAGCAATAAATATCCTTTTTCCGCTTTTACTTCCAAATCCGTTGATTTTTAATTCAAGTGTTTCAATTACAGAAGGTATCCTATCTCTTTTACGTTCAAGATTAAAAGATTCCATTTCAAAATGTGAAAGCATTATGTTTTCAGTCAAAAATTTTTTCTGGTTATCTTTTGAACTTTCAGCATAATAATCCATATTCCTTTTATCTTGTTGAAGCCCGGTATAAATGGTTTTCGACTTTAACAAAGCATTTCCATCCTTATCAATATTAACTTGGGCTGACCTTTTAAGCAAGTTATCATTTTGATTGTATCGGGGAGTTTTAACAAGTTTACCTCCTGTTGGAGTAACGATCATTGCATATCTATTGTCTGTAAAATTACTAGTATAACCAGGAGCTTGGCTTTGACTTGTGCATTCCAACCAAATAGTATCTTTTTCAAGAGGTACACATAATGTAGCATGGTTAAAATGTGCAGAAGGAAAATCTTTGGGGATTTTAGGCGCATTTTCTCCAGCATAAATCAAGGCATAATAAGATTCTATACCAATAGATTTTAATAGAGATTTGGTATAATTCGATAAAGCCTTACAATCACCATATCCTTTTGAATCCACCACATTAGCTTTCATAGGTTGCCAACCACCTATACCTAATGCAATAAATACATACCTTGTTTTAGACTGCATATAATTATAAATAATTTTAATTTTTTCGAATTTATTAATTGAATTTTTTGTCAAGTTTTTTATATGGTCTTTTGTAGTTGTTGGTATTTCATCACGACCTGCAATTAATTCATTATAAAATTTTCCATATGATTCCCAGGTATTCATATTACCAACATAACCATCTATTTGAAAATCGTTTGGAGCTGTAAAAACTGACATCTGTCTTTCAACAAATGGAGGGCTTAATTTTTCCCTTTTAGAAACGTAAATTTTGTTTAGTTCCCATAAATAAGATGTAATATTATTTGGGAGAGGATTAATTTTTACTTTTTGAGAAATATTTACTTCTTTATATCTAACTTTTAAATTAGTAGGCGTTATAATTTCAAATGATGCCTTTTCAACTGACATGCCTTCATCTTCCTGAGGTTGGAAGCTAGGATAAAACATTGTTGAAGTGGTTACAACTTCGGAAGTGAATTCAACAGTATAAGGATATTCACCTCTTGAAAAACGGCCAATTTTTAAAAAATCGTCATTAGCGAGAGTGTTATCATCAGTATAATGCTCTTCTTTTATTTCCGATTTTTTTAACCTGTCAATTTGCTTCCCAAATGCATCATACATTTTACCTTCAAAGGTTTTAATAGAATTGAATTTATCTCGCCAAGCAACTAATTGTGCATAATCTTCTCCGTCTTTATTTAAAATTGTATATACTTTATGAATTTTATGTGTTGCTTTTGAAATACTTTCAACGGAGAAAGTTTCTTTATAATCCCTTAAAATTACATTTGCTCCTAACAAGAGTTCTTTTGGAATATCAATAGAAGAAAAATCTGCTTTTTGTTGTGCAAATGCATTAATACAAAAAAGTAATGCTAAAAAATTAATTATTATATTTTTTTTCATTTTTTGAAAACTAAAAAAGATTATTTTTTCTTTAAAACAATTTGTTCTGAGTGCTTAGAAACAAGCTTTGCAAACATTTCACGCAAGTGTTTGTATTCTTCAGGCTGGAAAACGGCCTTATTCATTATCAATTTACTCACCACCTGTACTTTATTTTCCATCGCTTGAGCTAAAAAATCAAATTTAACGCTACCATCCTCCCATTGCATTCTCAACGATTTTGGCACTTCTTCAATTTTATAATTTTCAGGTATTGTATAAGTCATGTAGTAACTTTCTTCATAAGGATAAGTAAAATCAACCGGAAATAATCTTTCTTCCTGTTTTAACGGGCTTTCCTTTTTTTGAAATTTAACCATAGGTGTTATATAAATAAAATCTCCATTCACCTGTGCAAAATCCGATGATTCATATTTTGCTTCTCCCTCTAAAGGTTTTTCAAACTCCGTAATGTTTTTATAAGTATTGTTTTTAATTTCCAAATTATCTTCATCATTTTCAGACGAGGTAATTTCGGCCTTTTTTTCCTTTTTAATTAATTTCCTTCTCAATCTAAGGGCAGCATAACCTTTGTGTTGGGTAACGATATTGCCTTTTAAATTGCCTTGATCATTTATATTCAAATTACAAATCGTTATATCGGATGTTTTAGTAACATTTTGAGTGGAGATCCAAAGAGGTTCGGCTCCTTTATCTATTATTAAACCATATCCATTCAATGCAAAACTATTAACCATATCAATAGGTCGCATAGGGTCTGTAGCATCTAAAACATGCTCTTCTTTTTCAATTTTAACATAAGCAGTAACATAGTTAAATCTGGATATTAAAGGATAATATGTATTAACCTTACCATGTTTGCGTGTGCTTGATAAAATGGGAAAAGTTTCTAAACCTGCTTCTTTCAACATCATTACTAATAAAAGGTTAATCTCTGAACTACTGCCCTTTTTAGTTTCTAATAATTGTTTAGGACTTTGATCCGTAGTAATATTATCCTGCGTTTCATCATATTGAATATTATTTCTAATATAATTATAAATGATATCCATTTTTTCTTTAGGATTGGTTTTGCCTTCAATGAGCGTAGCTGTTAAGGTTTTGATGGCTCCTCGTTTATTTAAATAACCTCCAAATTTTTCATTATCATAAAGTATCTTTTTTAATTGATCCCAAGTACCCATTATATTTTTATAACCTGTGCCAGGAAAGTTTGTAGAAGATAACTGAAAATCAATTTTACAAACATAATCTTGAGGAGTAGTAATAAATTTTTCATTTTTAAATGCAGGTACATCTTTCATCACCCAGCGATAATTTCCATCCTGAAAGTTAACTTGATGAGGTGTAACAGTTGTTCTTACTTGTGCATCCCTTAATCCATTTCCTCCACTCCTTTCCCGATCAACATAATTGATAGCGTTTGCTTTTTTACCTTGTTCTTTAATATCATAAGCCCTATAGCCTTGCGATATTTGTACATAATTAAAATATTCTGGAATTTCAATCCTAAACTCACTCCATAAAGTAGGAATATCATCTTGAAAAAGCCACGGGCGTAAACCAAAAGGTGACGTGATTTGATAAGAATATTCAAAAACAGAGCCTTCTTTAACATTTGGCATGCTAAATTTTACCTGACCATAATCTTCATTTATTTTTGTATCAAAAATTGCTTCTTTCTCTAATTTAGTTTTAATTATTTTCCCATCAACTAAATTATAAGTTGCCCCCTTTATACTAGTAATTTTGTCTTTATCCGATTTATCTATCCAATAAGGCACTTCAACAGTTCCTCTATTTATACCACTTGTTTTTAAAACCTTAATGCGCGTATGCCTTTTTATAATCTTTACAAATCCTTTGTCTTCAATATATTGAAAATCTGTTTTACCATAATCACACAAAATTACTGCCTCAGCATTCAAATCTTTATCATAGGTTTTGGAAGTGACGTCTTTTATATCCACATCACCAAAACTCAATGGTTCTTTTTGAGCAATTATCTTTAATGAATTAAAGAAAAATAAATGAAAGAGTAAAAATAGGTAAATCGGTAAACGTAATTTTCTCATGTGGTAAAAACAAAAATTTAAAATGTAAAAAGTAGATTTTTTAAATTCAATAAAAAATATCAAAAAAACGATATTGATATATCGATATTTTAATTGAAAAAAATTTCCTTAAAAAAGGAAAACGTTGTAAATTTTAAAAATGATCAGGAGAGATGACCCTTAGTTTTATCTTCAAAAAAAATCCTTTATGATTCTTCATATAAGATTTTGATAAAACTCAATTAGTAAAAAGAATTATATCGGGAAATAAATACTTAGTATGCTATTATCCAAATAATTTTAAATAATCATAAGATTTATTTAAAACTTTATGATTATTTAAAATAAAGCCTCTAATTTTTTATCGTACATATAGATTTATTTAGACCAAATCCTCAGGAATAAATAATGAAAGCAACTTTACAAAAACTCCAGACCAAGTGTATTAAATATTATCAATTTCAAAAATCTACTTAAAAGTTGGATATTTGGAATTAAATCAATTATCATAAGTTCTTCCCTTTCTCCACTACCCTATCCAAACCATCCAAATCAGTTCCTCCTGCTGTGGCGAAAAAAGATTGTCCGCCGCCGCCGCCTTTTATTTCTTTGGCTAGTTCTTTTACAATTTGTATTGCATTCAAGTTTTTTTCTTTAATAATATTATCTGAAAGCATCACAGCTATTTGAGGTTTGCCATCAATATCGGCAGCTAATACTAAATATAATGGCTCTGATAATGCTTTTATATCGTAAGATAATTGTTTTAAAGTTTCGGATGTTGGGAGTTTAACTTTCTCAATCAAATAATTAATACCATCTTTTTTAATTATTTTTTTTAATAAACCTTCTTTTAAAACATTTAATTGATCTAGTTGAAAAACTTCTATCTGCTTTTGTAACTTATTTTTTTCTTCTAATAAATCGCTTACTGCCTTTTTTAAATCTTTAGGATTTTTTAAAATCTCCTTAACTTCATTTAAAATATTTAATTGATCGTTTATTAAATTTTCTGCTTCGTTAGCAGTAACGGCTTCAATACGACGAACTCCAGCAGCTACTGCAGTCTCAGATAAAATTTTAAATAAACCAATCTCTCCCGTTGCCTTCACATGAGTTCCTCCACAAAGTTCGATTGAAAATTTATTATCAAAAGTAATTACTCTTACAAAATCCCCATACTTTTCACCAAATAAAGCCATTGCTCCTAATTCTTTAGCCTTTTGAATGGGCACATTTCGTTTTTCGTCTAATATTATATTTTCTCTGATTTTTAAGTTCACTATTTTCTCCACTTTTGCAATTTCATCATCAGATAATTTTGTAAAATGAGAAAAATCAAAACGTAGTGCATTTTCGTTAACTAAAGACCCTTTTTGATTAACATGCACCCCTAAAACTTCTTTTAAAGCTGCATGCATCAAATGAGTTGCGGAGTGGTTATTATTTGTAAGTTTTCTTTTGGTAAAACTTATTTTTGAAAGTACAGGAGTATTTAATAACTGACCCAAATTTTCAATATCATCGGCAGTTAAATGAATAGTTAAATCATTTTCTTTTTTAGTATCTATTATTTTAATTTTTTTTGATTCGTCCACTTTAAATATCAATTCGCCAATATCTCCAACTTGGCCTCCACTTTCTGCATAAAAAGGAGTTTCATCCAAAACTAATTGAAATAGAGTTTTTTCTTTAATTTTTACTTTGCGGTATTTTAAAATTTGCGAAATTGTTTCAGTTTCATCATAACCAATAAATCTACTTTCTTCTACATCATTCAAAATTATCCAGTCTCCTGTTTCTTTTACCGCATCTTGTTTTGATCGGTCTTTTTGAATTTTTAATTCTTTATCAAAAGAAACTTCGTCAATACTAAACCCATTTTCGCGAGCAACCAAGGCAGTTAAATCGAGTGGAAAACCAAAAGTATCATACAATTCAAAAACAGTTTTTCCATCAATAATTTGAATATTATTCTTTTTGTTTTTCAGAATAATTTCATCCATTAATTTCAAACCATTATCTAAAGTTTTTAAAAATGAATTTTCTTCTTCTAAAATAACCCTTTTAATAAAATCTTCTTGAGCTTTTAATTCAGGAAACACATCCTCAAATTGATTTGAAAGAATAGGTACCAATAAATGTAAAAACGGTTCTTTAAAGTTTAGATATGTATAACCATATCTTACAGCACGACGAAGAATTCGACGAATAACATATCCTGCTTTGTTATTAGAAGGCAGTTGACCGTCGGCAATAGTAAAAGCAATTGCCCGAATATGATCTGACACAACTCTTAGAGCGATATCTACTTTTTCATCACTACCATAAACTTTCAATGCCTTTTTAGCTATAAATTGAATTAAAGGTTGAAAAACATCTGTATCATAATTAGAAGTTTTTTGTTGAATAGCCATACAAAGGCGTTCAAAACCCATTCCTGTATCCACATGTTTATCTGGCAGAGTTCTTAACGATCCATTTGCCATTCTCTCAAATTGCATAAATACATTATTCCATATTTCAACCACTTGAGGATGATCATTATTAACTAATTCTCTGCCTCCTTTCTTTGCAATTTCTTCTTCTGAACGTAAATCAATATGAATTTCAGAACAGGGTCCGCATGGACCGGATTCTCCCATTTCCCAAAAATTGTCTTTTTTATTTCCAAGAATTATATGGCTCTCGTCCACCATGCTTTTCCAAATATCATAGGCTTCCTGATCCATAGCAAGATTTTCTTTTTCATCTCCACCAAAAACGGAAACATATAAACGATTTTTAGGAAGCTTATATACTTCGGTTAATAACTCCCAACTCCAATCTAACGCATCTTTCTTAAAATAATCTCCAAAAGACCAGTTACCAAGCATTTCAAACATAGTATGATGGTAAGTATCCAAACCAACATCTTCTAAATCATTATGCTTACCAGAAACTCGCAAACATTTTTGTGTATCAGCTATTCGTTTTGCTGGTGGGATTTTATTTCCTAAAAAATAATCTTTAAACTGAGCCATACCTGAGTTTGTAAACATCAATGTAGGATCATTTTTTAAAACTAAAGGGGCTGATGGAACAATTAGATGTGCTTTTTCTTTAAAAAAATTTAAAAAAGCACTGCGAATTTCTTTAGAAGTCATATCAAATAAAAATAATATAAAGAGTCTTTTAAAACAGATAACTTAAATTTAAAAAGCATATTTTTTTTTAATAAAAATATGCTTAAATATTAATTCTGCGTACAAATAACACATATTCAACCAATTAAGTGATGAACGGCTTTGTAATTTAAATTTAAAAAAATTACCTTGCCTTTCACCGTTTATTAAAAAGATGTAAGGTTTGAAAAGCTTTTATCATTTTAATACGCTTAAAAAGTTTGCAAATTTACATTATAAAATAAATGCAACCTATATGGCAAAAATAAAATACTCTTATAATACAGAAACTTGTAAATACGAAAGGGTCAAACCAAAAGCCACAACCATAATTTTAAACTTAGCAGGATTTTTTGCAGCCGCTTTTCTCATCGCTCTTGCCATTGTTCCCATTTATAATAACTACTTTCAATCAAGCAGAGAGGCAAAACTTCAAAAAGAAAACCAGGAATTAAAATTATATTATGATCTTCTAAGTCAGGAAATCAATCAATCAAACAAAGTTTTAGGTTCTTTACAAGAAAGAGATGACAAAGTTTATCGTGTAATATTTGAGGCAGAACCTATTCCTTCTTCTATCAGAACTGCAGGAGTTGGTGGAGTAGAGCGGTATCAAAATTTATTAGACAAAGGTTTAAGCAGAGAAGATTTAATATTGGATTTAAATAAAAAAGTAGATCAACTTAAAAAACGGATGTACATCCAAAGCAAATCTTACGATGATATTTCATCCTTATCAAAAGCAAAATCAAAAATGATGGCTTGTATACCAGCCATACAACCTATTGCAAAAAATGGAGCAACTCAATTGGTTTCTGGTTTTGGTTATAGAATACATCCCATTTATAAAGTTATTCAAATGCATACAGGTTTAGATTTTTCTGCAACGAGAGGTACTCCTATTTATTCAGCTGGTGATGGAATAGTGAAAAGAGCTGATGTATTTGCAGGTTATGGAAATTGTGTTGAAGTAAACCATGGATATGGATACGTTACTTTATATGGTCATATGGAAAAATTTGCGGTGCATTATGGTCAAAAAGTAAAAAGAGGAGAATTAATTGGTTATGTAGGTAGCACAGGTATGTCTGTTGCGCCTCATTTACATTATGAAGTAATAAAAAATGGAGAAAAAGTAAATCCAATTTATTATTTTTTCAATAATATAACACCTGCTGAATATCAAAAACTTCTTCAACAATCATCCGAAGAAAATCAATCTTTAGGTGGAGGTGAATAAAAAATAAATAATGTGTGTGGTGGTAGTGAAATTTATTATTTAAAACATTAAAAGATTAATCTTTTATTTCTTTAATCAGTTTAAAAAAAATAAATTATTTTTATTTATAACTCACTTTCCAAATAATATTATTTTTGTCGTCAGTGATTAGCATTGATCCATCAGATAAAAGAATTTCGCCTACAGGTCGGCCACGCACTTTTTCTTTACTTAAATCAGAAATAAATCCCGTTAAAAAATCTTCTGGTTCACCAGATGGCTTTCCGTTTATAAAAGGAATAAAAACAATTTTATAACCAGATAATGTTGACCGATTCCAAGAACCATGCTGAGCCACAAAAGCTCCATTGTGATATTTTTCTGGAAACGATTTTCCATTATAAAAAATTAATCCAAGTGAAGCTGTGTGAGCACCTAGATTAACATCAGGTATAATGCTTTTATCAACCAATTCCAATTTTGCTTCTTTTACTCTGGGATCAATATGTTTACCATAGTAACTATACGGCCATCCATAAAATCCATTTTCTTTTACGTCTGTTAAATAATCTGGCACCAAGTCATCACCCAATAAATCTCGTTCATTTACTGCAACCCAAAGATGTTTGTTATCAGGATTCAAAGCCATTCCTACAGGATTTCTTAAACCACTTGCAAAAACTCTTTGACCTGAACCATCTGGATTTATTTCTATAATATCTGCCCTAAGTAATTCATTTTTAATTCCTTTTTCTGCCACATTGGTTCCTGATCCAATAGCAATATAAATTTTACTGTTATCAGCATTTGCAATTATATTTCTGGTCCAATGCCTATTGTGTTTACCTGCAGGTAAATCAATAATTTTTTCACCTTTTTCTGTAATTTTATTTTGCCCTGTTTTATAAGGATATCTCCACAATGCATTTGTGTTGGCAACATAAAACCAATCACCAATAATGAGCATACCAAAAGGTTGATTTAAATTTTTCAAAAAAGTTTCTCTTACATCTGGTTTTCCATCCTTATCAGTATCTCTTAATAATGTAATCTTATCTGCACTGTGCTTTAAATTATTTGCTTTAGAGGCACCTAATATTCTACCACCAATCTTCTCTAATAAAGTATGGTTTGAATTTGATTCAGCTACCAATACATCACCATTAGTTGTAACATACATCCATCTTGGATTTTCAAATCCATCAGCATATTTAGATACTGTAAATCTTTCTGGAGCTTTTGGGGTTTCATTATTTTTCCAACCTTGCACTTTACTAAAATTCATTTTAGATTTTGTAGCAAAAGGAGCTGGCAAATTATCAGTTTTAAGGCTTTTATTTTGAGAATAGGAGATTGAAAAACAAATGAAGAAAACAAAGAAAAATATTAGTACACCTTTAAAATTATATTTTAAACACAGGAAAATATTTTTAATTAAATTCATAAATAATTATAAAATTTGAAATAAAAACATCTAAATAATCATTCCACTAAATCTAAAATTATATAAATAAAAAAGATTAACAGATATTAGTAATAATATTTAAAATTCTATTTAAAAAAACATATCATAAAGTGACGTTATATCGTTTTTATTGTGTTAAAATATGCTAATTTTAAAGCCATCTGTCATAAATAATTTTATTAAATGTCAAACTGGCATAAATTTGAAATAAGAATAATTTTTGTTATTTGTATTAAAAACATTTAAGTTTTAATTTTAATAATCATGGTAAAACAAATCAAAAGTTTTTTTCCACTTGCGTTTGCAGCAGTGTTAGGAAGTGCCATATCATTAGGGGCTTATAAGTATTTTGAAGGCGAAGAAAAAGCCATCCATTTAAAAGAGGCAACTCCGACAGCTTATACACAATACATTGATAACAATAAAAATACACCGAATATTCCAGCTGACTTTTCTTTCGCTGCAGAGAAAGCAACACCAGGTGTTGTCCATATTCGATCTACAATAGAAGCTGGAAGCACCTCCTCATCACGTAGAATGGAAATACCAGAACAATTTAGAGATTTTTTTGGAGATGATTTTTTTGGTGGAGGTCCACGAGGAAAGCAACAAGCCACAGGTTCTGGTGTGATTATTAGCGATGATGGATATATCGTTACTAATAATCATGTGGTTGACGAAGCCGATAATGTGGAAGTAACATTATATGACAAAAGAAGTTATAAAGGAAAAATTATAGGAACTGATCCTAATACTGATTTGGCTTTAATTAAAATTGAAGAAAAAAACCTTCCTCATTTAGCTTTGGCAAATTCGGACGATGCAAAAGTTGGTCAGTGGGTATTAGCGGTTGGAAATCCATTTAATTTAACATCAACTGTTACAGCAGGAATAATAAGCGCTAAAGGAAGAAATATTAATATTTTACAAAGAAAAGAAAACGACAAAAATTCAGCTCCAATAGAATCATTTATTCAAACAGATGCAGCTGTAAACCCCGGAAATAGTGGTGGTGCTTTAATTAATTTAAATGGAGATTTAATAGGGATAAATACCGCCATTGCTAGTAGTACAGGTCAATTTGCAGGTTATTCTTTCGCAGTACCAGCAAGTATTGTACGTAAAGTTGTTGATGATTTATCAAAATTTGGTACTGTTCAACGAGGTTATCTTGGTATAAATATAAATGATGTAAATAGCGAAATTGTTAAAGAGAAGAATCTTAAAGTTTATTCCGGGATTTATATTTCTGGTTTTAGCGAAAACAGTGCTGCTAAAGATGCAGGAATAAAAGAAGGTGATGTAATAGTTCAAATAGACGGATTAAAAGTTCGCTCTGTGCCAGAGTTACAAGAACAAATAGCCCGTCACCGTCCGGGTGATAAAGTTAAAATATTAATAAATCGTTCTGGAATTGAAAAAGAAGTACTTATAACTTTAAAAAATCGTGATGGTAGTGTTGATGTTATTAAAAAAGAAAAAACCGAAGCAAATAATTCTTTAGGTGCAGATTTTTCTGATTTATCAGATAGAGATAAAAAACAATATAAACTTGAAGGCGGAGTAAGAGTAAATAAAGTTTATGCTGGAGGGAAAATAAGAGAGTTTACTGATATGAAAGAAGGTTTTATCATTAATAAAGTAGATGATACTAATGTTCGTTCTGTAAAAGATTTAAATCAATTACTTGCATCTAAAAAAGGTGGAGTGATGCTAAAAGGTACGTATCCTGGTAGTACAAAAACTTATATTTATGGAGTAGATTATTAATCTAAATTCAAATAAAAAATAAAAAAAAATACCGGAAATTTATTCTGGTATTTTTTTTTATTAAAATCTAAGCAGTTTGTTTTATGTTCTTTATTGTATAAACTGCCGTTAATACATCCCTTACCGAAAAAATGCTATCCAAAGTTTCATTTATAAAATCATATGCAATGGTTTGATTTTGAGATAAAACGAAAGTAGATGGGCTGGGAACATTATTTTCTATTCCTGAAACTCTCTGCCAAAGAGGATTACGTTCTGAGAAAACACCAAATTTTGAAGAAATTATATTTTCATAATCATTTACAATGCTAAATGAAAAGTTATATTTATCAATTAAGTTTTTAATTTGATCTGGTATTTCAGTACTTAATACTAATAAATTTCCTCCTAAGGCATTAATTTTTGAATAAGCCCTTTCAAGCGCTTCTAAGTGTAATTTACCATATTCTCCCCATTCAGATGAATGAAAACTAATTACTAATGGTTTATATGATATAAATTCATCTAGAGTTATATAAGTTTTATTGGTTTTTGAGAATGTATCCTGCCATATTCCCGAATCTTTTGGAATAGTAAAATATGGGATGGTATCTCCTTTTACTACAGGTGATTTTTCTCCAATAAGTTTTTCACTATAAGGAACAAAATCTGCAATAGAAACTTCATATTGAAAATCTGGTTCAAAATCAGGAATAAATTTTATTTCGCGAGCCTTTTTTATTGTATTCATGTGAGTTTTGTTTAAAATGTTTTAAAAATATATTTTTATTTTAAATCTCATGAACCTCCCTTCATTTGATTTTTATTGTGAGTTTAAAAATGTTGGTGAGTCCCAACAACGCATTCGAAGATGTATTTTTATCATATAATTAATTATTTTTTTAAGGTTGTTGATCTGGATGACCATAAACAAGTATCAGATAATTTTTTTGTAATAGGGAAAAATAATTGGTTGATAATAATAACATTACTGAAAGAGTAAATAAGGTAGTTGGGTATGGCTCATAAATATATATTATTGAGAAAAATATTGAAGCCCTTATATATTCCAAATAAAAAACCCATTTTCTCTGTTCTAAAATAGCCCCGCAATTAATTAAGGTTACTAGTATAATAGAAGAAACCCCTACCTGTACGACTAGTGAAAAATAATTTTCAAATAATAAAAAGAAAAATAAAAAAATTAGAATAAAAGCGATTTGAAAAATAACATAGTTTTTAAACCTCTTCGATTTTGGAATGGAATTGTTTCTAAATAAAAATATTTTTTCTAATCCTTCCCTGATATTGGCATTTATCCTTTCTGGTTTTCCAAATATGATTTTAAATTTATTTTTTAACCCTGTCCTTGTTTTAACTGCATAAAATATTTCTAAAAGGAAATGAAAATGTTGCCATAAAAAACTATAGCTATTCAAAGGTTTGGTCAAACCGAAAATTGGTTTTTCATTCTCTTCTATGAATGTGCCGAATATTTTATCCCAAATAATTAAAACATCGCCATAGTTTTTATCTAAATATTTTTCATTACTCGCATGGTGAACCCTGTGATGAGAAGGAGTAACAAAAATATATTCCAGCACTCCTAATTTATTAATTAACTGTGTATGAATAAAAAAGGGATATGCTCCATGGATTAATAATATTGTAATAATCATTGAAGGTGGAAAACCTAAAATCGGCAAGATTGACCAAAATCCGGTACGAACTATGGCTTGTAATACTGTTATTCTTGCGGAAACAGTATAATTAAAATCTTCACTTTGATGATGAACAATATGAATACCCCATAAAACATTTATTTCATGCGCCAGCCTATGATACCAATACCAAATAAAATCGGTAAATAAAAAAATGCTTATCCATATTATTGCACTTGGTTTAATATTAAATATTGCAAAATTCAAATACAGGTATTCATAAAAATAATAAAAAATCCCAGTAATGAAGGCGTCTCCCAAGCGTTCTGCAATACCTACATTAATATTAGCAATGGTATTACCAAAATTAAAAAAATCTTTTCCTTTCCTTTTAGAAATAAAGAACTCTAAAAAAATAAAAAATAATGCTATCGGAATTGCGAAGGCAAAGTAATTCAGTTTCATTTTGGGGATGATTTTTGTTTAATCCACTAAGAATTTAGTAATTTGAAATATAATAGGTGACTTGCTTAACAGCAACAACACATTTGGGAAATGTGTGACATTGGGATGAGATCAATTGCAACGTATCTCTTAATCTTAAAGCTCTTTGTGATTTTTTTTTCGTTTTTCATTTTTTTCATTTTTATATTTCCCAAAAAATAAACGGGTAGGAGTTAACACCTTTTCAAAAAAAATGAAGGTTGTTAGAGGTTCACAGAGCCTAATCTCTCCCCTCTTCTTTATAAATTGTCGCAAGCGACGATACAAATGTAAAATTGTTTTTTTAATAAACAAATATTTTTATTTAATTCTATGGATTTAATAGAGAATATTTAATTATTATAATTTAGCAACATTCGGGTTGATATAAATGTATCTTGAACTTAATTTTGTTGAAAAAAAATTATGGAAGAACAATTAAATTATGAAAGGATAGAAAAAGCAATAGAATATCTTTCAAAAAACTTTAAAACTCAACCTAGTTTAGATGAAGTTGCTGAAATAGTAAATATTAGTCCCTTTCACTTCCAAAGAATTTTTACTGAATGGGCAGGCGTAAGTCCAAAAAAATTTTTACAATTTTTAACGATTGATTTCCTAAAAAGTCAAATAAAAAAAACGAAATCCATAGCCGAAGTTGCTGAAATCGCAGGTCTTTCGAGTCAATCTAGAGTTTACGATTTATTTGTAACAATTGAAGGAGTAACTCCTGATCAATATAAAAATGACGGCTTAGGCTTAAAAATTTTCTATGGCTTTCATAAAACACCTTTTGGAGAATGTTTAATTGCTGTTACAGAAAAAGGTATCTGTGGTCTGGCATTTATAAATGTTGAAAATAAAAATGAAATGCTTAATCAATTTATAAAAAAATGGAGT
>Ga0123338_10001263_pt1 | contig 24596 bp, 19 predicted proteins | sample grotaG_FD_89793 | JGI IMG/M metagenome (GOLD analysis project Ga0123338, IMG submission 89793) | Glacier valley bacterial and archeal communities from Borup Fiord, Nunavut, Canada, to study Microbial Dark Matter (Phase II) -... | ecosystem: Environmental > Aquatic > Freshwater > Ice > Glacier ...
TCTGGACCGGTGCGTTGTGGGCCGAGGGGCCGGCGTGGAATTCGGTCGGCCGCTACCTCGTGTGGAGCGACATCCCGAACAATCGGCAGATGCGCTGGCTCGAGGACGACGGCCACGTCAGCGTGCTGCGGGCGCCGTCGAACAACAGCAACGGCAACACCTTCGACTTCGCCGGCCGCCAGCTCTCGTGCGAGCACCTGACGCGGCGCGTCGTTCGCTACGAGCTCGACGGCTCGGCCACGATCATCGCGTCGATGTTCAACGGCAAGCGGCTGAACTCGCCGAACGACGTCGTCCAGCATCCCGACGGCAGCTACTGGTTCACCGACCCGCCGTACGGCGCCCAGTTCTACGAGGGCACGGTCGACGCCGCCGGCGGCCCGGCGAACAAGGCCGGCCGCCTGAACCCGCGGCTCGGCCAGCCACCGGAGCTCGGCAGCTACAAGCGCGAGCTGCCGACCGCCGTCTACCGCGTCGACCCGAGCGGCGCGATGACGCAGGTGGTGGGCGAGGACCAGGTGCCCGACCCGAACGGCCTGTGCTTCTCGCCCGACTACAAGAAGCTCTACGTCATCAGCACCGGACAGGGGCCGGGCGACACGATCGCCGGCGGCAAGGGCGACATGTATGTTTTCGACGTCGGCGCCGACAACCGCCTGTCGGGCGGGCGGCTGTTCAGCGCCTTCATGATCGACGGCGTCAAGTGCGGACCCGATGGCGTGCGCGCCGACGTCGACGGCAACCTCTGGTGCTCGAGCAATGCCGGCCGCGCCGTCGGCTACAGCGGCGTCACCGTCTGGAATCCGGCCGGCGCGCTGATCGGCCGCATCCGGCTGCCCGAGATCTGCGGCAACGTGTGCTTCGGCGGTCCGAAGCGGAACCGCCTCTTCATGGCCGCGAGCCAGTCGCTCTACGCGGTGTACACGGGCACGCAGGGCGCGGCACCAAGCTGAAGCGAATCGCCGTCAACGCCTAGACTTTGAGGATCGGTGGCGCAGTGCGCCACCCCCTCGCAGGTCAGAGCATGGATGTCACCGCACTCGTCGAACCCGATCGCGTCCACAAGACGGTCTACACCGATCCGCAGATCTTCGACATGGAGATGGCGCGGATCTGGGAGCGCACCTGGGTCTACTGCGGCCACGAGTCGCAGGTGCCGAAGGCGGGCGACTACTACGCGGTGACGATCGGCCGCCAGCCGATGATCATGGTGCGCGAGGCCGGCGGCGGCGTCGGCGTGCTCTACAACCGCTGCCCGCACCGCGGCGTCCAGCTGGTCGGCAACCTGAAGGGCAACACCGGCAGCGCCTTCGTGTGCTCGTACCACGCCTGGAGCTTCCACCTCGACGGCCGGGTCCGCGCCATCCCGCTCGCCAGCGGCTATGAAGGCACCCGCATGACGAAGGACAACCCGGACTGCGGCATGAAGAAGGCGGCGCGCGTCGACAGCTACCGCGGCTTCGTCTTCGCGAGCCTCGTCGCCGACGGCCCGTCGCTGCCCGACTTCCTCGGCGAGGCGAAGATCGCCTTCGACGACATGTGCGACCGCTCGCCGGTCGGCGAGGTGGAGGTCGTGCCGAACTGCTACCGCGTGATGCAGCACTCGAACTGGAAGTTCTTCATGGAGAACCAACTCGATTCTCTGCATCCCTCGGTCACGCACCAGTCGACCGGCATCGCTGCCGGCCGGGTCGAGAAGCGCCTCAAGGCCGAGACCGGCACGGCGCCGCTCTACTACCACTACCTCTCGACCTTCGCCTCGAGCTTCGAGCAGTGGGACGCCGTGCAGACGATCAACTTCCCGCATGGCCACGGCATCCTCAAGGCCTACATGGGCCTGCGCCCACAGGACCCCGACACGCTCGAGTACGAGGCCCTTCTGAAAGGCGCTTACGGCGAGGCGAAGACCGAGGAGTACCTCTCGCGCAGCATCCACCACGTGCTCGTCTATCCGTATCTTTCGGTGCAGTCGCCGCTGCAGCAGCTGCGTTGCCTGCGACCGGTGGCGGCCGACAAGACGATGTCGGAGATCTGGCACTTCCGCCTCAAGGGCGCGCCCGAGGCGATCTACCGGCGCAGCCTCTGGTACTACAACCTCGTCAATTCCCCGGCGACCATGATCAATGCCGACGACCTCGAGAACTGGAGCAAAGGTCAGTGGGGCCTGACCTCGAACGGCGGCGACTGGGTCAGCTTTCACCGCTGGTTCGGCGACGACCGCGAAGAGAACGGCGTGACCTACTCGAACCACGGCACCTCGGAAGCGGTGATGCGCAGCCAGTTCAAGGCGTGGTCGACCTACATGCAGGCAGCGTGATGAGCAACGACCGATCGATTCCGAGCGCCGGTCCCGATTTCGCCCGGCTGCTGGGGCAGGACGTCGTCATCGAAGCCGGCGCGAGCGAAGCACCGAGCGGTGCCCAGCGCATCGCCCCCGACCACTCCCCTCGTCCTTCCGCAGGCCCCCTCTCCCGCACGCGGGAGAGGGCCGGGGTGAGGGTGTCGCCAGACATCCAGCGCGAAGTCGAACAGTTCCTCTATATCCAGGCCGAGCTGCTCGACGACAAGCAGTGGCAGGCCTGGATCGACCTCTTCGACGACGCCGGCATCTACTGGATGCCGGCATCGCCCGAGCAGACCGAGTGGGAAGGATCGCCCTCGATCTTCGCCGAGGACAAGCTGCTGATGGAGATCAGGAAAGGCCGCGTCTCCCATCCCAACGCGTGGTCGCAGGCGCCGATGTGGGCGACCAACCACATCGTCAGCCACGTGACGGTCGAGGCGCATGGCGAAACCACCCTCGAGGTCCGCTCGCGCTTTCACATGATGGAGCTTCGGCGCGACTCGGTGCGCCATTTCGGCGGCCGTTATCGCCACACGCTCGTGCGTGGCGGCGACGGCGGGCTGCGCATCAGGCTGCAGCGCGTCGACCTTTTCAACGGCCAGGCGCCGTTCGACTACGTGCTGCAGGTGTGGGTGTAGCGACAGGATCCGGAAAGACCAGGCTCACGCTGGCGCCGCCCCACGGGCTGTCCGTCAGCGACACGGCGGCGCCGTGCAGCCGGGCGATCTCGCTCACGATGGCCAGGCCGAGGCCGCTGCCCTCGCCAATCGCGCTGCGGCCGCGAACGAAGCGCTCGAACACCGCCTCCCGCTCGTCTTCGGGAACGCCCGGCCCCGAGTCCGAGACGCGGATCGTCGGCGGCCGCGCGAGAACCTCGACCACGATCCGCCCCGCCGCCGGCGTGTGGCGAAGGGCGTTGTCGAGCAGGTTGGCGAGCGCCTCCGCGACCAGCTCGGGGACGACCGTTGCAGTCACCGGCCTGACGAGCGCCGCCAGCTCGAGATCGATGTTCTTGGCGAGTGCCCGGTCGGCATGGCCAGCGCCAATGTCCTCGGCCACGGCGACGAGGTCGCAGGCGACGAAGGCCATGTCGCCACGATCCTCGCGGTCGATGTTGCCGAGCGCGAGCAACTGCTGGACGATGCGACCGGTGCGCTCCGTGAGCTGACTCAGCTCGGATGCGACCTCGCGCGCCTCTGCGACGTCGGCCGCCCGCGCGACGCGCGCCAGGCCGAGCTGAAGCCCGGCCAGCGGCGTGCGCAGCTGGTGCGCGGCGGTCGCCGCAAATTGGCGCTCGCGCGCGAGCAGGCTGCGCATGCGCGCCAGCAGGTCGTTGAGCGCGGCCGTGAAGGGCAGCAGCTCGCGCGGCACGCCGTCGCCGCCGATCGCCTGCAGCGACACGAGCGAGCGCGCGTTCCAGCTCGACGCGATGCGATGCAGCGGCTGCACCGTGCGCCGGACGGCGAGCAGGATCGAGAGCGCCGCGGCGGCCACCAGCGCCAGCATTGGCCAGAGGACCGCGACGAGCTCCCGCGCCGAGCGCTCGCGCTTCATGCCAGTCTCGGCGACGCGCACGGTGACCGCCTCGGCGCCTTCATGAGCGACCGTGACGCGGGCGACGCGGACCGGCGCGCCGTCGAGGCTGGCGTCGTACACGCTGCCGTCTGCGGCCTGCGATTCGTGATCGCCGGCGAGCGGCACGCCGGGCCGGCCGGCGACCCGGCGGCTGCCCTGGAAGACACTGAAGTCGGTCCGGTCGTGATCGTCGAAGAGAAGGATGGACTCGGCGACCGGAGGCAGCTCGAGCAGGGCCATGCCGTGGTCGAAGCGGACCTGCACGGCCACCGACCGCGCGGCATCGAGCAGCCAGCCGTCGTAGACGCGCGCCACCAGCCGGTGCGCCGTGTAAGTGCCGAACGCCGCCGTGACCGCGACGATGACGAGCAGCGGCAGCATCAGCCGCAGCAGCAGGTCGGCCGTGAGCCAGCGGGCGCGCCGCGGGCCCGCCATCACGCCGTCTGCTCGTCGGCGAGCTCGAGCACGTAGCCGAAGCCACGCAGGGTGCGGATGGTTGCGCCCGAGCCGGCGAGCTTGCGTCGCAGCCGCGAGACGTAGACCTCGGCGGCGCTGTCGGCGAGGTTGAGGTTGCGCTCGGCGAGCGCGTCGACGAGAGCGCGCTTGGGCAGCAGCCGCGGCGCCCGGCCGAGCAGGAGCCCAAGCACCTGGAACTCGCGCGGCAGCAGTTCGAGGGCGTGGCCGTCGATGTAGGCCGCGCCCTGCTCGCCGAACCAGGTGATGCGCCCGTACTGCAGGCGCTCGCCGCGCGAGGCCTGGCCGCGCCGGCGCACGGCATCGATGCGGGCATCGAGCTCGTCGGGATCGAAGGGCTTGACGAGATAGTCGTCGGCGCCGCCGTTGAGGCCGCGGACGCGATCGGCGATGCGGTCGCGCGCCGTCAGCACGATCACCGGCATGCGCAGGTCGGCGCCGCGCTGGCGAACGAGCCAGTCGACGCCGTCGCCGTCGGGCAGGCCGAGGTCGAGCACGATCAGGTCGTAGCGGGGGTCGACGGCGCTGGTCGGCAACGCCAGTTCGGCGGCGGCGAGCGTCGCGCATGCGTCGGCGGACCAGCCGCGGGCGTGCCAGCGCAGCAACAACTCGCGCGAGATGACGATGTCGTCTTCGACCAGCAGCAGGTGCATGCCGCACTGTAAGTCGGCGGTCAAGAGGGCTTGCCCCGCGAGGCAGGCGTGCCGCCTGACAGGTTGCTGCAAGGTTCGATCGCTAGCCTCGACTCGAGATGAACGACCGCAACCTGGCGAGGGGCCTCTTCCTCATCGCGATCTCCCTCCTGTTCGGTCTGCAGGCCGTGCGCTACCCGATCGGCACCTTCAGCCGTGCCGGCGCCGGCCTGTTCCCGCTGATGGTCAGCAGCCTGCTGCTGCTGATCGGCGTGATCACGCTCGTGCGGTCGCGCTTCGAGACGCATGTGCCGATCACCTTCAACCCGAAGAACATCGCGATCATCCTGGCCAGCCTGTGCGGCTTCGCCGTCATCTCGGCGCACGTCAACATGATCGCCGGCATCGTGTTCATGGTCTTCTTCTCGTCCATCGCGGCGTCGTCGAGATCGTGGGTGCGCAGCCTGAAGATCTCGGCGGGCCTGGTCGCGATGGCCTTCGCCTTCCAGAAGCTGCTCGGCCTGAACCTGCCGCTGTACTGAGATGATGGAAGTCCTGAACAACCTCGCGTTCGGCTTCAGCCATGCGCTGACCTGGCAGAACCTGATGTTCTGCGCCATCGGCTGCACCGTCGGCACGCTGGTCGGCCTGTTGCCCGGGCTCGGGCCGCTCGCCACCATCAGCCTGCTGCTGCCGCTCACCTATTCGATCCCGACCCAGGGCGCGCTCATCATGCTCGCCGGCATTTACTACGGCGCCCAGTACGGCGACAGCGTCAGTGCGATCACGATGAAGATCCCGCACGCGAGCAGCATCGTCGCCTGCATCGACGGCTACCAGATGACGCTGAAGGGCAAGACCGGCCTGGCCCTGTTCACGGCGGGCGTGTCGAGCTTCATCGGCGGCACCGTCGCCATCGTCGTGCTCGCCTTCTTCGCGCCGATGCTGGGCGAGGTCGCCTTCCTGTTCGGGCCGGCCGACTACTGCGCCCTCATGCTCGTGGGCTTCGTATGCGTGAGCTTCGTGACCACCGGCAGCCTCCTCAACGGCATGGCGATGTGCCTGATCGGCGTGCTGCTCGGCCAGATCGGCACCGACGTGACGAGCGGCATGCAGCGTTTCACGATGAACATGGATTTCCTGGCCGACGGCGTCGGCCTGGTCAGCATCGCGCTCGGCTGCTTCGGCATCGCCGAGATCACCAAGAACCTCGACAACCGCGACGAGCGCACGCCGTTCAACGGCAAGATCAACCTCATCCCGACCTGGCCGGAATTCAAGCGGATCATCCCGAGTGCCCTGCGCGGCAGCGCCGTCGGCTCCTTCCTCGGCATCCTGCCCGGCGGCGGCCCGGTGATCGCGCAGTTCGCGGCCTACGCGATCGACAAGAAGGTCAGCAAGTACAAGCACGAGATCGGCTCCGGCGCCATCGAGGGCGTGGCCGGCCAGGCCGCTGCCGACGAAGCCGCGGCGCGCACCAGCTTCATCCCGCTGATGGCCATCGGCATCCCGGAGAACGCGGTGATGGCGTTGATGATGGCCGCCTTCATCGTCAAGGGCATCCAGCCCGGGCCGAACATGATCGCCCAGCATCCCGACCTCTTCTGGGGGCTGGTCGCGAGCATGTGGGTCGGCAACTGCTTCCTGCTGATCCTCAACGTGCCGCTGGTGCGCTACTGGCTCTCGGTGTTCAAGATTCCGTACGCGGTGCTGTTTCCGTCGATCCTTTTCTTCTGCTGCATCGGCACCTTCAGCGTCAACAACAACCTCGACGACATCTACACCACCGCGGTCTTCGGCTTCATCGGCTACATGTTCCTGCGCCTCGACCTCGATGCCGCGCCGCTCATGCTCGGCTTCATTCTCGGCCCGATGCTCGAGGAGAATTTCCGGCGCGCCCTGCTCATCGGCCGCGGCAACTTCATGGTGTTCCTGAATCGGCCGATCAGCGGCACCCTGCTCGGCGTCATCGCCATCTTCATCGTCTGGCAGATCGCGTCGTACTTCATGAAGTCGCGCCGACCCGGCGCGCAGCCGGGGCCGCAGCCGGATCCCGTCCCGCTCGGCTAGTCGGCTCGTTGCGGAATGGGCCGCCGGCCGCGGCGCCCGCGGTCGGCACGCCACGATCGGAACGCCATGAAGACTCGACTTCGCGTTCTTTTGCTTTCGGGCCTCCTCTGCCTCGCGCCGCTGACCGTGGAGTCGGCGGGCAAGGTCTGGCTGTTCACCCTCGGCCCGGCCGGTGGCCTGTCGCCGAACGGCTCCAGGGTGGCGGAGGTCGGCCCGATCCCACGCGTGCAGGCCGCCGAGTACCTGCGTCGCATCAACGATGCCAGCGGTCCTCCGGGCAGCGTCACGCCGGTCCACAGTCATCCCGGTTCCGAGGCCTTCTACGTGCTCGAAGGCCAGCAAACCATCCGGGGTGAGCATGGAATCCTGCGCGTCGAGGCCGGCAAACCCGAGGCCGGGCACGGCGCTGATCAAGCCATGCAGGTGTCGAGCACCGGGCCGTCGCCGCTGCACTCGCTGGTCATGTTCGTGGTGGAGGCCAACCGACCCTTTTCGGCGCCGGCAAAGCTCCCATAGCGAGCCGCTCGCCACCAGTCGCAGCGGTTTGCGCGTCTGGCCGATCGGGGCCGGTCCGTAGAATTGCCGTTCGCGTCGGCATAGCCGGGCGCTTCGTCACCCGACCCAAGGCTCGCACCATGCTGCATCTCCGCGCACCGCGCACTCTCGTCGCTCCTGCCCTGCTGCTCGCGGCCCTGGCGCTCGGCGCTGCATCCGCCGAAGCCGCCGACAAGGTCAAGGTCGGTTTCGTCAGCACGCTCTCGGGGCCGTCGTCGGCACTCGGCGTCGACATCCGCGACGGCTTCCTGCTCGCCGTGAAACTGAACGGCGGCAAGCTCGGCAACCTGCCTGCCGACGTGCTCGTCAGCGACGACCAGTTCAAGCCCGACGTCGCCAAGCAGCTCTTCGAGAAGAACATCAAGCGCGACAAGGTCGACTTCATGACCGGCGTCGTCTTCTCCAACATCATGCTGGCGGCGCTGCCCGAAGCGCTCGACGCCAATACCTTCTACATCAGCCCGAACGCGGCGCCGTCGTCGATCGCCGGCAAGGACTGCAACCCGCTGTTCTTCGCCGTGTCGTGGCCGAACGACGCATACCACGAGGCCGCTGGCCAGTACGCGAACACGCGCGACCTGAAGAGCGTGTACCTCGTGGCCCCGAACTACCAGGCCGGCAAGGACTCGCTGGCCGGCTTCAAGCGCACCTTCAAGGGCACCGTCGCCGGCGAGAACTACACCAAGCTCGGCCAGCTCGACTATGCCGCCGAGCTCGCCGAGATCCGTGCCGCCAAGCCGCAGGCCGTCTACATCTTCCTGCCCGGCGGCATGGGCATCAACTTCATCAAGCAGTACGTCGGCGCCGGTCTCGGCAAGGACACGACGCTGCTGCTGCCGGGCTTCTCGGCCGACCAGGACGTGATCAACCCAGTCGGCGCCGCCATGGCCGGCCTCTTCAACACCGCCCACTGGTCGCCCGACTTCACCAACGCAGCGAACGTGAAGTTCATGGCCGAGTTCCAGAAAGAATACAAGCGCGTGCCGACGCTCTATGCCTCCCAAGGCTACGACGCCGCACTGCTGATCGACGCCGCGGTGCGCGACACCAAAGGCAGGCTCGAGGACCACGAGGCGGTGAGGAAGGCCCTGAAGGCGGCGCGCTTCGATTCCGTGCGCGGGCCGTTCAAGTTCAACACCAACCAGTACCCGATCCAGAACTACTTCGTGCGCACGATCGGCAGCGACGGCAAGGGCGGGCTCGTCAACAAGTCGTTCAACGAGCCGATCCTGAAGAACCACGGCGACGCCTATGTGCAGAACTGCGCGATGAAGTGAGGCGGGTGGGTTCTCAACCCCGCCCTCACCCCAGCCCTCTCCCGCGGGCGGGAGAGGGAGCAACGCGGTGCTGATCGTCGAGCAGGCGCTCAACGGCCTCCAGTTCGGGCTGATGCTGTTCCTGCTCGCGGCCGGCTTGACGCTGGTGTTCGGCGTCATGGACATGATCAACCTGGCGCACGGCTCGCTCTACATGGTGGGCGCCTTTGTCGCCGCCTGGCTGGTCGCGCTCACCGGCTCGTTCGTGCTCGGCATCGCCGGCGCCGTCGTGCTCACCGCCGTGTTCGGCATGGCGCTCGAGGTCGTGCTGCTGCGAACGCTCTACGCCCGCGACCACCTCTCGCAGGTGCTCGCCACCTTCGCGCTCATCCTGATCCTGAACGACGGCGTGAAGATGATCTTCGGCAACGACCTGCCGCTGTCGGCGCCAGCGGCGCTCGCCGGGCCGGTCGAGCTGCTGCCGGGGCTCGTGTACCCGGCCTACCGGCTGCTGATCCTCGCCGTCGGCCTCGTCCTCGCGCTGCTGCTCTGGCTGCTGGTGCAGAAGACGAGGATGGGCGCGCTGGTCCGCGCCGGTGCCTCGAACCGGACCATGGCGACGGCGCTCGGCGTCGACATCACGCGCCTCTTCACCTTCGTGTTCGGCATCGGCGCCGCGCTCTGCGCCGTCGCCGGGGCGCTGCTCGGGCCGCTGCTCGCGGTGCAGGTCGGCATGGGCGAGAACATCCTGATCCTGGCCTTCGTGGTCATCGTCATCGGCGGCATCGGCTCGATCCGCGGCGCGCTCGTCGGCGCGATCCTGGTGGGCGGGATCGACACCCTCGGTCGGACGCTGCTGCAGCATCTCTTCCGCGAATTCCTGCCGCCGCAGTGGGCGAGCGCGGCCGGGCCGGCGGTGGCATCGGTGGCGGTTTATGTGTTCATGGCGGTGGTGCTGGCGGTGAAGCCGCAAGGGCTGTTTCCGGCAAGGGGATGAGTGCGGCGACGATGGGATCCTTCGCTGCGCTCAGGATGACATCGGCGCGCTTGTCATGCTGAGCGAAGCGAAGCATCCCGGCCTCGCGAGATCGGTCGCCCTCATCGCGCTCGCGGCGATCGTGCTCGCCCTGCCCTTCCTCCTGCGCGCCCTCGGCTTCGACTTCTATCTCAGCCTGGCCAGCCGCATCGTCGTGTACGCCATCGCCGCGACCAGCCTCAACCTCGTCCTCGGCTACGGCGGCATGGTCTCGTTCGGCCATGCCGCCTTCGTCGGCCTCGGCGCCTACGTGACCGGGGTGATGATCAGCGAAGGCGTGCAGAGCGGCAGCGCTCATCTCGGCGCCGTCGTCCTCGTCACCGCGTTCGCCGCGCTCGCCATCGGCGCGATTTCTCTGCGCACCCGCGGCGTCTACTTCATCATGATCACGCTGGCATTCGCGCAGATGCTGTTCTATCTCGCCAACTCGGTGAAGGGCTACGGTGGCGACGAGGGCCTCAACGTCCGCGCCCGTTCGCTGTTCTCGCTCGGCGGCTGGGTGCTCGACCTGAAGAATCCGCTGGCGCTCTACTACGTCGCGCTGGCGGTGCTCGCGGCCTCGCTCTTCGCGCTCGCCCGCTTCGTGCCCTCGCGCCTCGGCTACGCCATGCTCGCCATCCGCGACGACGACGTGCGCGCCGAAGCGATCGGCTTTCCGACCTATCGCTACAAGCTCGTCGTCTTCGTCGCGGCCGGCGTGCTCGGCGGCATCGCCGGCGCGCTGAGCGTGAACCTGCAGGGCTACGTGAGCCCGAACGCGCTGCACTGGACGCAGTCGGGCACGTTGATGGTGATGGTGATCCTCGGCGGCGTCGCCACGGTGTGGGGCGGCGTCGCGGGTGCCGCGGTCTTGCTGTTGCTGCAGGAGATGCTCGGCTCGTGGACGGAGCACGGCGAGTTCTGGACCGGCTGGGTGCTGCTCGCGGTGGTGCTGTTCGCGCGCCGCGGCCTCGTCGGCATCGCCCTTTCTCGACGTGCACAGAGCGCGACATGACCGAGCTGCCGCTGCTCGCCGCCCGCGGCCTCGTCAAGCGCTTCGGTGGCCTCGTCGCCACCGACCACGTCGACCTCTTCGTCGGCCGCGGCGAGATCCATGCGCTGATCGGGCCGAACGGCGCCGGCAAGACGACGCTCGTTGCCCAGCTCGGCGGCCAGCTCCCCTGCGACGAAGGCCGCATCGTCTTCGCCGGCGACGACATCACGCGCCTGCCGACACACCTGCGCGCCCGCCGTGGCCTGGTGCGCTCGTTCCAGATCACGCGCCTGTTCGCGAGCGCGAGCGTGCTCGAGAACGTCGCCCTCGCGGTGCAGGCCGCCCGGGGCAGCAGCCTCGGCGCCTGGCGGCCGGTGCGCCGTGAACGCGCCTTGTTCGACGCGGCTCGGACCCTGCTCGACGACGTCGGCCTGGCGGCCCAGGCCCAGCTCGCCATCGGCGCCCTCTCGCACGGCCAGCGCCGCGCTCTCGAGGTCGCGATGACGCTGGCCGGCGAGCCCGCCCTGGTGATGCTCGACGAGCCGATGGCCGGCATGGGCCACGAGGAGTCGGCGCGCATGGAGCAGCTCATCGCCGGCCTGCGCCGCCGCTGCACGGTGCTCCTCATCGAGCACGACGTCGACGCCGTCTTCAGGCTCGCCGATCGCGTCTCGGTGCTGGTGGAAGGCCGCGTCGTCGCGACCGGGTCGCCGGCCGCGGTGCGCGCCGATCCGGGCGTGATCGCCGCTTATCTCGGCGACGCCGCCGAGGCCCCCGAGGCCGCCGACGCGGCGTCGGCATGAACGATCGCGTGGCCGCGCCGCTGCTCGACGTGCGCGGCCTGCACGCCGGCTACGGCAGCAGCGAAGTCCTGTTCGGCATCGACCTCGCGATCGGTGCCGGCGAGATCGTCGGCGTGCTTGGCCGCAACGGCATGGGCAAGACGACGCTGGTGCGATCGATCATGGGCCTCGTGCGGCCGAGCGCGGGCGAGGTCTCGTTCGCCGGCCGCTCGCTCGCCGGCCTCGCGCCGAACCGGATCGCGCGCGCCGGCATCGGCCTCGTCCCCGAGGGTCGCCAGGTGTTCGCCAACCTGAGCGTCGACGAGCACTTGAGCGCGTTCCGCCGCCCGCCGGTCGACGGCCGCGCAGGATGGACGCCCGAGCGCGCATTCGCCCTGTTCCCGCGCCTCGCAGCGCGACGCAGCCACATGGGCAACCAGCTCTCGGGCGGCGAGCAGCAGATGCTCGCGATCGCGCGCGCGCTCGTCACCAACCCGGCGCTGCTCATCCTCGACGAAGCCACCGAAGGCCTGGCGCCGCTGATGCGCGAGGAGATCTGGCGCGCGCTCAGCGAGCTGCGCCGCGCCGGCCACGCGATGCTGGTGATCGACAAGTACGTTCAACGCCTCGTCGAGGTGGCCGACCGCAACGTCATCGTCGAGAAGGGTCGCGTCGCCTGGCACGGCACGTCGGCGGAGCTGGCGGCGGACCGCGCCATCTGGCATCGGCTGCTCGGCGTCTGAAGCGCACGGAGCGCACCGCCGCGCTCCTCGCGGTCGCGCGCCTCGATACCCCGTGCTCGTCGCTTGATGGGCCGCTCGCGATCGACGACGCTGCGGTCGCGGCATGTGCCGCATCACCCGAGCGAAGCAATGAACGACTCCCCGTTTTTCGGCACCGTGGCAAGACATTCACGACTGGCCGCCGTGGCCGGTGCAGCCCTCGCCCTCGCCGCCTGCTACGTGATCCCGGTCGACCCGCGCACCGGCCAGCCCTACCCCACCGCCGTCCGCGACGGCGGCTACACACAGGCACCGACGGCCGCCGCGATCCCGCTGCCGCCACCGCAGCCGACGCAGCCGGCGATCCTCAGCGTGCGCCTCTATCCGCTCAATTCGCAAGCCAACACCGCCGGCCTGCTGGCGGCCCAGGTCATCGACAACAACGCCGGCCACGGCAGCTTCAGCGTGCCGTATCTCGGCGACCTGCTGCAGGGCGAATCGACGCGCGTCGACAGCAGCTACGCCGCCTTCGGCACGATCTACCAGCAGGTCCTCGGGCCGAGCCCGCGCAGCTTCACCGGCCGGCGCGGCATCGCCAACGCGCACGGCGCGCGCGGCGTCAACGCGCAGTGCGAATACGTGCTCACGGGACCGAGCGCAGGCACCGGTGTGTGCCGCTTCTCCGATGGCGCCAACTACCAGATGCACTTCGGCGGCTGACGCCGCGCGGCGCGCCTACCGCGGGTCGTGGCGGCGGCGCACCGTCGCGATCGCGGCGTCGTACGCGGCAGCGCTTTCGTCGAGGCCGGTGACGGTCATCTCGAGGTCTTCGAGCAGGCCGTTCTTCAGGCCGTAGACACAGCCGTGGACGCTGAGTTTCTGACCGCGCTGCCAGGCGTCCTGCACGACCGTGGTCTGGCAGACGTTCATCGCCTGCTCGACGACATTGAGCTCGCAGAGCGCGTCGACGCGGCGCGCCGGCAGCAGCGTCTCGAGCCAGGCGCTGTGGCGGTTGCGCACGTCCTGCACATGGCGGATCCAGTTGTCGGCGAGTCCGACGCGGCGGTTCTCGAGCGCGGTAACGACGCCTGCGCAGTTGGAATGACCGACGACGATGATGTGCCGAACCGCGAGCACGTCGGTCGCGAACTGCAGCACCGACAGGCAGTTGAGGTCGGAGTGGACGACGACGTTGGCGACGTTGCGATGCACGAAGAGCTCGCCCGGCGCCAGGTCGACCAGCTCGTTGGCCGGCACGCGGCTGTCGGAGCAGCCGATCCACATGTACTTCGGACCCTGCTGCTGCAGCAGGCCGGTGAAGAAGCCGGGCCGGTCGGCCTCCATCTTGGCCGCCCAGCGGCGGTTGCTTTCGAGCAGTTCATGCAGGGCCATGGCCGATTATTGCTGCGCCTCGCCGCGCTGGTAGACCAGCATGCGACCCTTGTAGGCGGGCGAGCGGCCGGCCGCGATGCGATCGAGGCGTTCCTCGTGCAGGTCGAAGCCGTGCTCCGCCATGCGGCGGCTGAAGGCGGCGCGGTTGCCGCGGTCGGGGTCGACGATCCAGACCTCGGCGTCGGCTTCGGCATGCGCCGCGATGAAGTGGGCGAGGCTGCCGTCGGCGTCGCGCTCGTAGAGCACGTCGCTGCCGATGACGAAGTCGAAGCGGCCTGCGACCGATGGCACCGCGCCGTCGACCGCGGGCTCAGCCGATTCAGGTGCGCCGCCCCAGTGGCCGTGACGGTATTTCATTGGCGGCAGGCCATTCAATCGGAGGTTGCCGGCGAGGAAGGCTTCGGCGAGCGGGTGGCAGTCGCTGGCGGTGATGTCGTCGCCGCGACGATGGCCGGCGATGCTCGCGAGCGCGAGGCCGCAACCGATCTCGAGGATGCGTTCGCCGGCGCGTTGCGGCCGCGCCAGCAGACGCGCCGCGAGCTCTGCGCCCGAGGGCCACGGCAGGCCGAACAGCGGCCACGCCGCCGACGAGATGCCGAGCCGTTCGGCCACCCCCAGCGGGTCGGAGAACTGCTGGCGGTCGAGCAGCGAGCGAATGACGAGATCGTCGGCGCCGGCGATCGCGAGGCTCTCCTGCTTGGTGAGGTAGCCGGGCATCGGGGCGCGAGTATGCGCCTTGCCAAGGGATCGCCATGCACAGTCGCTTCGTCCGTGTTCGCGGTGCCCGCGAGCACAACCTGAAGAACGTCGACGTCGACATTCCGCGCGACGCGCTCGTCGTCTTCACCGGCGTTTCCGGCTCGGGAAAATCGTCGCTGGCGTTCGGCACGCTGTACGCGGAAGCGCAGCGCCGCTACTTCGAATCGGTGGCGCCGTACGCGCGCCGGCTGATCGACCAGGTCGGCGTGCCCGACATCGACTCGATCGACGGCCTGCCGCCTGCCGTCGCCCTGCAGCAGCAGCGCGGCACGCCCGGCGCGCGCTCCTCGGTCGGCAGCGTCACGACGCTGTCGAGTCTGTTGCGCATGCTCTATTCGCGCGCCGGCACGTACCCCAAGGAGCAGCCGATGCTCTACGCGGAAGACTTCTCGCCGAACACCGCGCAAGGCGCCTGCCCGCGTTGCCACGGCCTCGGCCGCGTCTATGAAGTGACGGCGAAGTCGATGGTGCCCGACGACTCGCTCAGCATCCGTGAGCGCGCCATCGCCGCCTGGCCGCCGGCCTGGCACGGCCAGAACCTGCGCGACATCCTGGTCTCGCTCGGCCACGACGTCGACACGCCGTGGCGCGATCTGCCGAAGAAGGAACGCGACTGGATCCTGTTCACCGAAGAGCAGCCGACGGCGCCCGTCTACGCCGGCTTCACGCCTGCGGAAACGCGCGCTGCGCGGCGCCGCAAGATGGAGCCGAGCTACCAGGGCACCTTCACCGGCGCCCGCCGCTACGTGCTCCACACGTTCGCGACGACGACCAGCCCACTCATGAAGAAGCGCGTCGCCCGCTTCATGGTCGGCAGCCTCTGCCCGCTCTGCGACGGCAAGCGCCTGAAGCGCGAGGCGCTCTCGGTCACCTTCGCCGGCCACGACATCGGCAGCCTGGCCCAGATGTCGCTCGACCGCCTGGCCGAAGTCCTGAAACCCGCCGCCGAAGGCCGCTTCGACCCGCCTGTCATCCTGAGCGGAGCGAAGGATCCCGGCGCCGCGAAACGCCGAGATCCTTCGCCTGCGGCTCGGGATGACAACGGTCGCCGCTCTGCGCATGCCGGCGCGCCCGACGTGCGCCGCACGCCGAACCTCTCCGAGGAAAAACGCATCGCCGCACAGCGCATCGCCGCCGACCTTCGCGGCCGCGTCGCGACGCTGCAGGAGCTCGGCCTCGGCTATCTCTCGCTCGGCCGCGCCACGCCGACGCTCTCGCCCGGGGAGCTGCAGAGGCTGCGGCTGGCGACGCAGATCCGCTCCAACCTGTTTGGTGTCGTCTACGTGCTCGACGAACCGACCGCCGGCCTGCACCCGGCCGACGGCGAAGCGCTGCTGCGCGCCCTCGACCAGCTGAAGCGCTCCGGCAACTCGCTCTTCGTCGTCGAGCACGACCTCGACGTGATGCGTCGCGCCGACTGGCTCGTCGATGTCGGCCCCGACGCCGGCGAGCGCGGCGGCGAAATCTTGTACAGCGGCCCGCCCGATGGCTTGCGCCAGGTCGCGGCGTCGCACACCGGCCGCTATCTGTTCGCCGAGCGCGCCGCCGCGCCGCGAACACCGCGGCCCGCCGCCGGCTGGCTCGAGCTCTGCGGCATCACCCGCAACAACCTGATCCGGGTCGACGCCCGCATCCCGCTCGGCGCCTTCACCGCCGTGACCGGCGTGTCCGGCTCAGGCAAGTCGAGCCTCGTCAGCCAGGCGCTGGTCGAACTCGTCTGCCGCCACCTCGGCCACGAGCCGGCGACCGAGGCGGACGACGAGGTCTCGCCCCTGCCGACACTGACCGACGAGACCGGCGGCCACATCGGCGCCGGCATGGACGGCATCGACCGGCTGGTGCGCGTTGACCAGAAGCCGATCGGTCGCACGCCGCGCTCCAACCTCGCGACCTACACCGGCCTGTTCGACCACGTGCGCAAGCTGTTCGCGGCAACCCCGGCCGCGCGCGCTCGTCGCTACGACGCCGGCCGCTTCTCGTTCAACGTCGCCAAGGGCCGCTGCGAGACCTGCGAAGGCGAAGGCTTCGTCAGCGTCGAGTTGCTCTTCATGCCGAGCGTCTACGCGCCCTGCCCGACCTGCCGCGGCGCCCGCTACAACGAATCGACGCTGAAGGTCGTCTGGCAGGGCCGCAACATCGCCGAGGTGCTCGGCCTGACCGTCGATGAAGCCTGCGACTTCTTCGCTGGCGAGAGCAGCGTTGCACGACCGCTGCTTCTGCTGCAGCAGATCGGCCTCGGCTACCTCCGCCTCGGCCAGCCGGCCACCGAACTCTCGGGCGGCGAGGCGCAGCGCATCAAGCTCGCCACCGAGCTGCAGCGGGCGCAGCGAGGCCGCACCCTCTATGTGCTCGACGAGCCGACCACCGGCCTGCATCCGCGCGACATCGATCGCCTGATGGTGCAGCTCCAGGGCCTCGTCGATGCCGGCAACACGGTGGTCGTGGTCGAGCACGAGATGCGCGTGATCGCCGCCAGCGACTGGGTCATCGACATCGGCCCCGGCGCCGGCGACGCGGGCGGCCGCATCGTCGCCGCCGGTCCGCCAGGCGAGATCGCCCGCACAGGCACCGGCCCGACCGCGCCCTACCTCCGCCGCTTCATGGCCTGACGGCCGACCCGCCGCCTCGCCTGTTCGGTACCATGCCGGCGACCGGAAGCCAGTGGCCGCGCAGCTCGCCCGGCCGGCTCGCCGTGCGAACTGCATGAATCCCGAGGACGACGACCGCACTGTCATTCGACCCCGAAGCGCGCGCACCGACGTGCCCGCGCTGCCGCCGGCAGAAGCGTCTGCGACTGCCGAGCAGCCGACGCTCGTGCAGACGACGCCGCCGATGCCGACGACCGTGCCGCCCACGAACGCGCCGACGAACGCCCCGACGACCGGCACCCCGACCGGCACCGCCCCGACCTCGCACGCGATCACCTTGCCGGCCGGCGCCCGGCTCGGTGAATTCGAAGTCACGTCGACGATCGGCGAAGGCGGCTTCGGCATCGTCTACCTCGCCTGGGACCACTCGCTCGACCGCAAGGTGGCGCTCAAGGAGTACATGCCGTCGTCGATCGCGTTTCGCGCCGGCCAGTCCGAGATCCGGGTCCGTTCCGAGCGCCATCAGGAAACCTTCGACGCCGGCATGAAGAGCTTCATCAACGAAGCCAAGCTGCTTGCCCAGTTCGATCACCCGTCGCTGCTCAAGGTCTACCGTTTCTGGGAGGCCAATCACACCGCCTACCTGGTGATGCCCTTCCTCGAAGGCGCCACCGTTCGCGACACCGTGAAGGCGATGCCCGGTCCGCCCGACGAGGCCTGGATCGTCGGCCTGTTGCAGCCGGTGTGCGACGCGCTCGCCATGCTGCACGCGGTGCAGGTCTATCACCGCGACATCGCGCCGGACAACATCCTGCTGCTCGCCGAGACCGGCCGGCCGCTGCTGCTCGACTTCGGCGCCGCGCGCCGCGTCATCGGCGACATGACGCAGGCGCTGACGGCGATCCTCAAGCCCGGCTATGCGCCGGTCGAGCAGTACGCCGACATGCCGGGCCTGAAGCAGGGGCCGTGGACCGACGTCTACGCGCTCGCCGCCGTCGCTCACTGGATGATCCTCGGCAAGACGCCGTCGCCCTCGGTCGGCCGCCTCTTCGACGATGCCTATGTGCCGCTGGCGCAGAGCGCTGCCGGCCGCTACAGCGATGCCTTCCTGCAGGCGATCGACCGCGGCCTGGCGGTGATGCCCGACAAGCGCACGCAGTCGGTCGAGGCGTTCCGCGCCGACCTCGTCGGTGCGCCGGTGCCGGCGCTGCCGCTACCGACTGCGACGCCGACGGTGATGACGCGAACCATGGCGGTGCCGACGACGCAGCCTCGTCACGACGCGACGACGCGGCCGCCGACGACGATGGCCACGGCGACGACCGAGCCGGCGGTCGCGGCAGGGGCCGCGCCGGCGGCGCAGTCGATGCGCAACCGGATCCTGTTGGCGGCGGCGACCTTCATCGTCGTTGCCGCGTTCGCAGGGACGATGCTGTGGCCGCGGTCGGCGTCCAAGCCGCCGCTGACGACGCTGCCTGCAACCCCACCGGCAACGACTCCCACGACAACGCTGCCGGCGCCGACCCCGCCCGCGCCGACGCCGACCGCCACCGAGCCGCCACCCGCTGCGGCAGCCGCGCCGACGGCGCCGGTGACCGAGTTGCCGGTGCAGGCGGCCGTGCCGCCACCGGTGGTGCCGGCAACGATTCCGGCCTCGACGGCGCTGGCTGCGAAGCCGCCGCGGCCTCGGCCCGAACCGAAAACCGAACCAGCGCGCGAGCGCCGCGCCGAGGCGCCGCCGCGCGTCGCCGAGCCGAGGACCGAGCCGCGCAACACCGAGGCCACAGGCGCGAACAGCAACCGCGACGAGTGCGCCAGGCTGTTCCAGCGCTTGTCAATCGGTGATACCGACCAGTCGTTGATCGATCGCATCCGGACTCTGCGATGCAGATGAGGTGTTTCCCCTGAGTTGGGGTTGACTCGCGGCGCACAGCCGCCGACCATCTTCCGCCTGCTACCTTCCGAGGAGTGAGAGAGAGATGATCCCGGCCCGCTACGCCATGCGCCAGCGCGCGCTCGCGCTCCTCACCTGCCTCGGCTCCGCGGCCGCCCTGTCGTCCTGCGGAGGCGGCGGTGGCGCCACCGGCAGCCCGGCAGGGAGCGGCAACGACAAGACCTACCTCAGCGTCGCCGCGACCGACGCCGACGGCGATGCCCTCGGCTATCAATGGCGCGTCACCGGCGGCAGCATCGAGAACCGCAACGCCAGCCAGACGGTTTGGACGATGCCGGCCGGCCCCGGCATCCACTTCGCCTATGTGACCGTCTCCGACGGCAAGGGCGGCTGGACCGAGCAGCAATACGCCGTCTCCACCGACACGCTCGGCAACGACGCGTCTGCACCGGCGCCGATCACCCGCGCCGCTCCCGCCGTGGTCGATACCGACGGCACCACCAGCCGCCTGCGCATCACCTCGCCCGACGACACCCGCTTCAAGCCGGAGAGCGGCGGCGCCGTCGCCAAACGCACGGTGTACCTGCCCGACGTGCAGGTCCAGGTCGTCGACACCGCCACCGGCACCGTGGTGTTCGCCGGCGCCACCAATCTCAACGGCGATCTCGACCTGCCCAAGCTCGGCAGCGGCCGCACGTTCGACGTCCGCTGCGCGGCCGACAACGGCGCGCCGATGGTGAGCTGCGGCGGCTTCACGTCGAGCAACGAAGCGCTGGTGCGCGGCGTCGTGCCGGCGCTCACGGCGGCGCAGAACCTGCGCCTGTTCGGCCACGTCGCGCTGGCCGACGGCAGCGTCTGCGGCCACGAGAACGCCTTCTTCGCCATCGCCAGCGCGGCCACGGTGCAGCTGCGCCTGGCCGACGGCACGGCCCTGGGCGCGCCGCATCGCGTCAACCGTTTCGGCGACTACCAGATCAGCGCGGCGGTGCCGGTGCGGGCCGCATTGCGGCTCTCGGTGCAGTGCGAAGGCTACTCGGCCACGCTCGACGTGCCGGCCTCGACCGCGGCTGCTGGCTACGTCGCCAGCACACCGATCGAGCTCTCGCACGCCATCGCCAACAGCGGCCCGCAAGTCGTGAAGATGGTCGCCAACGGCTCCGACGGCAACGTCCGCGGCCGCATGATCACGCCGGGTCAGGGCAGCGGCTCGGCGTCGTTCGCCGGGGCCGACCACTACCTCACCTACAAGGGCGCGGATACCCGGCTGAGCGCATGCCTCTACTACCGCGCCCTCGGCGCGGTGGCCGACTGCGACGCGCAGGGCAACCCGGTGCAGCCGATTTCGTTCGACGACTGGAAGCGAAGCAACGGCTTCGGCAGCGCCGCCGACGTCCATGCCGACTACATCAACCAGCGCGACCTCAACCTCGTGCGCCGAATGACGGCGACCCGCAACGCTGGAGGTGGCATCGCCTTCTACGTGTGCAACGCGCCCGGGCCCGACGAGCAATCGCAAAAGGAGATCGACCAGGCCCTCCACGATGCCATCGACACCAAGAACCTGGTCGCCTGCGTGGCCATGGAATACACGCCGGTGACCGGCGCCAACGGCGGCCAGCCGTTCACCAAGTTCTTCACCTTCGGACCGTCGGGCAACCTGCTGCTGTCGATCAACCTCGACGGTCGGGGCGAGAAGTACATGCCCGGCTCGTGCGTGGCCTGCCACGGCGGCACCACCTACAACGGCCGCTTTCCCGAACAGGCCACGGCGTCGCCGTTCCTCGGCGCCCGCTTCCTGCCGTTCGACACCGGCAACTACCTGTTCGCGTCGGACGCGTCGCTGTCCGAAGCGGCGCAGAGCGAGGCCTTCTTCAGGCTCAACGACCTCGTCAAGGCGACCGAGCTGTCGCCGACCTCGGCCACCAGCCAGCTGATCCAGGGCTGGTACCAGGCCGGCCACGTGCTCGACAAGACCTACGTGGCGCCAGCCTGGCGGGCAATCGACAACGTGCCAGCCACGCAGGGCGCGGCACGCTTTTACCGCGACGTGATCGGCATCTCGTGCCGCACCTGCCACGTGTCCCTGGGTGCGAAGTTCGACTGGGAAAGCATCATCCTGACGCCGGCTCGGGCGAGCACGCAGTTCTGCGGCGGCACCTCGGAGCTCGCGCTCAACGCCTCGATGCCGAACGCGCTGATCTCGTACGACCGGCTCTACGACCGCATCCGCAGCGATGCGGCACTGGCGGCGCTCGTCAACCAGTACCTCGGCTGCACGAGCCCCAAACCCGATCCCGCCTACGCCAAGCGTTGACGCGTCGCGTGCCGACCTCGCATTCCTTTCCGCACCTTCCTCCAGGAGCCGCCGCATGAACAGCCGCCGAGTTCACCGCCGTTCGTCCGCTGCAGGTGCCGTCGTCGCGGCCCTCGTTCTCACGGCCTGCAGCACGGCGGCGACGCCGCCTGCCGCCACGACGACTGCCACCACGACCGCCATGGCGACGCCGGCCGCGACCGCCCCTGCCGCGCCGGCAGCGCCTTCGCGCACCGCCTCGCCCGGCCCGGCCACGGCGCAGACCGAGTTCATCGCACCGGCGCCGATCCGCTTCGAAGACGCCGTCACGCGCGCCGGCCGGCAGCTCTTCCGCGACGCCCAGGCGACCCTCGGCACCGAGCCCCGCCTGCTCGTGGTCGACCCGCTGATCGATGCCAACACCGGCGGCCAGACCGTCAGCACCGAGAAGATGGGCGAGAACCTCGAGGCGCTCGCCAAGAAGGACTTCCGCTCCTACGCGGTGACGCCGCTCACGCGCAACACGCTGGCGACCAAGCCGCTGCTGCTGATCGGCACGCTGACGCCGGTCAACGTCGAGCGCAGCATCGACACCCAGCCCGATGCGTTCCGCGTCTGGCTTACGCTGATCGACCTGCGCACGGGCAAGGTCGTCGCCAAGGCGCTCGACCGCGCGACCATGGAGTCGGTGAACCCGGAGCCGCTGGCGTTCTATCGCGACAGCCCGACCTGGCACAAGGACAGGACGGTGATGGGCTACATCAACTCGTGTCAGCTCAACACCAAGATCGGCGACCCCGCCGACGCCGATTACCTCGCCCACCTGCCGGCAGCGGCGGTGATCAACGAGGCCACGCTGGCCTACGACGACGGCAAGGTGCCGGTCGCCAACAGGCTCTACCGCGAGGCCCAGCCGATCGCCGAGCCAGGCGACCTGCGGGTCCTGAACGGCCTCTACATCACGAGCTGGCAGCTTGGCCAGAAGGAGCAGGCGCGCGACGCCTTCAGCAAGATCGTCGCCTCCGGGCTCGAGCTGAAGCGCCTGCCCGTCAAGCTCCTGTTCCAGCCGGGAGGCACCGGCTTCAACGCGGCCGGCGACCTGCCGCAGCAATACAAGATCTGGATCTCGACGCTCGCCGCCGAGGCCGGCAAGGCCGACGCCTGCGTGCGCGTCGTCGGCCACACCAGCCGCAGCGGCAACGCCCGCGCCAACGAGGCACTGTCGCGGCGACGCGCTGAAGTGGTCCAAAAGATGCTCGAGCGCGACAACCGCTCGCTGGCATCGAAGCTCACGGCCAGCGGCGTCGGCTCGAAAGAAGCGCTCGTCGGCATCGGCTCCGACGACCAGCGCGACGCCATCGATCGACGGGTCGAGTTCCGCGTCGTCGACTGCGTGTGATCGAACATCAGCCCGCAGCCGGCGTGCGCGGCGAGCGGGCGCCTGGGCGCCACGGGGGTCCGCGAGGAAGGGAGTCGGTGATGAGTGACTGGAACCGGTTGATCCGGCGCTATCTGGCCTGCTTGGCGTTCGGGGTGCTCGGCCTCGGTGCCTTCTCGGCTCACGCCAACACGTATGGCGACAGCTGCGCCGGCTGTCACGCCACTGCGGTCACGGTGCCACCGAGCCCGCCCAAGATGCCATCGCAGAGCACCACGTACGGCAAGATCATGGCGCAGAACGACGCCTTCGATCACTTCACCGACACCTGCATCAATGCGTCGGCGTTGTACGACTGCGTTCTGCGCCGCAAGATGAAAGGCATCGATTCCGGGGGAGCGCTCGTCAATACGACCGCCCAGGCGAACATGTCGGGGCTGGCGGCGACGTTTTCCAACGCGGAACTGGAAGCCGTTCGCCTCTACCTGCTCAAGGCTCGCGACCTGGTCACGGGCAGCCCGTCGAACGCCTTCAGCTTTCCCTCCACGCTGACGACGACCAATTCGTCGATCAGCTCGACCGTCCAGGTCGACAACTGGCGCGGCGATGCGATCGGCTTCAACTACACGATTACCGGCGCGAACTCGGGCGACTTCAGCGTCACGGCGGGCGGCACGGGCAGCTGCGCGGCAACGGCATCCTGGCTCACGGCCACCACCTGCAGCCCGAGCGTCACGGTGCGCTTTTCACCGAGCGCGGGCGGCTCGAGCACGGCCACGCTGAACCTGAACTTCACCGCTGGCGCCGGCGACGCGGTCCCCTTCACCCGCACCTTCTCGATGACCGGCACCGGCGTGGTTCCGGCACCGGGCTTCAGCATCAGCACCAACACGCTGACGTTCTCGGCCAAGCTCGGTGCCTCGGCCAACGGCTCGGTGACGATCACCAACCCCGGCGGCGCGACAGCCAATCTCGTGCTGGGCGCGCTCACCTATTCGTCGGCCCGCTACGTGCGCGCCCTGTCGAGCACCTGCAGCACCGGCACGTCGCTCGCCCCGGGTGGCAGCTGCGTGCTCACGACCACCTTCAGCCCCAACGCAGCGGGCGCGCAGAACGGCACGCTCTCGATCGCCCACAACGCCGTCGGCTCGCCCGCCACGGTGGCGCTCAACGGCACCGGCACGCAGGCGCTCATCAACCCGACCGCATCGACGCTGGCGTTCGGTTCGGTGCAGCTCGGCGTTCCCAAGCCGCTAGGCCAGGCGGTGGCGAACACCGGCGACGCGAGCCTGGTCTTCAGCGTCGACCCCTCGGCCGCCGCCGCACTCACCGGCGCCGGCGGGACTGACTACGTCGTCAGCGGCAACTGCCAGGCCGCGACGCCGCTCGCTGTGGGCGCGACGTGCAACCTCGTCGTCACCTTCACGCCTTCCGTTCTCGGCAGCCGCCCGGCGACGCTGACCATCAGCTCCGACGCCACCAACGGACCGCTCGTCATCGGTCTCTCCGGAACCGGCGTGGCCCTGCCCGAGCCCGTCGTCACGTTCCCGGCGACCGACTTTCCCGACACGGTGATCGGCGAAACCTCCGCGGCGACACGCTCGATCACGATCCGCAACGATCGCTCTCGCGACATCGGCTACACCGTCGCGGCCGCCACCGACTTCACGATCGCGAGCGAGACCTGCCCGACCCGCGTCGTCACGGGCGGCGGCACCACTTGCACGATCTTGGTCCGCTTCGCGCCGACGCTCGGCGCCGGCGAGGGCCGGCGCCAGGGCACGTATGCACTGACGTTCACCGGCACGTCGGGCGACGCGGCTCCCGGGTCGGTGAGCGGCGTCGTCGCCGGCACCGCGCTGCTGCCGCTCAA
>Ga0123338_10001264_pt1 | contig 24576 bp, 20 predicted proteins | sample grotaG_FD_89793 | JGI IMG/M metagenome (GOLD analysis project Ga0123338, IMG submission 89793) | Glacier valley bacterial and archeal communities from Borup Fiord, Nunavut, Canada, to study Microbial Dark Matter (Phase II) -... | ecosystem: Environmental > Aquatic > Freshwater > Ice > Glacier ...
ACGAACTCGTTCTGCCCGTAGCCGTGGACTTCGCTCTTGGTCTTGCGGCCCGAGGCGGTCTCGAGCATCAGCCGAAAGATGCGCTCGCCCATCGCGTCGATGCTTGTGCCGGCGTCGATGACATCGCCGCAATTGATGTCGATGTCGTCTTCCTGCTTGAGCCAGAGCGCGGTGTTGGTCGAGAGCTTGAGCGACGGCGACGGCGCGCAGCCGTAGGCCGAGCCACGGCCGGTCGTGAAGCAGATGAGGTTGGCTCCGCCCGCGACCTGACCCGTCGCCGAGACCGGGTCGTAGCCGGGCGTGTCCATGAAGACGAGGCCTTTCGCTGTCACCGGCTGGGCGTACTCGAAGACGTCGACCAGGTTGGTCGTGCCGCTCTTGGCGATCGCGCCCAGGCTCTTCTCGAGGATCGTCGTCAGGCCGCCCGCCTTGTTGCCGGCGGAAGGGTTGTTGTCCATTTCGGCGTCGTTGCGCTCGCAATAGCGCTCCCACCAGCGGATGCGCGCGATCAGCTTGTCGGCGATCTCCTGCGAGACGGCACGTCGCGTCAAGAGGTGCTCCCCGCCGTAGATCTCGGGGGTCTCCGAGAGGATCGCCGTGCCGCCGTGGCGCACGAGGCGATCGACTGCCGCGCCGAGGGCAGGATTGGCGCTGATGCCCGAGTAGCCGTCGGAGCCGCCGCACTGCAGCCCCACCATGATGTGGCTTGCCGGCACCGGCGAGCGGCGCGCGCGGTTCGCCTCGTCGAGCAACCACTCGACGAGCTCGATGCCGTGCGCCACGGTCTTCCGCGTGCCGCCGGTCTCCTGGATGTTGAAGGCGTGCAGCTGCGCGCCGGTCGTCAGCGACTCCTGCTCGAGCATGCCGTTGATCTGGTTGGTCTCGCAGCCGAGGCCGACGACGAGCACCGAGGCGAAGTTCGGATGGCGCGCGTAGCCGCCGAGCGTGCGCCGCAGCACCTGCAGCGGCTCACCGTCGCTGGCGGTGGCGCAGCCGGCGCCGTGCGTCAGCGCAACGACGCCGTCGACGTTCGGGAAGCGCTCGAGCGCGCGCGGATTCGTGTCGCGCCGGAAATGGTCGGCGATCGCGCGCGCGACTGTTGCCGAGCAATTGACCGAGGTCAGGATGCCGACGTAGTTGCGCGTCGCGACGCGGCCGTCGGCGCGGACGATGCCGTCGAAGGTCGCGGGCTCGACGCTGTACTCGGTGGCGCGCGCTCCGCTCGCGGCGTCGTAGTCGCGCGCGAACGACGAGAACTCGAGGTTGTGGCTGTGCACGTGCTGGCCGGCCGCGATCGCCTGCTTCGCGCTGCCGATGATCTGGTCGTAGCGGCGCACCGGTTCGCCGGCGGCGATGTCGCGGGTCGCGATCTTGTGGCCCGGCGGCACGAGGCCGGAGACGGTGATGCCTTCGCTCGCGATGCGCGTGCCGCCGACGAGTTGCTGCCTGGCGATGACGACGTCGTCGCGCGGATGGATGCGGATGACCAGCGTGTCGCTCACGGTGCGCGTCTCCTGGAGGGGGGACCACAGTGTATTTCCGCGCCGCGGGCCGCAGTCGCCCCGCCGCCGCATCGGCCATGGCTCGTGCGTGAAAATGCGACGTCTCCTGGATCGCCGATGCCCGCCGCCAAGACTCCCGTCCTCACCGAGCGCCAGCTCGCGCGGATAGCGCGCTCGCCGAGCCGCGATCGGGCCCGCACAGCCAGGCCCGATCGTCAGCGGTCGATCAGGCGTCGATGAGCTTCGGATCCCAGGCGTAGACCTTCTGGCGCTGCTCGCCGAGGCCGGCGATGCCGAGCTTCATCTCGTCGCCGGGCTTCAGGAACACCGGCGTCGGCTTCATGCCCATTGCCACGCCGGGCGGCGTGCCGCTGGTGATGAGGTCGCCGGGATAGAGCGTCATGAAGCGGCTCACGTACGAGACCAGCTCGGCGACGCCGAAGATCATCGTGCCGGTCGAGCCGTTCTGGCGCCGCTGGCCGTTGACGTCGAGCCACATGGCGAGCTTCTGCGGATCGGCGACCTCGTCGGCCGTCACCATCCACGGACCGACCGGACCGAAGGTGTCGCAGCCCTTGCCCTTGTCCCACGTGCCGCCGCGCTCGATCTGGTACTCGCGCTCGGAAACGTCGTTGACGACGCAGTAGCCGGCGACGTACTTCAGCGCGTCGGCCTGCTCGACATAGCGCGCCACCGATCCGATGACGACGCCGAGCTCGACCTCCCAGTCGCTCTTCTTCGAGTCCTTGGGCAGCACGACCGCGTCGTTGCAACCGACGAGCGCGCTCGTCGGCTTCATGAAGATGATCGGCTCCTTCGGAATTGGCGAGCCGGTCTCGGCCGCGTGGTCGGAGTAGTTGAGGCCGATGCAGACGAACTTGCCCATGCCGCTCCAGGGCGGCGCGATCCGGCCCGGGTTGGCGACGGCAGGAAGCTTCGACGCGTCGAGCTCGGCGAGGCGCTTCAGGTTCTCGGGGCGCAGCGTCTGCGCCGTGATGTCGGGAACGATGCCGGACAGGTCGCGCACCGTGCCCTGGGCATCGACGAGCGCAGGCTTCTCCGCGCCTTTGGCGCCGTATCGCATCAGCTTCATGAGGGTTCCTTGAGTGAGGGCAAGCAGTTTAGGCGAGCGCCCCGGCGGCGTCGGATCAGTTCGACCAGCCGCCGTCGATGATCTGGTTGGTGCCGGTCGTGAACGCCGACTCGTCGCTCGCCAGGTAGACGGCGAGCGCCGCGATCTCCTTCGTCGTGCCGAGCCGGCCCATCGGCTGGCGCGCCACGAACGCCGCCTCGACCTGCGCCAGCGTCTGACCGCTCGCCGCGGCCTGCGCCTCGATCCGCTGGCGCAGCGACGGCGACTCGACCGTTCCCGGGCAGATCGCGTTGCAGCGGACGCCCTGCGCAACGAAGTCGGCCGCGATCGCCTTGGTCATGCCGATCACCGCCGCCTTGGTCGCGGTGTAGACGAAGCGGTTCGGCACGCCCTTGATGCTCGACGCCGCCGAGGCGACGTTGATGATCGAGCCGCGGCCGAGCTTGACCATCGGCGGCAGCAGGGCGCGGATCATCCGGTACATCGCGCGCACGTTGAGGTCGAACGAGAAGTCGAAGGCGACCTCGTCGGTCTCGAGGATGGTGCCGGCGTGGACATAGCCGGCGCCGTTGAAGAGGACGTCGACGGTGCTCTTCGTGCCGGCCTCGATCGTCGCCGCCAGCACCGCGCTCGCGTCGGTGACGTCGAGGCGGCGCGTCTCGCAGCGCGTGGCGCGGGCGAGGTCGGCGAGCAGCTCCTCGTTGATGTCGGTGGCGATCACCCGCGCGCCTTCGCGCACGTAGGCTTCGGCGACCGCGCGGCCGATGCCCTGGCCGGCGGCGGTGATGAAGGCGGTCTTGCCGGCGAGGCGATCGGTCATTGGGGCGTCCTGAGGCAGGTGGGAGGATGCGGTGCGCGACGAAGAAGGCCCCGAGCCGGGGGTAAAGAATAGTTTCGCTCGCGTTGCGTCGTCAACACCGGGTTTGTCCTCCAAAAGCCCGCGTACGAGGGACGGCACCACGACTCGGCCTCACGGCCGCCGGCATCGATTCATCGCTCTACAACGCCTTCGGGCAACGCCAGGTGGCCACCATCTACGACGAGCTGAACCAGCACCACGTGATCATGGAATGGGCGCCGCGCTATGCGCAGGGACCGAACGCGCTGTCCGACATCTATGTCCCTGGTGCGGCGACGAGCACCGGCGCGACCGCCGCCGCCGCGTCCTCTGCGGCCGCCGCCGTCCCGGCCAACCCGGGCTCGCGCGACTCGTCGACGGGGAACGCCCTCAGCAACACGGTGACGTCGCTCGTCCCGCTCACCGCGGTCGCGAAGTTCTTCGAGCGCTCGACGCCGACCGCGATCAACCACCAGGACACCGAGCTCGCGACCACGATCTCGTTCAACCTCGCCGAAGGCAAGACGCTCGACGACGCATCGCGCGCGATCAAGGGCGGCGAAGCCAACATCGGCATGCCGACCAACGTGCGCGGCTCGTTCCAGGGCACGGCGCTGGCGGCACAGCAGTCGCAGGGCCAGCAGGCGATGCTCATCGCCGCCGCAATCGTCGTGATCTACATCGTGCTGGGAATGCTCTACGAGAGCCTGGTCCATCCGGTGACGGTCTTGTCGACGCTGCCGTCGGCGGGCGTCGGCGCGGTGCTCGCGCTGCTCATGTTCCGCATGGACCTCTCGATCATCGCCCTCATCGGCGTGTTCCTGCTGATCGGCATCGTCAAGAAGAACGCGATCCTGATCATCGACTTCGCGCTCGAGGCCGAGCGCATGCGCGGTCTCACTGCGGTGCAGGCGGTACGCGAGGCATGTCTCCTGCGCTTCCGGCCGATCCTGATGACGACGCTCGCCGCCGCGCTCGGCGCATTGCCGCTCGCGATCGGCTTCGGCGAAGGCGCGGAGCTGCGCCGGCCGCTTGGCGTTGCGATCATCGGCGGGCTGATCGCGAGCCAGGTGATGACGCTGCTGACGACGCCGGTGGTCTACGTGCTGCTCGACAAGCTGCGCCGGCGCCGCTCGAACGACGCGCCGATCGCGCCTGCGCGACCGGTCGAGGCGGAGGGCGCGGCATGAAGCGCGCGCGTCTCTCGCCGCTCGCGTTCGCAGCGGGCCTGGCGCTCGCCGGTTGCGCCGTCGGCCCGCCGTACCAGCGTCCCGATGCGCCGACCTCGCCGACCTACAAGGAAGTGCCCGTCGATGGCGGTGCGAGCTGGTTCCCCGCAGCACCGGCCGACGCGATCGATCGCGGCGACTGGTGGCGCCTGTTCGACGATCCCGAGCTGAGCCGCCTCGCGACACAAGTCGACAGCGCCAACCAGACCGTCGCCGCGGCCGTCGCGTCATATCGACAGGCGCAGGCGGTGGTGCGCGAGGCACGGGCCTTGTACTTCCCGACGGCGTCGTTCTCGATCGGCGCGCAGCGCAGCGGCGGCGGCCGATCGGGCTCGAACTCGTCGTCGAGCAGCGGCACGGCCTTCGATGCTTCCGTCGGCGCCGACTGGGCGCCAGACTTCTGGGGACGCGTCAGCGGCGCGGTCGCCGGCTCGCGCGCGAGCGAGCAGGCTTCGGCCGCCGACCTCGCGTCGGCGCGCCTCTCGGCCCAGGGCGAGATGGCGATCAACTACTTCTCGCTGCGCGAGGCCGATTTCGAGGCCGAGCTGCTGACGAAGACGATCGAAGGCTACGAGCGCGCGCTGCAGATCACCCAGAACCGCTACGCCGCCGGCATCGTGCCGAAGACCGACGTGCTGCAGGCCCAGACCCAGCTCGCGACGACGCGCTCGTCGCTCGCGACCGTGCGCGCCAATCGCGCGCGCTTCGAGCACGCGATCGCGGTGCTCGCGGGACAGGCGCCGGGCAACTTCTCGATCGCAGTCGCATCGTGGAACGACGTCGTCCCCGCGATCCCGCTCGGCGTGCCGTCGGCGCTCCTGCAGCGTCGGCCCGACATCGCTTCGGCCGAGCGTCAGGTCGCGGCCGCGAACGCGCAGATCGGCGTCGAGCGCTCGGCCTACTTCCCGAGCCTCACGCTCAGCGCGTCGCTCGGCAACGCCGGCTCGCGCATCGGTGACCTGTTCCGGGTCTCGAACGCGCTTTGGACCGTCGGCGCCTCGGTCGCGCAGACGATCTTCGATGCCGGCGCGATCTCGGCGCGCGTCTCGGGCGCGGAAGCGTCACGCGACGCGGCCGCCGCGCGCTATCGCCAGACCGTGCTCGCGGCGTTCCAGGGCGTCGAGGACCAGCTCACCGACGCCCGCTCGCAGGCCGAGCAGGCAGTGGTGCTCAAGCAGGCGTCCGACGCCGCCGACCAGACCGAGCAGCAGATCCTCAACCGCTACCGCGCCGGACAGGTCGGCTACACCGATGTCGTCACGGCACAGGCCTCGGCCCTCCTGGCGCGGCGCGCGCTGGTGCAGGTCGCGGTGGGTCGACAGGTCAGCGCGATCATGCTGATCCAGGCGCTCGGCGGAGGCTGGGACGCATCGGCGCCGGTCGAGCTGAAGGGCTCGGTGCGCAGCGACAACGCCCCGTGATCGGTGCCTGCCGCCACCCGCGCTCCCTTTTGCGCGGGTGCCCCGCGTATCGAAACACCCTAGCCGTCCTGCGCCGACCCTCCCTCAGAATCGTTGCTCGATCGAAGAAGAGAAGAGCGAGCGTGACGCGATGGACAAGATCTGGCTGAAGCAATATCCCGCCGGCGTGTCGGCGGAGATTGACGTGAACCAATACGCGTCGCTGGTCGGCCTGCTCGACGACAGCTTTCGCCGCTTCGCCGATCGTCTCGCCTTCAAGTTCATGGGCAAGTCGATCAGCTTTCGCCAGGTCGACCAGGCCTCGATGGCGTTCGCCGCGTGGCTGCAGTCGCAGGGGCTGGTCAAGGGCGACCGCGTCGCCGTGATGATGCCCAACGTGCCGCAGTACCCGGTCGCGGTCGCGGGCATCCTGCGCGCCGGCCTGGTGGTGGTCAACGTCAACCCGCTTTACACGCCGCGCGAGCTCGAACATCAGCTGAAGGACTCGGGCGCCAAGGCGATCGTCATCCTCGAGAACTTCGCCGGCGTGCTGGCGCAGGTGATGGCGGCCGTGCCGACCAAGAAGGTCATCCTCGCGTCGATGGGCGACATGCTCGGCTTTCCGAAGTCGCTGATCGTCAACTACGTCGTGCGCAAAGTGAAGAAGATGGTGCCGGCGTTCGACCTGCCCGGCGCGGTCCGCTTCAACGACACGCTCTCCGAGGGCCGCGGCAAGACCTTCCGGCCGGCCACCGTCGGTCCCGACGACATCGCCGTGCTCCAGTACACCGGCGGCACGACCGGCGTGAGCAAGGGCGCGGTGCTGCTGCACAGGAACCTCGTCGCCAACATCCTGCAGGCCGAGGCCTGGTACCAGCCGGCGCTGAAGAAGGTGCCGCAGGGCGAGCAGATCGTCACGATCTGCGCCTTGCCGATCTATCACATCTTCGGCTTCAACACGAACATGATGCTCTCGATTCGCATGGGCGGCGCCAACATTCTGATCCCGAATCCGCGCGACCTGCCGGGCGTGTTCAAGGAGTTGCAGGGCGAGAAGTTCCATAGCTTCCCGGCCGTCAACACGCTCTTCAACGCGATGGCCAACCACCCCGACTTCTCGAGCGTCGACTGGTCGAGCCTGGTGATCTCGGTCGGCGGTGGCATGGCGGTGCAGAGCGCCACCGCCAAGCTCTGGCTCGAGAAGACGGGTTGTCCGATCGTCGAGGGCTACGGCCTGTCGGAGACCTCGCCCTCGGCGACCTGCAATCCGGTCGACAGCGCCGCCTACAGCGGCAACATCGGCCTGCCGATGTCCAACACCGAGCTGAAGCTGCTCGGCGACGAGGGCAACGAGGTGCCGATGGGCACGCCGGGCGAAATCGCGATCAAGGGACCGCAGGTGATGGCCGGCTACTGGCAGCGGCCCGACGAGACCGAGAAGGTGATGACCGCCGACGGGTTCTTCCGCAGCGGCGACATCGGCACCGTCGACGAGCGCGGCTATTTCAAGATCGTCGACCGCAAAAAGGACATGATCCTGGTGAGCGGCTTCAACGTCTATCCGAACGAGGTCGAGGACGTCGTCACGCAGATGCCCGGCATCCTCGAATGCGCGGCGGTCGGCATTCCCGACGCGAAGGCCGGCGAGGCTGTCAAGGTGGTCATCGTGCGCAAGGACCCGGCCGTCACCGAGGCCGCGGTGCGCGCGTATTGCGAGACCAACCTCACCGGCTACAAGCGGCCGAAGATCGTCGAATTCAGGAACGACCTGCCGAAGAGCCCCGTCGGCAAGATCCTGAGGCGTGAACTGCGCGACAAACCCTAGCGTTGCACAGCCGGAAGGTGGCCTCGCGCCACCGCATGCTGATACATTTCGCGGATTGTCGAAGGTTCGCGCCAGCAACAGCGAGCATGACGAACACGGGAATGGACATCGACTGGTGATCTGGGTCAAGACCGACGCGGGCCGCGTCGAGATGCAGACGAGGGCGCTGGTCAAGGAGCGGGCCCGGCGCAATCTGCTGCTTCTCATCGACGGCGCGAAATCCGAGGAGATGCTGCTGGCCAACCTGGCCGGCATCAGCGCCGACGATTTCCAGGAGCTGAGAAAGCTCGACCTCATCGCTCCCGCCGCGGGCGCGGTCACCGTCAACGCGGCGCGCGGCGCCAGCAGCGCGGACTCGTCCCGCCAGACCGTGCCGCTGCCGCTCGAGGCCAAGGCGCTCGACTACAGCGAGTTCACAGCCGCGCTCACGCAGATCATCTCGAGCCAGCTCGGCCTGCGCGGCTTCACGCTGACGCTCGCGGTCGACAAGGCCTCGACGATCGAGGAGTTGCGCGACGTGGCCCGGCGCGTGATCGACCAGATCCGCGACCGCAAGGGCGAGGCGGCAGCCGCCGAAGCGCGCAAGGCGCTTTACGGCGGTTGAGTCCCGCTCGCAGGCCCCGCGCGGTCGGCGCCCCCGAGGCGTCCTTGGTGTCGCGTGGCGGCTGCTGCGCGGCGTGCTGCTCGGCGTCGCCGCGCTCATCCTCTTCTTCGAGGAATGGGGCTGGCGCCCGCTCACGTCGCTCGCTGCATGGATCGCCCGCTGGCCGCCACTCGCCGCGCTCGAGGCCGCGATCTGCCGGACCACGCCGCACGTCGCCCTCTTCCTCTTTCTCGTGCCGGCGATCCTGCTCGTGCCGGTCAAGCTCGGCGCCCTCTGGCTCCTCGGCAACGGTCACCCGACGATCGGCATCGCCCTCATCCTCGCGGCCAAGGTGATCGGCACCGCGTTCGTCGGCCGCTTCTTCGTGCTGGTCGAACCGCAGCTCATGACGTACGCGTGGTTCGCGCGCGGCATCGGCTGGTGGCGCGCGACGCGCGACCGCGTCATGGCGGCGATGCGGCGATCGGCCTTTTGGCGCAGCGGCCGGGCCATGCGCCGGGTGGCCCGGCGCGGCTTCGACCGGCTCGCGGCTTGGTTCCACGCGGGCCGTCGCTGAGGTCCGCCGTGCCGCGCATCTTCCTGCCCGAGCCCTTCGTCGCCGGTGCCGTCGTGGCCTTGCCGGCCGCGGCCGCGCGCCACATCCAGGTGCTGCGCCTTCAGCCCGGCGAGACGATCGAGCTCTTCAACGGCGCCGACGGCTGCGACTGGCCGGCCGAGATCGTGCGCATCGGGCGCAACGCCGTCGACGTGCGTATCGGCACCGGTCGCGCGATCGATCGCGAGCTCGCGTGCGCGGTGACGCTCGCGATCGGCGTTCCGGCCAACGACCGCATGGATGCGCTGGTCGAGAAGGCCGGCGAGCTGGGCGCGGCCGCGATCCAGCCGCTCGTCTGCGAGCGATCGGTGCTGCGCCTCTCCGCGGAACGCGCCGAGGCCAAGCAGCGCCACTGGAGCGCGGTCGCGGCGGCGGCGAGCGAGCAGTGCGGCCGCACGCGCGTCATCGAGGTGCTCTCGGTGCGCTCGTTCTCCGCATGGCTCGCGAGCGACGCCGCAGCCGGCGGGAACCGGATCGTGCTGAGCCTCGATCCGTCGGCGGCCGCGCCCGCATCGGCAGCGAACGGCGCGACCGGCAAGGTGCTGGTGCTGAGTGGTCCCGAAGGCGGCTTGAGTGAGAGCGAGGAGAGCGCAGCGGTCGCGCGCGGCTTCGTTCGCGTCGGGCTCGGTTCGCGCGTGCTGCGCGCCGACACGGCGCCGCTCGCACTGCTCGCCTGGCTCGGCCTCGCGTCGACGCGAGGCTGACGGCTCAGCGCTCGGCCGGCTTCGCCGGGCCGCGCGCCGAGCCGGCAACGAGGTCGAAGCGGAACAGGCGGCACTCGATCGGCCCGTTCCACATCGGCACACGCCGGCTTTCCTTCAGGCGCATCACGCTCGGCAGCTTCATGTCTGGACTCAGGATCCAGGCCGTCCAGCCGGCCGGATGGCCGGTGTACGCGTGCTTCCAGTGCGAGGCCAGGCGCGAGAAGAAGTCGGCCGGCGCGTCGCGGTCGCTGCTCGGCCCATCGCTGCGCGCATGTGCGACGCCGGCCTTGCCCGCGACCTCGATCCGCTCGCCGTAGGGCGGATTGACCATCAGCGTGCCGGGCATGTCGTCGGGCAGCGGGGGCGCCGGCCGCTCGAGCGCGTCGCCGCCGTTGAAGACGATCGCGCCTGCGACGCCGGCGCGCTCGGCGTTGCGGCGCGCGAAGTCGACCATCCGGAACGAGACGTCGCTCGCGTAGATCGGCACCGCGGCCGGCCGCACGCGCCCGGCCGCCTTCGATCGCAGGCGCTGCAGGTCGGCGCGGCGCTCGAGGTTGGCGAACGGCAGCAGCCGCTCGAACGCGAATCGGCGCAGGCGCCCGGGCGCCAGGCCCATCGCGATCTGCGCCGCCTCGATCGCGATCGTCCCCGAGCCGCAGCACGGATCGTGCAGCGCGCCGCCTTGCTCGGGCGTGCCGCGCCAGCCGGCGGCAGCGAGCATCGCCGCGGCCAGCGTCTCCTTCAGCGGCGCATCGCCCTTGTCCTCGCGCCAGCCGCGCTTGAACAGCGACTCGCCCGAGCTGTCGACGTAGATCGCGGCGCGCTCGGGGCCGACGTGCAGGACGATCTGCAGGTCGGGCCGCACGGTGTCGACGTTCGGCCGCTCGCCGTGCTCGTCGCGCATCCGGTCGCAGACGCCGTCCTTGACGCGCAGGGCGGCGAAGTTGAGGCTCTTCAGCGGGCTTCGCGTGGCCGTCGTGTCGACGCGCAGCGTCTGGCGCGGCGTAATCCAATCCGACCAGGCCACCTCGTGGGCGAGCGTGTAGAGATCGGTCTCGTCGCGGTAGGCGCCTTCGCCGACCTCGATCAGGACGCGTTGCGCAAGCCGGCTCTCGAGGTTGAGGAGCATCACCTCGCCCGGCTCGCCGGCCAGCGCGACGCCGCCGCGCACGACGCGCAGCTCCGTGTCGGGCAGCAGCACGCGCACCTCGGCCTCGAGCAGGGCTTCGACGCCCGCGGCGCAGGGCAGGAACAGCGGCAGCGGCATGACGCCAGACGAGCGGCTTCGCGTGGGCGAAGCGGCTACATCGCCTTACGCAATTGCGTCGGCGCGATCTTCAGCGCCTCGCGGTACTTCGCGACGGTGCGACGCGCGACGTGGATACCCTGCTCCTCGAGCATCTGCGAAATCTGGCTATCGGAGAGCGGCTTGGCCACGTCCTCGGCGGCGACGATCTGGCGGATCAGTGCCCGCACGGCGGTGCTCGACGCGGTGCCGCCGGCGTCGGTGCCGAGCGAGGAGCCGAAGAAGTACTTGAGCTCGAAGGTGCCGAACGGCGTCGACATGTACTTGGCCGTCGTCACGCGCGAGATCGTCGACTCGTGCAGGCCGAGCTCGTCGGCGATCTCGCGCAGCACGAGCGGCTTCATCGCGATCGCGCCGTGCGTGAAGAAGCTCTTCTGCCGCTCGACGATCGCCTGCGAGACGCGCTGGATGGTGTCGAAGCGCTGCAGGATGTTCTTCACGAACCAACGCGCTTCCTGCAGGCGCGAGTTGAGGCCCGGGCCGGCGCCGTTGAGCGCGCCCGTGCCGCGGTGCTGGCGGATCGCGCTGGCGTAGAGGTCGTTGATGCGCAGCTTGGGCATCACGTCTGGATTGAGCTGGACCTTCCAGCCGCGGCCCGACTTCAGCACGACGATGTCGGGAATCACGATGTTCGCCTCGGCACGCGCGAACGGCCGCGCCGGCTTGGGTTCGAGCGCGACGATCAGCGCCTGCGCTTCGCGCAGCAGCGTCTCGTCGGCGCCGGTCACGGCCATCAGCTTCTTCAGGTCGCGCCGGGCGAGCAGCTGCAGGTGGCTGCGGCACACGATGATCGCGATCGCCTGAGCTTCCGAGCGCGCGAGCATGCGCAGCTGCAGGATCAGGCACTCGGCGAGATCGCGTGCGCCGACGCCGGTCGGCTCCATGCTCTGCAGATAGCGCAACGCGCAGCGCAGATGGGAGAGGAGCGGCGCGACGTCGTCGTCGCCCGCATCGCCGTCGTCGATCGACATGCCGCCTTCGACCAGTCGCGCGGCGATCTCCTCGAGCGCGTCGGGCAGGTACCCGTCGTCGTCGAGCGAGTCGATCAGCACCAGCACCGCGGCCGCGTCGGCCGGCGACAGGCGCATGCCGGCGAGCTGGTCGCGCAGATGGTCTTGCAGGCTTTGCGCGGCGGTGTCGCGGTCGCTGTCGTCCGGGTCGTCAAAGTCGTTGTTGGTGCGCGACTTGCCCGGCGTCTCGCGGATGCCGTCGAAGTCCTCGCGCTCGGTGCCGTTCTCCCATTCGTCGCGGTCGGTGGCGGCTTCGGTGCCGTCGATGGCCGCCGGCTCGGCCGCCTCCGCGCTGTCGCCGCCCGGCTCGGCCGCGCGCTCCGATTCGCGTTCGCCGGCGCGCTCTGCGGTCGACAGTCGCTCGGTGAGCGGCTCGAACGCCGGCGCCGAATCCTCCTCGGCTTCGAGGAAGGGGTTCTGCTCGAGCATCTGCTCGACTTCCTGGTGCAGCTCGAGCGTCGAGAGCTGCAACAGGCGGATCGATTGCTGCAACTGGGGCGTGAGCGCCAGATGCTGGGAGAGACGGACTTGCAGGGTCTGTTTCACGAGCCCTACATCCGGAAGTGTTCGCCGAGGTAGACCTTGCGGACGTCGGCATTGGCGACGATCTCGGCCGGTGTTCCTTCGGCCAGCACCCGGCCCTCGCTGATGATGTAGGCCCGGTCGCAGATGCCGAGCGTCTCGCGCACGTTGTGGTCGGTGATCAGGACACCGATGCCACGCTCCTTCAGGAAACCGATGATCCGCTGGATCTCGATCACCGCGATCGGGTCGATGCCGGCGAAGGGCTCGTCGAGCAGGATGAAGCGCGGCTGCGTTGCCAGGGCACGCGCGATCTCGACGCGGCGCCGTTCGCCGCCCGAAAGCGCGGGCGCCGGCGAGGCGCGCAGCTTCTCGATCGAGAGGTCGCGCAGCAGGCCGTCGAGGAGCGCGTCGATCGCCGCTTTCTTGAGCGGCTTGCCGTCGGCGCCGACCTGCAACTCGAGCACAGCGCGGACGTTGTCTTCGACGTTGAGCTTGCGAAAGATCGACGGCTCCTGCGGCAGGTACGAGAGGCCGAGGCGCGAGCGCTGGTGGATCGGCATGCGCTCGACGCGCCGGCCCTCGATCGTGATCTCGCCGCCATCGGCGCGGACCAAGCCGACGATCATGTAGAAGCTCGTCGTCTTGCCTGCGCCGTTCGGGCCGAGCAGGCCGACGACCTCGCCGCTTTTGACGCTCAGCCGGACGCCGTCGACGACGACGCGCGAACCGTACGACTTGCGCAGCCCGCGCGCCTCGAGGCGATGCGCAGTGGGTTCGACGGCCTCCTGCATCATTTGCCGTCTCCGAGCGACGGCGCGGTGCGCAGCGCGGGCGCCGACGCGCCGATGCCGGCGTTGGCTGCCCGTGCGGCCTCGGCTGCCGCGGCGCTGCCTTCCTTGGGCGTGAGGACGGCGCGGACGCGGCCGCCCGGGTTCGTCGCCGTCGGCGTCGCGCCGCCGCTGACGTTGAACACCTCGGTGCCGCTGTCGTAGGTGACGAGGTTGCCGGAGATCTCGTCGCTCGTCTCGCTGCCGCGCAGGCGCTTGACCGATGCGTTGTTGACGAAACGGATGACGTCGGACTTGCCGTCGTATTCGAGCCGCTCGGCGTCGCCGGCGATGAACTCGTCGGGCGTGTCGCGGCGTTGCCGGAAAGTGGCGTGCTGGCCGGGCGAGCCGAAGGCAACCGCCGAGTGGTAGCCGTCGGGCAGCTCGCGGACCTCGATCCGGGCCGCCCGGATGACCATCGTGCCCTTGGTGACGACGACGTTGCCGTTGAAGACCACGAACTGGTTGAGCAGGTCGATCTTGCCAGGCAGGTCGGCCTCGACGTTGAGCGGCTTGAAGCGGTCCGACTTCTCGGCGCGGACCGTCGCCGGTCCGCCGGCAGCGAGCAGCACGGCGACAGCCAGGATCAGGGGTCGGGCGGGATGAAGGGGCACGGAGAGAAGTCGTTGGAGGCGATGCAGACGTCTCATTTTATCGGCATGAAACTTGCATGCATTGTATGCCAGCGATGCCCGGCCGATGCGTTTTCCCGCCGGAATCTGCGGATCCGAGGTCCGCGCCGGTCAGGTCCGCGGACCCTGGCGCAGCTGGATCAGCAAAGCGTCGACGACCGCGAGCATGCGTTCGTTCGCACCGCCGGCCACGCCGCCGTTGGCCAGCGTGCCGCTCGTGAAATAGCGTCCTTGCACGCCCATCGACGGAACGCCGTCGACTCCGTACCCGTTGGCGATCTGGCGCGCCTGCTGCGACCGTGCCAGGACGGCCGCCGAGTTGTAGACGGTCATGAACTTGACCGGATCGAGGTCGTTGGTCAACGCGAACGCCGAGATGTCCTCGGGCGTGCGCAGGCGCACGTGCTGGCCGTGGATCAGCTGGAAGACCTTGCGGTGCAGCGTCGGCACCAGGCCCAGGGTCTCGAGCGCGTAATAGAGCCGCTGCTGCGGGCCGAACGGCTCCTCTCGAAACCAGACAGGGACGCGGCGGAAGGCGACGTCGTCCGGAAGGCGCTTCGTCCAGGCGTCGAGCGCCGACTCGAAGGCGTTGCAGTGCGGGCACTCGTACCAGAAGAACTCGATCACCTCGATCTTGCCGGGCGGCGCGATCGTCGGCATGGATGTCGCGAGGCGCAGGTAGTGCGTGCCTTCGACCGGAGCCAGCTGCGCCGCGGCATCGCGCGGCGCGAGCGATCCGACGAGGCCCGCCGCCACTGCAGCCAGGGTGAGCTCGCGTCGGTTCGGGTTCATCGCTCGACTGTAGGGTGCCGGCGGAGCCACGGAGCTTGGTCGACGCGCGACGATCCGGCCGGAGCGTGCGTTACTTCTGGACCGCGACGAGCGCCGCGTCGACGCCGGACGAGCCGAGCTTGTCCTTCGCGCTTTCCGCATCCTCGCGCCGGTCGAACGGGCCGACACGCACCCGGTAGACCATCCGGCCGCCCTGCTCGCGCTCGGTCAGCTTGCTTTCGACGCCCATCATCGCCAGCTTCGCACGCTGTTGTTCTGCGTCTTCGCTGCGAGAGTAGGCGCCCGCTTGCACGAAGTACATGAACGGCGATCCGGCGGCGGTGGCCGCCGCCGTCGTGGTCGGCGTCGCCCCGGACGCGCGGGGTGCCGCCGTCTGGACTGCGGCACCGCTGGCCGGCGCACGGGTGGTGCGGGCCGCGTCGGCGGACGGCGGCAGCACCGGATCGATCACCGTCGGCGCCGTCAGCGTCGGCCGGGACGGCCCGGCGACGGTGTCGCTCGCGGCACCGGATGCGCCCGGTGCCGGGTTGCGGCCGGCAAGCGCGCTGTTCGGGTCCCAGTTGCGGTTGCGCTCGATCTCGGCCGCGTCCTGCGCGTTCGTCCGCGACGGCACCTTGTTGATGAACGGGATCGGCGCCTTGGTGACGTAGAGGGCGACGCCGAGCGCGCCGGCCAGACCGATGAGCAGGCCCACGACCAGGCCGATCAAGAAACCGCCGCGTTGCCGCGCCGCCGATCGAAGTTCTTTCATGCCGTCTCTGTCTCTCTGTTCATTCGTTCCGGCGCGCTCACGCCGAGCACGGCGAGCGCGTTGCGGATCACCTGGCGGGTCGCCGCGAGCAAAGCCAGCCGCGCCCGGGCGAGCGCCGCGTCGTCGACGAGGAAGCGCTCCGCGCCGTAATAGCTGTGGAAGGCAGCGGACAGCTCCCGTAGGTAGAACGCGACCTCGTGCGGCGCCAGGCTGGCCGCGGCGGTCACGAGCATCGGACCGTACTCGGCGAGCTTGCGCATCAGGGCGATCTCGCTCGGCGCGCCGAGGAGCGCGAGGTCGGCTCCCGCGAGGCCGGCCGTGTCGCCGCCCTGCCCGGCGTACTGCTCGAGCACCGAGCAGATCCGCGCATGCGCGTACTGGACGTAGAAGACCGGGTTCTCGTCGTTCTGCTTGAGCGCCAGATCGACGTCGAAGGTGAACTCGGTGTCGGCCTTCCTGCTCAGCATGAAGAAGCGCACCGCGTCGCGGCTGGTCCAGTCGATCAGGTCGCGCAGCGTCACGTACTGGCCGGCGCGCTTGGAGATCTTCACTTCCTGGCCGTCGCGCTCGACTCGCACCATCGTGTTCAGCACGTAGTCGGGATAGCGCGCGGGGATCGCCGGGTCCGCGATCTGCAGCCCGGCGCGCACGCGCGCGATCGTGCCGAAATGATCGGTGCCCTGGATGTTGATCGCCTTGGTGAAGCCGCGCTCGAACTTGGCGAGGTGATAGGCGACGTCGGGGACGAAATACGTGAACGTGCCGTCGGACTTGCGCATCACGCGGTCCTTGTCGTCACCGTACTCGGTGGTGCGCAGCCAGAGCGCGCCGTCCTGCTCGTAGGTCTTGCCGGCGGCGACGAGGCGCGCGACTGTCGCCTCGACGCGGCCGCTCGAGTAGAGGCTCGACTCGAGGTAGTAGTTGTCGAAGCGCACGCCGAAGGCCTGCAGGTCGAGATCCTGCTCGTGGCGCAGGTAGGCGACGGCGAACTGGCGGATGCCGTCGGCGTCGTCGCGCTTGCCGGAGGCGGTGAACTGGCGGTCGTCGGCGTGGACCGTCTTGCCGGCAAGAAAATCGTCGGCGATGTCGGCGATGTAGTCGCCGTTGTAGGCCGACTCCGGCCAGCCGACGTCGCCCGGATTCAGGCCGTCGAGCCGGGCCGCGACCGACGCAGCCAGCGTCGCGATCTGCACGCCGGCGTCGTTGTAATAGAACTCGCGCACGACGCGCCGGCCCTGGGTCTCGAGCAGGCTGCAGATCGCGTCGCCGAGCGCGGCCTGGCGTGCATGGCCGACGTGCAGCGGCCCGGTCGGGTTGGCCGAGACGAACTCGACGATCACCGGATCGCCCTCGGCCGCCCGCACTCCGAACGCCGCGCCGGCGGCGAGCACGTCGGCAACGATGCGCTGGCGCGCAGCCGCGCGCAGATGCAGGTTGATGAAGCCAGGCCCGGCGACGGCGATCGACTCGACCCAGCGCTCGACCGCGATCTTCTTCTGCAGCGCGGCGATCAGCTCGGCCGCGACCTCGCGCGGATTGCGTCGCTGCGCCTTGGCCAGCGGCATCGCCGCGGTGACGGCGAGATCGCCGTGATCGGCCTGGCGCGGCGTCTCGAACGCAGCGTCGAGCGCGTGGCCCGGACTCACTTCGGCCATCGCGGCACGCAAGGCGTCGAGCAGTTCGTCACGGGCCGACATCATCGATCGAATTCTACGAGGCGGCCTTCGCGCGGCATTCCATGTGACGAGAAGTCACGGCCAAGCGTGAATATGGCGGAGTCGACGCGCTCCAGGAAGCTCCGCCGGCAGGATGGCGATGCAAGAATGCCGTCCTCCTGCCCACATGTCCATGTCCGTCGCGCTCTCCGCCCAAGCCGCCGCCGAAGTCTCGGCCAGCATGCCGCCGTTGCCGACGCAGATCGGCAAGTACCGCATCCTCGGCCGGCTGGGCGACGGCGCGACCAGCGAAGTCTTCCTCGGCTACGACGACTTCCAGCGCCGCAACGTTGCGATCAAGCGGGTGCGCGGCGCGTCGAGCGCCGGCGATCTGGTCGATGCGCACTACTCGGAGCGCTTCTTCGCCGCCGAGGCGGCGCTCGTCGGCCGGCTGCAGCATCCCAACGTCGTCCAGATCTTCGATGCCGTGCCCGATCCGGTCGCGCCCTATCTGGTCATGGAATACGTCGCCGGCAGCACACTCAGGCCCTACTGCCGCGCCGACCAGCTGCTCTCGCTCGAGCTGATCGTCGAGATCGGCTTCAAGTGCGCGATGGCGCTTGGCTACGTCTACCGCCAGGGGCTGATCCATCGCGACGTGAAGCCGGCGAACCTGCTGGCCGTGCTCACCAACGGCACGATCACCGACGTCAAGATCAGCGACTTCGGCAGCGTCCTGAACCTCGGCTCGGACGTGACCCAGATCCACCGAGTCGGCTCGCTCGCCTACATGTCGCCGGAACAACTCGACGGCGGCACGATCGATTGCCGCGCCGACATGTACTCGCTCGGCGCCGTGCTCTACCACCTCGTCGCCGGCCGGCCGCTCTTCGATGCGCAGGTCCAGTCGGCCATGATGCATCAGATCTACAACATGAAGCCGGCGCCGCTGACCGGTATCCGCGCCGGCGTCACGGCTGCGCTCGACGCGGTCATCCAGAAGGCGCTCGCCAAGCAGCCGGGCGACCGCTACGGCGACTGGGGCGAGTTCGCGCAAGCGATCTCGGCGCTGGTCACGACCCAGCAGGTGCCGCGCGGCCAGTTCCAGGGCGTCCTCGACTCCGAGCGCTTCACGCTGTTGCGCACGCTCGAGTTCTTCGACAACTTCGGCGACGTCGAGCTCTGGGAAGTCGTGCACCGCGCCAAGTGGCAGCGCTTCCATTTCGGCCACGCGCTCTATCGCAAGGGCGAGGAAGGCAACAGCTTTCACATCATCGCCCAGGGCGAGGTCGAGGTCTTTCGCGACGGCAAGAAGGTCGCCAAGCTCGGCTCGGGCACGTCGGTCGGCGAGATGGCCTATCTGGCGCCGAGCGCAGAGCTGAAGAAACACAGCACCGACGTCATCATCACCGAGCCGGCGACGACGATCTCGTTCACGCCCGAGACCCTGGTCCAGCTGAGTGCCAACACGCGACACCTCTTCCACGACTCCTTCATCAAGGTGCTCGTGCGGCGGCTGCATTCGGCGCACGAGCAGCTCGCGCACCCGCGTCGCATCTTCTAGCGGCGTGTCGTCGGCGCGGCTGCTTGCCGCGTTGAAGGGCGGTGTGGTCCAATCCGGCCCGCTCGCCGCGCGGTTCGCGTGGTTCCAACTCTCTGGGAGAAGTCCATGAAGCAAACAATCATGCTGGCCGCTGCGCTGGCTTTGGCCCTGTCGACCTCCGCCTTCGCCAACTCGCACAAGGAAGCGCCCGGCATGGCCGCCAGCGGCGCCATGACCAACCAGCAGTCCAAGATGGGCGCCTGCAACAAGTCGGCCGGCGACAAGAAGGGCGACGACCGCAAGGCCTACATGAAGTCGTGCCTGTCGGGCGATTCCGCCATGGCCGCCCCGGCCAAGCCGATGACGCAGCAGGACAAGATGAAGAAGTGCAGCGGCGACAACAAGGGCAAGAAGGGCGACGAGTACAAGGCGTCCATGAAGACCTGCCTCTCGGCCTGATCGAGAGCGCGGCGGCGTCTCCGGCAGTGCCGGGGCCGCCGTCCGGCGGGCGGTCGCGCATCGACGACCGCCCGCTTTGGCATAAATTAGCGTCATGGAAATTCCTTCCGGCCGCGCGCCGCGCGCCGTCCTGTTCGACGCGTACGGCACCCTGTTCGACGTCTACAGCGTCGGCGTCATGGTCGAGCGCCTGTTCCCCGGCTTCGGCGAGCGGTTCGGCCTCCTCTGGCGCGACAAGCAGATCGAATACACCCGGCTCACCTCGATGAGCGGGCGGTCGCGCAGCTTTCGCGATTGCACCCGCGCGGGCCTGCGCTATGCAGTGGCCCGCTTCGGCCTGACGCTGACCGAGGGCGGCGAAAGCGAGCTGATGCAGGCATACGAGCACCTCGCGCCGTTTCCCGAGAACCTCGCCGTCCTGGTCGAACTGAAGCGGCGCGGCATCCGCGCCGGCATCTTGAGCAACGGCGACCCCGACATGCTCGAGGCGGTCGTCCGCAACGCCGGCTTCGCCGACTGGGTCGATCCGGTGCTGAGCGTCGAGGGCACGGGCGTCTTCAAGACCGATCCGGCCGCCTACGCGCTCGGCACCGACGCCCTGGGCCTGCCGGCAGCCGACATCCTGTTCGTGTCGAGCAACTGCTGGGACGCGATCGGCGCGACCTGGTTCGGCTACGCGACGCTCTGGATCAACCGCTTCAACCTGCCGCTCGACGAGCTCGGTGCGCGCCCGACGCGCATCGGCACGAAGCTTGGCGACGTCCTCGACTTCTTCGCTTTCGAAAGACCCTCGCCATGACCACGACGCTCGACCTTCCCGCCGGAGTGCAGATCAATGCCCCGATCCTGCCCGGCTTCGAACGCATCCTGACCAGGGACGTGCTGGCGCTCGTCGCCAAGCTGCACCGCGCCTTCGAGCCGCGCCGCCAAGAGCTGCTCGCGGCGCGTGCCGAGCGCGCGAAGAAGCTCGACGCCGGCGAGCGCCCCGACTTCCTGCCGTCGACAAAAGCGATTCGCGACGGCGACTGGAAGATCGCGCCCGTGCCCGCGGCCCTGCAATGCCGGCGCGTCGAGATCACCGGCCCGGTCGACGCGAAGATGGTCATCAACGCCTTCAACTCGGGGGCGGATTCGTACATGACCGACTTCGAGGATTCGAACTCGCCGCTCTGGACCAACCAGATCCAGGGCCAGATCAACATCGGCCAGGCGATCCGGCGCACGCTCTCGTTCGAGCAGAAGACCGCGGCAGGAACAAAGAGCTACAAGCTCAACGACAAGATCGCGACGCTGCAGGTGCGCCCGCGCGGCTGGCATCTCGACGAGAAACACGTGACGATCGACGGCCAGCGCGTGCACGGCGGCATCTTCGACTTCGCGCTCTTCATGTTCCACAACGCCAGGGAGCTGCTGGCGCGCGGCGCCGGGCCGTATTTCTATCTGCCCAAGCTCGAGAGCCATCTCGAGGCGCGTCTCTGGAACGACGTCTTCGTGATGACGCAGACCGAGCTCGGCTTGCCGCAAGGCACGATCAAGGCGACCGTGCTGATCGAGACCATCCTCGCCGCGTTCGAGATGGAGGAGATCCTCTACGAGTTGCGCGAGCACTCGGCCGGGCTCAACGCCGGCCGCTGGGATTACATCTTCAGCTGCATCAAGAAGTTCAAGCTCGACAAGAGCTTCTGCCTCGCCGACCGCGCCAAGGTGACGATGACCGCGCCCTTCATGCGCGCCTATGCCCTCTTGCTGCTGAAGACCTGCCACAAGCGCGGCGCGCCGGCGATCGGCGGCATGAGCGCGCTGATCCCGATCAAGAACGATCCGGTCAAGAACGAGACCGCGATGGCCGGGATCATCGCCGACAAGCGCCGCGACGCGACCGACGGCTACGACGGTGGCTGGGTCGCGCACCCGGGCTTGGTCGAGGCGTCGATGAAGGAGTTCGTCGCCGTCCTCGCCGACCGGCCGAACCAGTTCGACAAGCAGAAGCCCGAGGTCACGGTCAAGGCCGCCGACCTGCTCGACTTCAAGCCCGAGACGCCGATCACCGAGGCCGGCCTGCGGATGAACATCAACGTCGGCATCCACTACCTCGGCGCCTGGCTCGCCGGCAATGGTTGCGTACCGATCCACAACCTCATGGAAGACGCGGCGACGGCCGAGATCAGCCGCTCGCAGGTCTGGCAATGGATCCGCACGCCCAAGGGTGTGCTCGACGACGGTCGCAAGGTCACCGCCGAGCTGGTTCGCGCCCTCGTGCCCGAAGAGCTCGCCAGGATCAAGGCGGGCGGCTTCGAAGGCAAGTTCGACCGCGCCGCCGACATCTTCACGACGATGAGCACGCAGGACGCCTTCGAGGAATTCCTGACCTTGCCGCTCTACGAAGAGATCTGAGAGCGGTGTCCGGCGCAGACCATCCCGCCCGGTCTGCAGTTCATCGCACCGCCAGCCCGGGGGAATAGCGCACTCGCCTAGAGTCTGGCCTTCGCGCGCGCCGACCCGGCGGGCGCGAGGTCGTGCGGACCACCCGTCCGCGAGGAGCCCCGCTTGAAACCGTTGACCTCCCGCCTGGCCGCGCTGGCGAGCGCGCTGCTCCTGGCCCAGACCGCCCTGGCCGCCGATCCGCCGGCGCTCACCTCGGGTGTCGATCTCGCCTCCTTCGACCCGTCCGTCCGCCCGCAGGACGACTTCTTCCGCAGCGTCAACGGCGGCTGGCTGAAGCGCACCGAGTTCCCCGCCGACAAGGCCTACATCGGCTCGTTCGACGTCATCCACGAGAAGATCCAGGGCGAGTTGCGCGCGATCGTGGAAGCCGCCGCGACCGCGCCGAAGGACGCCGACGCGCGCCGCATCGGTGTCCTCTACGCGAGCTTCATGGACGAGGCCGCGGTCGAGAAGGCCGGCCTCGCGCCGCTCGCCGATGAGCTCGCGGCGATCGACAGGCTCGCGTCGCCGAGCCAGGTCGCGGCGGGGATGGGGCACCTCTCGACGCTCGCCATCGGCATGCCGATCGACGTGGAGATCGGCCAGGACGCGCGCAAGGCCGAGCGTTACGTGCCGCAGATCAGCCAGGGCGGCCTCGGCCTGCCCAACCGCGACTACTTCCTCGTTGCCGACGACGTGAAGTTCAAGGTCGCGCGTCAGCAGTACGTCGTCTACATGACGCGCCTGCTCCAGCTCTCGCGGGCGCCGGGCGATGCCACGGCGTCGGCCGAAGGCGTGCTCGCGCTCGAGACCGCGCTGGCGAAGGCGCAGTGGACGCAGGTCGAGAACCGCGATCCGGTCAAGACCTACAACCGCGTCGACCTCGCCGGCCTCGCGCCGCTCGCGCCCGGCTTCGACTGGCCGGCGTGGCTGGCGGCGACCGGCATCGCCGGCAAGAGCGGCGACGTGATCGTCGCCCAGCCGAGCTATCTCGCTGGGATGGCGGCGCAGCTGTCGGCGACGCCCCTGCCGGTGTGGCGCGCGTACCTTCGTGTGCGCCTGCTCAACGGCTACGCGGGCTTTCTCGGCAAGGAGTTCGTGGACGCGCGCTTCGCGTTCGTCGGCGCGACCTTGTCGGGCACGACCGAGAACCTGCCGCGCTGGAAGCGTGGCATCGGCCTGGTTGAAGGCTCGGTCGGCGAGTCGCTCGGCAAGCTCTACGTCGACGCCTACTTCCCGACCGATTCGAAAGGTCGAATGGAGAAGCTCGTCGCCAACCTGCTCGCGACCTACCGCGAGAGCATCGACGCGATCGACTGGATGAGCCCCGCCACGAAGAAGGAAGCGCAAGCCAAGCTCGCGACCTTCGCGCCGAAGATCGGCTATCCGAAGCGCTGGCTCGACTACAGCGCGATCGAGATGCGGCCGGGCGACCTCGTCGGCAACGTCACGCGCGCCCGCGCGTTCAAGTTCAGGCGCGGGCTCGACAAGCTCGGCAAGCCGATCGACCGCGACGAATGGATCCTCACGCCGCAGACCGTCAACGCCTACTACAACCCACTCCTCAACGAGGTCGTCTTTCCGGCCTCGGTGCTGCAGCCGCCGTTCTTCGATCCGACGGCCGACGACGCGATCAACTACGGCGCCATCGGCGCGATCATCGGCCACGAGATCAGCCATGGCTTCGACGACGAGGGCAGCCAGTTCGACGGCACCGGCAACCTGCGCGAGTGGTGGACCGCCGAGGACCGCGCGCGCTTCGACGCGAAGACCAAGATGTTGGTCGCGCAATACTCGGCGTTCAGCCCGATCGCCGGCTACAACGTCAACGGCGAGCTGACCCTCGGCGAGAACATCGCCGACAACTCCGGCGTCGAGATCGCCTACAAGGCCTACCGGCGCTCGCTCGGTGGCAAGCCGGCGCCGGTCATCGACGGCAAGACCGGCGACGAGCGCTTCTTCGACGGCTTCGCGCAGGCGTTCCGCGGCAAGGTGCGCGACGCGGCGCTGCTGGCGCAGATCAAGTCGGATCCGCACTCGCCCGACGAATTCCGCGTCAACGGCGTGCTCCGCAACCATGAGCCGTTCTACAGGACATTCGGGCTGAAGCCGGGCGACTCCTTGTATCTGCCGCCGGAGAAGCGGGTGTCGATCTGGTAGCCGACGTCGCCATCGCCATGCGTCGAAGAAACCGCATGAGTCCGTCCCGCTCGCATCGCGTTAGCGCGCGCACGTTCGCTCTGCTGATCGTCGCGCTGGCGACTGCCGGCATCGGCCACGCGCAGACCGCGCCGCTCAAGTCGGGCATCGATCGCGCCAGCGTCGATGCGTCCATGCGGCCGCAGGACGACTTCTTCCGCCACGTCAACGGCACCTGGCTGAAGACGGCGCCGATGCCGGCCGACAAGGCGCGCATCGGCGCCTTCGTCTCGCTGCGCGAGCAATCGGAGAGCGAGGTCCTGGCGATCGTCGAGGCGGCCGTGCGTGCCCCCGACGGCATCGACGCACGCCGCATCGGCGACCTGTACCGCAGCTTCATGGACGAGGCTGCGGTCGCCAAGGCCGGCCTCGGCCCGTTGCGCGGCGAGCTCGCGGCGATCGACGCGATCGGCTCGACCGGCGAGCTCGCGGCCGCGATGGGCAAGCTCGACCGACTCGGCGTCGATCTGCCGGTCAACTTCTACATCGCGCTCGACGGCCGCGACACGACGCGCAACCTGCCCTGGTTCAATCAGGGCGGCCTGCTGCTGCCCGATCGCGACTACTACCTGGTGACGGACGACGCCAAGTTCGCGCAGGCGCGCGCCGCCTGCTTGGCCTACGTGACGCGGCTGCTCACCCTCTCGGGCGCGGGCGCGGGCG
>Ga0123338_10001266_pt1 | contig 24571 bp, 18 predicted proteins | sample grotaG_FD_89793 | JGI IMG/M metagenome (GOLD analysis project Ga0123338, IMG submission 89793) | Glacier valley bacterial and archeal communities from Borup Fiord, Nunavut, Canada, to study Microbial Dark Matter (Phase II) -... | ecosystem: Environmental > Aquatic > Freshwater > Ice > Glacier ...
ACAGGATGTAGGGCGTGGTGATGTTCTGCACGTAGCTGATGGGCGACTCGCGGGTGAGCACAGCCTTCACCGCCGGCTCCCAGGGGTAGCCGCCGAAGTAGTTGGGCACCAGCCGCCAGGCGTTGCCCTCCCCAAAGAAAGTGGCCAAATCGTAGACGCCGCGCTGCGAGCAGGCGGCCTTGAACCGCTGGTCGTGGCTGATAATCCAGGCCACGAGGTAGCCGGCGTAAGAGCCGCCGGTGACGGTGAGCTTGGCGGGGTCGGCCCAGCCTTCGGCCACGGTCTTGTCGAGGGCAGTGAGCACGTCGTGGCTCGGGCCGGTGCCCCAGTCGTTGATGTTGGCCCGCAGGAAGTCCTGGCCGTAGCCGCCCGAGCCGCGCGGGTTGCTGTACACCACGCCGTAGCCCTGGGCGGCGTAGTACTGAAACTCGTGCCACATGCTGGCCTCGCCCGGCCCCCACATGGCCGCGGGCCCGCCGTGAATTTCGAGCACCACCGGGTACCTGCGGCCGGCCTGGTAGCCGGCGGGCTTCATCACCCAGTACTCCACCGTCAGGCCTTTGTCGTTCACAAAGCGGTGTTTTTCGGGCAGGGCAAGGCGGCGGGTTTTCACCCAGTCGTTGAAATCCCCGACGCGCTGCGGGTTTTTCAAGCCCGCATCGGCCACGAACAGCTCCGACGGGTTGCGGATGCCGGTTTGGGCAAACACCACCTTGCCCCTGGCCACGTCGAAGCTCACAACCCCCGTGTCGGCCGCCGAGAGCTTTTCCACTTTTCGGGTTTTCACCTCGGCCCGGTACAGCGGCGCCCCGCCGTTGCTTTGGGCGGTGAAGTACACGTACCGGTCGTCGTCGCTCCACGCCAGGTTGGCCTTGCTGCGGTCGAAGGGAATGGCGATGATGTCCTTGGCGGTGCCGTTGAGGGGCATCACGGCCAGCACGGACACGTCCACGCCCGCGGTGGGCGCCATCTGAAACGCCAGCCACTTGCCCGAGGGCGACACCTTGGGGGTGGTGTAAGCGGTGTTTTCCTGGCCCAGCAGCAGGCGCGGGTGGTGGCCGTCGCGGTCGGCCAGGTAAATTTCGTTTTCCAGCGACCGGTCGGGGTGTTGCAGCGAATCGATGTCGGCCGACAGCAGCAGGTGCTGGCCGTCGGGGGTGAACTCGGCTTCGCCGAAGCGGTAGAAGCCTTTGGTGAGGGCCACCGGCGGCGCCTCGGCCCCGGCGGCATCGACGAGAAAGAACTGCGGAAAGGTCTGCTCCGCCGACACCTCCCGCTCGTCCTGGAAGTTGAGCTTGGTGAGCACCTTGGCCTTCTTGTCGGTTTCGTCCTTGCCGAGGTAGGCCCGGATTTCGGCCAGGCTGCCGTCGGCGTTGGGCTTGGCCGTGGAGGCCGCCAGCTGGTCGTTCTGGTCGAAACCCGGCTTTTCTGCCGGCCACCGGGGCAGGGTTTTGGCCGCGTTCAGCAGCGAGTCCTTCAGCAGCTCGCGCAGCGGAATGGGCGAGGCAAACAGCACCTGCCGGCCGTTGGGCGCCCACCGGGGGGCCGTGGCGCCGTGCTTGTAGTGCGTGAGCTGGCGGGCCTCGCCGCCCGCGGCGGGCAGCACAAACACCTGCGGCTTTTCGTCCACGGTGCGCACGAAGGCCAGCTGCCGCCCGTCGGGGCTCCAGGCCGGCTGCGACGCGCCTTCTTTTGAAGAAGTGAGCTGCCGGGGCACTGCGCCCGCCTCGGTGCCGATTTGGTAGAGCTGGCTCACGTTTTTGTAGTCGTCCTTGTTTTTCTCGTCGGGCTCCACGCCGAGCACGGCGAAGGCGGCTTTGCGGCCGTCGCGGGTGAGCGTAATGCCGCCAATTTGCTTGATTTTCAGCAAGTCTGTCACTTTAATCGGCTCTACGCCCGGTTGGGCGCTGGCCGCGTGGGCCACCAGGTAGCCCACGAGGCCAAGGGTCATTTTCTTCATCAACGTCTGCATTTTGATTTTTGATAACTGGCTGTTCCTCCTCCCCTGCCGGTCGTGCTCATCCAGCGGAGGCCGGAGCACTACAGCGGCGCGGGCGCGGCCACGGCGGCCGCCCGGCTCACCTGCCCCGCAAACCGCTCGATGGCGGCCGAGGTGCGCTTGATTTGCTCGTCGGCTTCGGCCCATTTGCGTTCCTCCACGGCTTCGCGGATGCCGGGCAGGGTTTTCACGCCGTAGCCGGTGTAGAAGCCGGGGGCGTAAATCTGGTGGCGGTACCAGGGGCGGCGGGGCAGGCCTTCGGCGCTAAGGAGCTGCTGCTCGGCCTGGTAGAGCAGCCGGTCCAGGTCCTTTCGGCGGTCGGCGGAAAGGGCAGGAGTGGCTTTGCGGGCCTGAGCGTAGGCCTGGGCGCTTGTTTCCAGCTTCAGCAGCGCGTTGTCCAGGGGCGCGAAGTTCAGGTAGGGCACCGCGTCCTGCGCTTTGGGAGGCAGCAGGGGCCGGGTGGGGTCGGCCACGGCGTCGTAGCGCCGCTCGGCCAGGAGCTTGGCTTGCCGCTCGGTGTCGGCGCGCATGGTTTCGGCCAGCTGCTTCACCTCGGTGCCGTACTTGGCCACGGTGTTCGAGAAGTTCTGAAACTCGAAGGGCAGCACGTCGGCGTCGGCCAGGCGCAGCACGCAGCGGCCCATGACCTGGGCCAGCGCCACGCCGTAGGCAAAGGCGGGGTCCTTGAAACGGGTGTAGTCGTCGTAAGAATCGAAGATGGAGTGGTACTCGCCGCCCGCGCCTTCGCCGCCAAAGCCCACGTTCATCGCCGGGATGCCCAGGTGCTGGAGGTAGGGCGAATAATCAGAACCCGCGCCCAGCGCGGCAATGCGCAAGTCGGGCCGGTCGCGGGCGTCCTTCTGCGCGTCCGGGCTGCCCTCCACCAGGTCGTAAGCCCGGCGGCGGTCGTTGACGGACAGGCCGGCTTTCTCCGGGTCCGGCACGTCGCGCCCCACCTGGTTGAAGAACTTTTCCAGGGTGTGCGAGCCGGCCGCGTTCAGGAAGCCCCGGTCGCTGTTGTCGGTGTTAAGGTAGGCCACCACGTGCTCCTGAATGGCCTTGGCGTTGGTTTCGGCCCACTCCGTCGAGCCCAGCAGGCCGGGCTCTTCGCCGTCCCAGGCGCAAAACATGATGGTGCGCTTGGGCCGCCAGCCGGTTTTCACCAGCTCGCTCAGGGCGCGGGCTTCTTCCAGCTCGGCCACCATGCCGCTAAGCGGGTCGTTGGCGCCGTTCACCCAGGCGTCGTGGTGGTTGCCGCGCAGCACCCACTCGTCCGGGTACTGGCGGCCGCCGAGGGTGGCGATGACGTTGTACACGGGCTCGGTTTTCCAGTTGAACGCCAGCTGCAAATGCACCTTGGCCGGCCCCGGCCCGAGGTGGTAGGGAATGGGCAGCGCCCCGCGCCAGTCGGGCGGCGCCATGGGCCCGGCCAGGGCCGCGAGCAGCGGCAGGGCGTCGCCGTAGGAAATGGGCAGCACCGGAATCTGGGTGATGGTCGGGGCCTTGCGGTAGTCGAGGCGCTTGGCGGTTTTGGTGGCGCCGTAGCCCGGCGTGAGCGGGTCGCCGGGGTAGGTGGGCATGTCGAGCACCGAGCCGCGCTGGGCGCCGGTTTCGGGCTTGAAGGGGCCTTTGGGGTACACGTCGCCTTGCCCGTAGCCGTCGTCTTTGGGGTCGGAATAAATCAGGCAACCGATGGCGCCCTGCTCGGCCGCCACCTTGGGCTTGATGCCGCGCCACGAGCCGCCGTACTTGGCGATGACTATTTTGCCCTTCACGTCGATGCCGCGGCGGGCCAGCTCGTCGTAGTCCTTGGGCACGCCGTAGTTCACAAACACCAGCTCGGCGGTCACGTCGCCGTCGCGCGAAAAGCAGTTGTAGGTGGGCAGCTGCTCGGCGGTTTGGCCCGAGGTGGCGTCTTCGGCCACGGGCTTTTCGGCGAGGCCGGCCGTGAACCGGGTGGGCGCCACCAGCTCCAGCACCCGCAGCTTGGGCGTGGGAAACAGCACGTAGGAGACGTCGATGCGCGTGTCGTAGCCCCAGCTGCGGAACAGGCCGGCCATGAATTCGGCGTTGTCCTTGTCGTAGGGCGAGCCCACGTGGTGCGGGTGGGCGGCCATGCGCTTCATCCACTGCCGCAGGTTGTCGGCCCGGAGCTGGGCGTCGAACGTGGCCTCGTGCTGGTATTCGGTGGCGGCGCCGGCGGCCTCAAAGCCCAGCAGCGGCTTGGGTTCGGCGGGGGCAGTTTGGGCGCGGGCGCCCGGAGCGGCGAGCAGCCCGGCGGCCAACAGAAAGGCGTAGCGTTTCAGCATGGTCTCCAAAAAAGAGTGGCCCGGCCCGCAAAAAAACACGCCGGTAAGTGCGGCGAAAGGTAGCGCCAATCGCCGCCTTTGCGCCACATCTTTTTGGCGTGTTTCCGGCCGGGCCGCACGCACCCGCGCCGCGCTGCTCGGGAGCGGCGCGGGGCCAGTCGCCCCGGCCTAGCCGCTGTAGCCGCCGCCGCTTTCGGCCGCGGTGGCGCTGCCGCCGGGCTCCACTTCGCGGGGCAGCTCGGGCGGGGTGTGCAGGTCGAGGTGGCTGTAGTCGGGGGCGCCGTTGCCGCCGGGCTCGGGGATTTCGTCGAAGGTGCGCTCCAGGTCGGTGAGGTCGAACTCCTGCACCGGCGTGCCGAAGCTCACCTTGGCCGTGATGCGGTACTCCACAATGCGGTTGTCGCGCACCTTGCAGCTCTGGTCCTGCACGTAAATGGACGAAATGTTCGGCACCGAAGTGCCCAGCTGCTCCACGGCGCGCTGCAGGGCGTCCTCGAAGCTTTTGCCGGACGAGGCCAGGATTTCAATGACTTGTTTGATGGAAGACATGTTTGGTTGATGTGAGAATGGGAAAATGTAAAAATGGGGGATGATTCGCGCTGTTCTCCGCTCGTGTACGCTGGCAGGTGTTTTTCAGTCATTCCGCCTTCCGCACCCGGCGGGGTTCCGGTGCGGCGTACTTTTGCAGGCTGTTGCCCCTGATTCTGCAATTCTCCGCATTTTCTCCATCTCACATCGAGCAAAGCATGGCTTTCCGCACCGAAAAAGACACCATGGGCGCCGTGCAGGTGCCCGCCACCGCGTACTGGGGCGCCCAAACCCAGCGCAGCATCGAGAATTTTCCCATTGCCCAGGACATCAACCGGATGCCCAAGGAAATCATCGCCGCCTTTGCTTACCTGAAAAAAGCCGCGGCCCTCACCAACCGCGACGCCGGGGTGCTGCCCGCCGACAAGGCCGCCCTGATTGGCCGGGTGTGCGACGAAATCCTGGCCGGCCAGCTCGCCGATTCGTTTCCGCTGGTGGTGTGGCAAACCGGCTCGGGCACGCAGTCCAACATGAACGTGAACGAGGTGATTGCCTACCGCGGCCACGTGCTGCAGGGCGGCCAGCTCAGCGACGAAAAGAAGGTGCTCGCGCCCAACGACGACGTGAACAAGAGCCAAAGCTCGAACGACACCTTCCCGACGGCCATGCACATCGCGGCCTACAAAATCCTGCTGGAAACCACCATCCCGGGCCTCGTGAAGCTGCGCGACGCGCTTAAGAAAAAGTCGAAGGAGTTCATGCACATCGTGAAAATTGGCCGCACGCACTTCATGGACGCCACGCCGCTCACCCTGGGGCAGGAGTTTTCGGGCTACGTGTCGCAGCTCGACCACGGCCTGCGCGCCATCAAGCACACGCTGCCCCACCTGAGCGAGTTGGCCCTGGGCGGCACGGCCGTGGGCACGGGCATCAACACCCCGCCCCACTACGCGGTGAACGTGGCCAAACACATTGCCGAGCTCACCGGCCTGCCCTTCGTCACGGCCGAAAACAAGTTTGAGGCCCTGGCCGCGCACGACGCCATCGTGGAAGCCCACGGCGCCCTGAAAACGGTGGCCGTGAGCCTGATGAAAATCGCCAACGACATCCGCATGCTCAGCTCGGGCCCGCGCGCCGGCATCGGCGAAATCGACATTCCCGACAACGAGCCCGGCTCCAGCATCATGCCCGGCAAGGTGAACCCCACCCAGTGCGAGGCCATGACCATGGTGGCGGCCCAGGTGATGGGCAACGACGTGGCCATCACGGTGGGCGGCTCGATGGGCCATTTCGAGCTGAACGTGTTCAAGCCGGTGATGATTTACAACTTCCTGCACTCGGCCCGCCTCCTCGGCGACGTGTGCCAGTCCTTCACCGACAAGTGCGCCGTGGGCATCACCGCCATCCTGCCCAATATCAAGAAGCACGTCGACAGCAGCCTGATGCTCGTCACGGCCCTCAACCCGCACATCGGCTACTACAAAGCCGCCGAAATTGCCCAAACGGCCCACAAAAACGGGTCGACACTCAAGGAAACCGCCCTCAAGCTGGGCTACGTGACCGAGGCTGAATTTGACGAATGGCTGAAACCAGAGGAAATGGTGGGCATGTAAGAACCGCTGTCATCCTGAGCGCAGCGAAGGACCTTATCACCCTCGCGCTACCTGCTTACAGCAAACTGTTCACCGGTGATAAGGTCCTTCGCTGCGCTCAGGATGACAGGCGTTGTGACCGCAGCTTTTCTTTTTCCCGGCATCTTTGTCGCCTCATGGATTTTTCTGCCCCCGTCGTCCTCGAAAACAGCTACGTCCGCCTGCGTCCGCTCGAACTCACCGACTTCGAAGCCCTCAAGCCCGTCGCCTTCGACGCCGAGCTGTGGCGCTACACCCTCACCCGCGGCGACGACGCCGTGAGCCTGGCCGCCTACCTGCGCCAGGCCCTGGAAGCCCGCGCGCAGGGCCTGCGCTACCCGTTTGCCATCGTCGACCGGGCCACCGGGCAGCTGGCCGGCAGCACCAGTTACTACAACGTGAGCGCGCCCGACCAGCGCCTGAGCATCGGCTACACCTGGGTGGGCACCGCGTTTCAGCGCTCGGGGCTGAACCGGGCCTGCAAGCACCTGCTGTTCACCCACGCGTTTGGGCGGCTGGGCCACGAGCGGGTGGAGCTGGAAACGGACGCGCGCAACCAGAAGTCGCGCACGGCCATGGCCCGCATGGGCGCCACCGAAGAAGGCACCCTGCGCAGCCACCGCCCCACGCAGGGCGGCATCCGGCGCGACACCGTTATTTTCAGCGTCATCAAACCGGAGTGGCCCGGGCTGCGCCAGTCGGTGTTCCAGGAATTTGAAGGCCGTGGCTGAGCCGGCGCACACGGAGCCGGGGCCCGCCGGCCGCCGGCGCCCGCCCGAGGGCCTGTGGCGCCGGCGCGTGGCCAGCTTCGGCCACGCCGGGCGCGGGGTGTGGGCCGCGCTGCGCTCGGAAGTGCACCTGCGCTTCCACGCCGGGGCCACGGTGGCCGTGACCGGGCTGGGGTTTTACTGCGGCCTCACGCGCCTGGAGTGGGCGCTGGTGGCCCTGGCCGTGGCGGGCGTATGGACGGCCGAGCTGTTCAACACGGCCATTGAGGCCCTGACCGACCTGGCTTCGCCGGCCTACCACCCGCTGGCGGGCAAGGCCAAGGACGTGGCGGCCGGTGCCGTGTTGCTGGCCGCGCTGGGCGCGCTGGCGGTGGGCGCGCTGGTGTTTGGCCCCCGGTTGTTCACGCCCTGATGCGCCGGGAAACTGAACCATTGCCCGCGGCGGGCGTACCCATGGGCGGCACGCCGGTTAGCGGCGCCTGCCTTCACTTTCCTTTTCGTCCCATGCGAATGCTTGCCCTGGCCGCCGCCCTCTTGCTCACCAGCGCCTGCGCCCACCAGCAGGTGAGCGTGACCACGCCCACCACCCCGCCCGAAAGCGCCAACGTGGCCGGCAACTCCACCCCCGCGCCCACCAGCGCCAACACCGTGGACCCCGTATCCGCCCGGGTGGTCGAGTCCGACACCACGGCCCGCCCGGCCTGGCTGAAGGCCCGCATCAAAGCCGTGCTGGCCGAGCGCAAGCGCAACCCCATCACCCGCATGTTGCGCTACACGTACGCGGGCCAGACGGTGTATTACGAATCGGCGCCGTGCTGCGACCAGTACTCGCAGGTGTTCGATACCAAAGGCCGCCTGCTGTGCCAGCCCGACGGCGGCATCACGGGCAAGGGCGACGGCAAGTGCCCGGACTTCGACAAAAACAAAACCAACGAGAAGCTGGTCTGGCAAGACCCCCGGTAGAATGATGAATGAGGAGTTGGGAACGAAGAATTGTTTCAACGGACCTGATTTTGCTAATTCCTCATTCTTCATTCCTCATTCTTCATTCTTTCTATGAATACTCTCGAAAAACTTGGCGCTTTCAACGTGTGGGCCAACACCACCGTGCTCGGCCGCCTCGATGAAATTGCGGCCACCGGCCAGGAACTACCCGCCGTGGTGCTGCGCCTGTTCAGCCACGTGCTCAACGCCCAGGCCATCTGGATTGCGCGCATCGGCGGCACCGCCAGCCCCGTGAAGGTGTGGCAGGAGCACGACCTGGCCGCCTGCCACCAGCTGCACACCCAAACTTCGGAGCCCCTGCACCAGCTGATGGTGCACGCCGACGAGGCCGAGCTGCAGCGCCTGGTTTCCTACTCCAACTCGCTGGGCAATGCCTACGACAGCGCCGTGCACGACATCCTGACCCACGCCGTGGTGCACGCCAGCTACCACCGCGCCCAGGTGGCTACCCGCCTGCGCGACCACGGCTTCGAACCCGTGAACTCCGACTTCATCACCTACTGCCGCGAGCTGAGCGCGGCCGGCCACACGGCCGTGAGCCTGTAGCAACCGGGGACTACCCGCATCAAAAAGGGCCGCTTCCCGGGTAGGAAGCGGCCCTTTTGGCGTACTGCCGAATTGCGGGTCCGTTAGTTTAGCGCGGTGGTGCCGAGGTCCGTCACCTGGTCGTTGGCGATGACCACGCCGGAGCGCACCACGGTGCGGTAGGGGTTCGTGCCGGCGGGGGCCGTGGTGCTGGGGAAGAATTCGACGCGGTAGCTGCCCGCGGGCAGGCCGCCCAGCTGGTAGGCCCCCGACGCATCGGCCGAGGTGCTCACCGTGTCGGGCGCAAGCAGGCCCGAGGTGCGGATGGCCAGCACCTGGGGCCGGGCCGCCACGGGCGTCACGGTGCCCCGCAGGCCACCGTGCAGGTCCTGGGCCACCACCCGGACAGCGGGCTTGAGCAGGTACCGCTCCTTTTTGTCGTTGCCGGGGTGCCAGTTGCCGCGCTCCACGATGGACCTGGCCACGTCGAAGTCGAGCAGCAGCTGGAAGGTTTCGCGCTGGCGCAGGGTGGCTTTTTCCAGCTTCAGCTTCACGCCCGAACTCTGCCCGCTGGGGGTTTTCAAATCGTAGCGCTGGCCGTCGCGGCCGATGACGTAGCTGTTGGGCCCCAGGAGGAGGCGGATTTCTTTGAGGTCGCCGGGGGCAAAGTCGTCGCTCACGAGCAGCGCCGATTTGCCGTTTACGTAATCGAGCACGTTCACAGCTTGGGGTGTGAAGCCCAGCGTTTTCCAGCCGTCCGGGTCGTTTTCTTCCTTCAGGTGCACCTCAATCTGGCGCACGTCGAGCACCACGCTCTGAAAGTCGCCGGGGGCGTCCATCAGCCGCACTTCCAGTTTGGAAGATGTCGCCGACGAATCATCGGATTTTGAACAGCTGGCCAAGCCCAGCAGGGCGGCGCAGGCAACGGGAAGAAGGCGGGTAATATTCATACGGAACTGAATAAGGGTACACAATCGGGCCGGCAACGGCCCGGCCAACCTACGGGTTGCCCACCGGCGCGGTTCAACAATGCTGCCAAAGTTTGGGCAGCCCCGCCCGGCGCTAGGGCTTGGTGGTGTCAGCCGGCGCGGAGTCGGCGGGTTTGGGCTTCGGCTTGGGCTTGCCAAACAGGCCGTTCAGGCCCTGCCCAATCTGGTTGCGCAGGCGCGCCTGGGCTTCGAGGCGGGCTTTTTCCTTCACAAGGCGGTCCTTCTCTTCGGCGGTTTGGTTGGCGGCGTCGGCGGTTACTTTGGTGCTGTCCTGCACCGCTTTCTTTTTGGTGGCGAGGCCCAGCAGGGCGTCGGTGAGCTTGGTTTTTACCACGTTGGTCACAATGGCTTTGCCCTGGTCCTTCACGCTGCCGCTGGTCAGCTTCACGCTAGGGGCCTTCACGGTGCCCCCAATGTTGAGGCCCAGCGTCACCCGGTCGGTGCCCTGAATGTCCTTCACCCCGGTCAGCTGCGTGAGCTTGCTGCTGAACGCCGCGCCGAGCTTGCCGGTGGGCACGTTCAGGGCCGTGACGTAGGCCAGCGCCCCGGCCAGGCTGTTCGAGCCGCCGAAGGTCATCTTCACGTCGCCCACGGCCAGGTCGAAGGGCTGCACCACGAGGTTGCCGTTCACCAAGTTGGCGTTGATTTTTTTGTTCACCACGAGCAGGGTTTTCAACTCGGGCAAGGTGGTGAGGCTGGCAATCTTGGTCATCACCTCCGACTGGTTAATGGCCGCCCGCACGATGTCGAACACGCCTTTGCCGGTCAGGGTGGCCAGGTTGGGCAGCATGTCCGGCCCCATCTCGCCGCTCACGTTGAAGGTGGTGCCGAACACGCCCTCCACCTGGCTGGCCAGCGGCACCAGCGTTTTGATGCTGTTGAAAGCCGAAAAGGCATTCTGAAAATTCAGGTTCTTGATGTTCAGCCCGAAGTCGAAGGTGGGGTGCGCCAGGTTCCGGCTGCTGTAGCTGCCCGTGGTGCCAAAGGTGGCGCCCAGCGTATTGAACGTCATGTTGTTGAGTCGGGCGGTCTGGTCGCGCACCGTCACGGCGCCCTGGGCATTGGTCAGCTTCAGGTTGTCGTAGGTCACGTTGTCGACGTGGCTGTTCAGCACCAGGTCAAAGTATTTGGGGATTTGCAGCACGCCGTTGGCCTTGGCCGGGGGCCGGCCGCCGGTGGCCGTGGGCCGGGCCGACACCTCGTCCACCATCCACTCGTTCACGTTGAAATTGCGCGAATTCACCGTCAGGTTGCCCTTCAGCGCCTGCCCCGGCGTGAAGAGGTAGCCCAGGTAGTTGCTCACCGTGCCCGACGCCGCAAAGTCGGAGCTGCCGGCCGTGCCGTTCACGCTTTGCAGCGCAATCTGGTTGTTGTTGAAGGTGGCCGCGCCGCTGCTGATGCGCACGCCCTGCGGCAGGTCCTTGCTGCGGTAGGTCACGTTGGTGGCGCGCACCGTGCCGCTGGCCAGCACGTTCTGGTAGCGGCCGGCCTCCACGTCGGCCATGTTGCCCTTGGCGGCAATGTCGCCGGCCACGCGGCCCGTCACGGTCATGCCCTGCAGCGGGAAAATCTTCGTGATTTTGGTGAGGTCCACCGTGCCGCGCACGTTGGTGTCGAACACCGGCTTGGCGATGTTGTGCGCGCTCAGCCGGCCTTCCAACGGCTCGCCTTCCAGCACCATCCGGAACTGCGGCAGATTTATTTGGGTGTCGTTCACCTGGCCCGTGGTGTTCACCACCGTGCCGCTGAGGTTGATGTTTTCAATCGGGGCCGGGAACTTGGCCGATTTCACGAAGCCGTTGGTCAGCCGGATGGCCGCGTTAACTACCGGCATCTGCGTTTTGGAATACACGCCCTTGGCCGTGCCATCCACGAACAGCTGCCCGCGCAGGGCCAGGTCCTTCACCGGGTACACCTTCAGGGCCTCGGCCAGGTTCACATTGGCCTTCACGCGGCCGTCCACGTTCATCGGCGCCAGCCCGTCGATGCGCACGCTGCCGTCCACCGGGTTCGGCCCCAGGTCCAGGTGAAACTGCGGGACGTTCACCTTCACGTTGTTGGTGAAGCCCGACGGGTTGTCGACCTGCATCTTGAGGTTGATGTTCTTGGCCGCCTGCGGCAAATCGGGGTACTTGAACTGCCCGTTGGTCACGGCCAGGTTCACGCCGTAACCGGGCATGTGCAAGGCATTCTGCGTGCCTTTGTAGTGGCCATCGAACGCCACCTTGCCGCTGGTTTCGATATTCTTAAACTTCTCGGTAAACACGCCCGGCACCAGGCTCAGCAAGGTTTTGAAGTCCGTTTCCAGCGCCTTAAAGGTCAGGTCGTAGGTGATATCGGTGGCGTTGGGCAACCCAATGGCGCCCGCGAAGCTGAACGGGAAGTCGTTGAGCTTAATCTTGTTGTCCTTGAACGTGTACAGGCTTTTGTTCAGGTCCATGTTCAGCGCCACGTCGGCGTCGAGCTGCTTGTCGGTCACGTAGGCCACCCCGTTGTAGGTCAGGTCGAGGTCGGTGGCCGTGGTTTGCGAGGTCAGGTCGAACACGTTGCGGGCAAAGTCGCCGCGGCCGGTGTGGTTCACGCCGCGGGCCTCCATGCTGAAGGGCAGCGTGAGGTCTTCGTAGCGCAGGCGGCCGTCGGTCATCTTCCAGCCTTGGATGGCCAGGCTCACCTGGGCCGTGTCCTGGCCCCTGGCCGCGGCGGCCGAGTCCGAAATCAGCACGTCCCAGTTGGCCCGGCCACTTTTCAGGCGACGCAAGCTCAGGTTGGGCTGCTCCAGCTCAATGGACTTGATGGCAATCTGGCCTCCTTTGACCACGCTCATCACGTCAAGCCCCACCCGCAGGTTGGGCAAATACGCCAGCGTATCGCGGCTGAACGAGTCCCGCCCAATCACGCGCAAGTCCCTAATGTTCACCGTCATGTCCGGAAACGAATGCAGCAGGCTCACGTCGATGTTGGCGGGGTCGTACTGCACCCGGGCCCGCACGCGCTGGGCAATCTGCTTATCGGCCAGCGCCCGCAGCTTGTCCTTGAACAAGAACGGCGCCGCCGCTACCGCCAGCAGCACCACCACCAAAAAAGCCAACAACCCGAGCAGAACCTTGCGCATAGCGAGAATGAAAATTTCGTGAGAGAACCCGAACAAAGGTAAAAGCCGGGCGGTGCCAGGCGGGAAAACCGGTCTGCGCCGTGCCCCAGCGCGGACGCCCCCCCCCGTTTGGTTCGGGCGCATTCGCTCCGTTCCGGTGCTTGTTGCTGCCCTCCGGTCACTTCCGCTGCTCACTCCCGCGAAACGCCGGCCTGAGCAGTGGCCAATTGGCCGCTAGAGAAATCATAAATTATTAGTGAATTATTACAACTAGAAGTTTCTGGTATATTTGGGACGATTTATTGACTTAAAAAACTACCAGTTGCAAAACATACGCTGGGTGCCGTTGCAAAGTGCTTCTCTGTTTTAAGCCGCCTAAACAGCCCCTGGCCAAACCATTTCCTCCCCTTATCAACCGCTTTGCCATTTACTATAGCCTTCATTCTTAGGTCCATGACGTTTTCTTTTTCGACTCTTTTTTCTGGTTTTCTGTGCCTGCTGTTCACGCATACCGGCCAGGCCCAAACCGCGGGCATCAGCCTGACGGGCAGCGTGCAGTCCGATGACCAGGCACCGCTTCCGGGCGCGGCCGTCACGGTCATTCACATGCCGTCGGGGGCCCGGCACGCCGCCGCCGCCGACGGCAGCGGGCGGTTCGTCGTCCCCAACCTGACGGTCGGGGGGCCCTACCTGATACGGGTGGGCGAAGGTGGCTACCGCCCCCAGACCGTGGAGAATATCTTTCTCGCAAACGGCAAAACGACCAATTTCACCATCACCCTCAGCAAGCTCGGAGCCGACGCGCCGGGCAGCGCCGGCAAAAACCGAAACAACCGGGCCAGCGAAAAAACCGAGCCGACCCTGGCGCTGGCCAAAGAAAGCATGGTGGGCGGCCCGGTGCTGATAACCACGCTGAAAAGCCCGCCGCCCCTCGTGGCGGCCATTACGCAAGTGCCCATCACCCCCACGGTGCCCCGCCCGGCCCCGTCGGTTGTCACGGCTTCGGCAGCGGCCCCGCCCGCAGCCGCGGGCCCGGCGCCGGCGCCGCGCTACGCCCGCTACCCGGCGCGCTACCCGGCGCGCTACCCGGCGCGCTACCCGGCGCGGCGCGCCGCCGCCCGCGTGGCCGACCCCATTGTACCCGGCCACTACGACACTAAGAGCGGTGATTACATTTACGAAACGGGCGTGCTCACCACCCTGAAGCTGGCCAACGGCGGGGCCATTGCCGGCGTGGGCGTTAGCTCCACCGAGAGCAACCTCTACCACTTCCTCACCAACCCGCAGGCGCAAGTAGACACCGTGGACCTAACCCAAGGCTGGTACAACTTCGACCGCGTGTTCTTCACCCCCGGCAAAGCCACCCTCACCGGCGAGTCGGTGAACCAGCTCCGCAACGTCGCCACCTTGCTCAAGGCCTACCCCCAGGCCCGCATCAAGCTCGGTGGCTACACCGACAGCACCGGCACGTACAAAGTGAACCGGCTGCTGAGCGAGGCCCGCGCCCGCACCGCTTGGGCCAGCCTGGTCGAAATGGGCATCAGCCCCGCCCGCATCGACGCCCGGGGCTACGGCCCCCGCTACGCCATTGCCCCCAACAACTCGGAGGAAGGACGCGCCAAAAACCGCCGACTGAGCCTGAAGGTGCTGCAGAAGTAGCGCCGCAGTCCACTTGGGCGCGTCGGTTCCGGAACTGTTTGCGGAAGTGCCGTTGTCTCTGGCCGTACATTCGCGGCCCCGGCACACCACCCGTGGCGCGGCTGCGTTAGGCCGGTACCCATGCCCAGGCATTTCTCTTCGTTGTTTGCGCCGGTACGGCAGGCCCTGGTAGCGGGGCTGCTGCTCGGCGGCGCGGGCGCGGCGCGGGCGCAGGACGTGTTTTTTTCGCAGCCCTTCGCCACGCGCCTGCACAGCAACCCGGCCTTCGCGGGCTTGCTCGACGACTACAGCGTGACGCTCAGCTACCGCAACCAGTACCCCACGCTGGCGGGCTCGTTTGTGAGCACCCAGGCCGCGGCCGACCTGCGCCTGAACGCCCCCGGCCAGCACCACGCCTTGGGCCTGCTGGTGAACCAAGACCGCAGCGGCCCCGTGGGCTACACCCGCTTCGAAATTGGCGGGCTTTACGCTTACCACACCCGCCTCACCGAGCGGGTGGCGCTCAGCGGCGGCCTGCGGGCCAGCTACGGCCGCCAGCGCGTGGGCTACGACAACTTCGTGTTCGGCGACCAGATTCAGGAAGACGGCCGCGTGACCGGCCCCACGGCCGAGGCGCTGGACTACGCCCCCGTGAACTACCTCAGTCTGGGCACCGGTGCCGTGCTCTACACCGACCAAGCCTGGCTGAGCGTGGCCGGCCAGCACCTGAACCAGCCCAGTTTGGGCTTCCAGCAGCAAAGCCAGCTGCCGCTGTTGCTGAGCGTGGCCGGCGGCTACAAATTCTTTGTGCTCCGGCCCGGCCCGGGCGTGGCCACCCGCGAGGTGAGCTACACCCCCGTGGCGGCCTACACGCGGCAGGGCGGCTCGCAGCGCATCGAAACGGGCGTGTACCTCACGGCGGCGCCCGTGACCCTCGGGGCCGTGTACCGCAATATTGCGGCGCTGAACAGCGTTGGCACCCAGCACGTCCTGGTCTTGGTGGCGGGCGTGCAGGCCGGCGGCCTGCGCATCGGCTACAGCTACGACGTGGGGCTTAGCCAGTTGAGTGCCGACTTGGGCGGGGCCCACGAGGTAACTTTGTCGCTGCGCGCGTTTGACCGACTAGAAAATGCCCATCGTCGGCTAAAAAGGCGTGTTTACCCGGCGGCGCCTTGTCCGGCATTTTAATTTTTTGTATTATTGCGTCCTAATTGCCTTAGCTAACCCCTCCTCCCCCATACTCATTTTAACTTTGTTATGAAATTAACTAATTATCTGCCACTGGCCATTATGGGGCTGACGGCACTGGCCAGTTGCAACAAAGGCCCCCACACCGCTAGCAATCCCGGCAAATATTCTTCGACGACGGGCATTGAGTACAACACCGAGAAGGGGATGGCGGTGGCCAATTTTAAGAAAATTCCCGAAGGGCCGGGCCTCGTCTTCATCGAAGGCGGCCGCACCGTGCTGGGCTCGCAGGAGGAGGACGTGACCATGAGCCACGACAACATCGAGCGCACCGTGACCATCGCCTCGTTCTACATGGATGAAGCCGAAGTAGCCAATATTCACTGGCTTGAGTATCTGCACTTTATTCGCACCGACTCGGCCGAAGAGTTTTACAAGTCGGCCCTGCCCGACACCACCGTGTGGGCCCGCGACCTGTCGTTCAACGACCCTTACGTGACGTATTATTTGCGCTACCCCGGCTTCCGCTTTTTTCCCGTAGTGGGCGTGAACTGGCTGCAGGCCGACGACTACTGCACCTGGCGCACCGCCAAGGTGAACGAGCGCCTCGCGGCCGGCGGCGAAAGCAAGCCCGGCAGTAAGACGGGTGGCTTGTTCGGCAAGAAGAAAAGCAAGTCTGCCGCCGGCGCCGAAGGCACGGCCACGGCCGGGGGCCTCAGCGACGGCAAAAACAACATTTCCATCGAGAACGGCAACACCCTGCCCAACTACCGCCTCCCCACCGAAGCGGAGTGGGAATACGCTGCGCAGGCCCTCATCGGCACGCAGGAAGTGGGCAACGAAAACCAGGAAGAGAAACGCATTTACCCCTGGGACGGCAAGTCGACCCGCAACGCCTACGGCAGGAAAATGGGCCAGTTTCTGGCCAACTTCAAGCGGGGCCGCGGCGACTACGCCGGCATTGCCGGCAGCCTGAACGACGGCGCCATGATTACGGAAAACGTTTACTCCTACCCGCCCAACGACTACGGCCTCTACAACATGGCCGGCAACGTGAACGAGTGGGTGCAGGACGTGTACCGCCCCCTGTCGTTTCAGGACGTGGAAGACCTGAACCCCTTCCGCCGCAACGGCGTGGGCGACCCGGCCGACAAATACGACAAGAAAGGTTACCAGTCGCTGATTGACGACCACGTGCGCGTGTACAAAGGCGGCTCGTGGCGCGACGTGGCCTACTGGCTCTCGCCCGGCACCCGCCGCTTCATGGCCGAGGATTCGGCCACGGCCACCATTGGCTTCCGCTGCGCCATGATTAACGCCGGCTCGAACAAATAGCCTGCCTAGGCAGTAGCGCCCGGTGGACAAAACAAGCCAGCCGCTTCGTTTGGAGCGGCTGGCTTGTTTTTGGGCCTTGCCGCGGACGCACCAAAAAGCCCGGCTGCATGGAGCGACCGGGTTTTTTTGATTACCTCACAACTAGCGGGCCTACTGCATCACAAGGCGCTGGCTGCGGTAAGGCGCGGCGGTGTGCGTGACTTGCAGCAAGTAAAGGCCAGGGGCCAGCCCGCCGAGCGTACGCGGAGCGACGGTGGAAGCGGGCGGCAGCTCGCGCACCAGCCGGCCCTGCGCGTCGTACACCCGCACCTGCGCCACGGCCGGCAGGCCCGCCAGCTGCGCCGAGCCGGCGGCCGGGTTCGGGTACACGCTCCACGCTTGGGCAGCGGCGCCGACCTTGGTCGCTGTGAGGATGGACTGGTCGAGCTTGGCCAGGAAGATTTCGGGCTGGCTGACGGAAGTTGACGTGATGGTGGTAGCGCCAAATTGGGCGGTGCCGGCGAAGGTGCCGCCCAGATAGGCATTACCGGCCGCGTCTATCGCCGCCCCTTTCGCGTCGCTGTATTGGTTTTGGCCGAGCGCGGACGGCGTGCCCCCAGTTCGTACCCAATCGGGTTGATTGGTGGTAATGTTAAACTGCGCGACGCAGGGCAGGCCGCCTTCAGCCCAGCCATACGTTCGGGTTGAGCCATAGAACGTGGTGGCGTTGAAATCCACGGTTCTGGTTACCAACGCGAAGCCCGTAGCTTGCGCTCTAAATGCTCGAATGGAAGAGCCACGAGGCCCCGGCAAGCCGCCCGGTATGTTTGCCGCGTAAAACACCGGCTTTACCCATTGCACCCGGCCAGCGGTGTCGCACCGGGCCACGAAGCTGGTAAACGCATTGGGTTCCGCCGATACTGCTACCGGGCCGTTGCCGCCCGTGAACGTGAGGGAAGCCCCTGTGGCGCTGTAGCCCGACAGGTACAGCGCGTTGGAGCCGGTATCGAAGCTCAGGAGCTGCGAGACAACATTGCTGCTGCCCACGCGTAACAGGTCGTTCTTTATCCACTTTACCCGGTTGGCGGCCGATATCTTGACTAGGCTGTTCGCGGTCGGAGGCGCGGCCCCCACCGTGATTTGGTCAACCGTTATGGTGCCGGAATGCCCCAGCAGCCAGTACAACGCGTCGGCATCGTCGGTTTTCAACTCTCCCCCGTAAGCGTAGCCTCCCACCACGCCTACTCGGCGTACCCAGGCCACCTGGCCGGCGGCGGTGTATTTTAGCAGTACCGCGTCCACGCTGCCAATGGGTGGATAGTTCTGTCCATTAACTGTTAGTTGGCCCTGGCTATTGGAATTGGCCGATACGTAGCAGTTGCCGACGCCGTCGCGGTGCAACGCCGTAACGCCTACTCCGCCGTATACTGGCGACGGGGTGTTGGCCCATAATAACGCTCCATTCGCATCAACTGCCGCGACGAAGGTTAATGCCCCGTAGTACCCGCCTGGTGCCGCCAAGCCCAATAAGGCGGCTCCAGCCAACGGGGGGGCGGTGCTGTTAAAACTGGCCAACGATAGGTTATCCCCAGTTACATTGCCGTAATATCCGGCCAGCGTACAGCGCCCGCTCGGCTCTACGACTAGGGCCGAGGCCGCGTCGTCGCCGCTGCTTTGCAGGGTGCGCTGCCAGAGCAGCGCCCCGTTGGGGTCGTACTTGGCCAGAAAAATATCGGAGCCGCCCGCGCTATCGGTGGGGGCCCCCACCAGCGGCGGGGTACTGGCCGTGGTGCCTAGCAGATATAAGTTGCCGGCCGCGTCACGACCCAATCCGGCTACGCTGTTTTCTGTCGTAGCATTGGGCACATAGGTACCCAACTTGTTGACCCAACCCCAGCCGGGTGGGCTTTGGGCGTGGGCAGAAGCAACTAGGGCCAGCCCCAGGGCCAGCGTAATCCAGGCCGTGTTAAAGTACTTTTTCATAGCTATTGGCGGGGGAAAGCAGGCGTGGAAACAGGAACAGGAGCAGGAGCCGTCGCGCGTTGCGGGCCGACGATACGGACGCAGTTGGGCGTGGTTACGGTGCGCAAGCGCACCGCCGCCAGGCCACAGTAGGCGTGCGTCGTGAATTGGACGCGGTAGGTGCTGCTGGCCCCAAAAGGATAGATGGCATCGAGTTGGGTTCGCCCCAACGGCTGCTGAAAGACTGTGGACTCGTAATGGGTGCCGGCTATAAGGGCACCAGCCGCCGTCACTTGGTCAATCTCCAACTTATACCAGTCGTAGTTGACTGCCGCCCGGCTATCGAACCAAATGGGCACGGGCATGCAGCCGGGGATGACTGACAGGTCGAACGTGGCCGTGGGCGGCAGGCAGTTACTGCACTTGTATACGTAGCGACTTTTGAGGCAGGTGTTCAGATTGTCCTGCATGATATTTATTTGGCAGGGTGCCAGGGCGGCTTGCGCCGCGTTGTAGTCCATCAGGTTGTTCGACACCTTGTTCGAAGCGTCGCAGTCCACAATCGCGGGCTCGTTCAGGTTCCAGCAGTTGGCATTCATCGGGGCGTCCGGGCACTCGCCCCACGAGTAGGCACCGTACTGAAACGGGTGGTTAAGCCCCAGCAAATGGCATAGCTCATGGTTTAACGTGCTGGATATCTGCCAAGGTTGCCTGTTAGAAAGTACGTAGCCCGTCCACGGACTGGCAGCTACTGCCCACATTTGGGCCGGGGCGGCTTGTGTATTGCAAATGGCTTGATTAGAGCCCCAAACGTATCCCCTGTTAGCTACATTATTTGTTACAGGCTGGCCTGAATTTGTATTCCCTATGGGGCCTACGTAAGGCCAATCGAATTCCTCTGTCAAAAAGAGATTAATGACCGAGTCACCCCGAACGCAAAGAGGCGCAAAGCCGCCGGCACTGGTACTGGTAGTGCCCGCATTTCTGCGGTAAAGAGTGCTTTTATCAAAAAAGACCCCGTCCAGCACCCACCTTATTCGTTTGGCAACGGGCGTGAGCGCGCTGCCGGGGGCCAGGCTCAGAACCGGATTCTGGTTCATTTGGCCGTTCATGGCGTACAGCAGCCCTTGAGCGTAGTCGTAGCCCGTGGTGGCGGTGCCGGGGGTACCGGGACGGCCGTCGTCAAACGGCCCGAAGCTGCCCGTGCCGTCGTCGTGCTGCAAAAAGTGGATGTTGACCCGAATATTCTGCACTTCAGAGCAGGGCGCAGTGGGGGGCTGGCACGTTGTGCAGGGGCCAACAATTGACGGAGTTTGGCTGCCGTTGCTCACCACGCTGCACACCATCTGGGTTTGGGCAAAGGTGCGAGAGGCCATGTAGAGTGAATAATTGAATGTAATTACTTTTCAACAACCAGCAAGCAGCGGCTCTTATTTATTTTCAAAAAGTTACCGGCCCGCGCAGGCGATGGTGGCGATGCTGATTTCGGCGGCCCCCGCCGCCAGCAGCGCCGCGCCGCAGGCTTCCAGCGTGGCGCCGGTGGTGAGCACGTCGTCGACCACCAGCACGCGCTTGCCGACGATGGCCACGGGGTTGTCGACTTCAAACACCGTGGCCACGTTTTCCCAGCGCTGGGCGCGGTTCTTTTTGGTTTGGGTTTTGGTGTTGGCGGTGCGGCGCAGGGCGGTGTTGCTGGCGGGCACTTGCAGGCCCTCGGCGAGGCCGGTGGCGAAGGCGGCGGCTTGGTTGTAGCCGCGCTTGGCCAGCTTGCGCGGGTGCAAGGGCACGGGCACGATGAGGTCGAAGTCGGGAGCAAAGCCGGCGGCGCGCAGCTCGGCCCCGTAGAGCTGGCCCAGGGAGGTGCCCACGTCGCGCTGGCCCTGGTATTTGAGCTCGTGCAGCAGGTGCTGCACCCGGCCGTGGCGCACAAAGCGCAGGTAGCTCAGGGCATGCCGGATGGGCAGCTTGCCCCAGAAGCGCCGGCCCAGCGGGTTCTGCCCGGGCGGCAGGCGGTGGAAATCGGTGTAGGGCAGCTCGGCGCGGCAGCCGGTGCAGAGGTGGTGTTCGCCCGTCACCAGGGGCTCGCGGCAGGCCAGGCACAGGCGCGGGTAAATCAGGCCGAGGAAATCCTGCCAGAGGGAACGCAGCATGGGTAGTAGAGGCGGGGAGTGGTTTGGGGAGTAATTTTGGGTGAGCAATGTACACCGCGCTCCACAAGGCGGTCCTGCTCATCTGGTGTCCGCTTGCCGAAGCATCGCTACCGTGAGCGTGATTCTGATTAGTTAAGTGGTGGCGATGCTTCGGCAAGCTCGGCACGACGTTCTTTTTTCTTTTTGCCCCATGCAATTATGTCCCAAGTAACCGAATTTAACGAGTACCGCCAGCGGATGAACGAAACCATCCTGGCGGCCGACAACAAGGTCATTAAGCGGTTTTTTAACCTCGACACCAACACCTACGCCGCCGGCGCCCTCGACGTGAAAACCAAGGAAATGCTGGGCTTGGCCTGCTCCATGGTGCTGCGCTGCGACGATTGCATCAAGTACCACGTGGGCAAATGCTTTGAGGAAAAGCTCACCGACGAGGAGATTTACGAGGTGTTCGCCATTGCCAACGTCATCGGCGGCAGCATCGTGATTCCGCACTTCCGCCGCGCGGTGGAGTACTGGGAAATCCTGAAATCGGAAGCCGGCAGCGGGGCCCACGACGGCGCGGCCCTGGCCGCCCACCAAGCCGCGCACGGCGCCGAACCCACCGCATGAGCGAGGACCTAAACCTCCTGGCAGCAACTGAACACCCCGAAGCCGAAGCCGACTTTGAGGCCCGCTGGGAAACGCTGATGCGGGAACTGGAGGTCCGCTTCGGCAAGCGGCCCGATTTGAACGCGCTGCTGCTGCTCATCGGCGTGCAGGAGCTGAACCAGGGCGTGGCCACCTTCACCAAAGAGCAGAAGCAGGACCTGATGCACATCGCCACCTGCCGCCTCTTCAGCCTCAGCGGCCACTACGAACTGGAGCGCGTGGACGAAGACGGCTGGCCGCACTACAAGCTGCTCCGCCCCGTGCCCTTCGCCAACCTGAAGGAGCAGGAGCGGATGCTGAAGTGGCACGTACTGGAGTATTTCGCGCTGGACCCGGGCGATAGTTTGTGATTCTACAGAACGTTCTGATGGCCCGTCATGCTCATCTGGCGTTCTGCCCGTCGTGAGTACACCTTCATCCTAAAAATGAAAATCATTTCCTACAACGTCAACGGCCTGCGCTCGGCAATCAGCAAAGGCTTGCTGGGCTGGGTGGCTGAAGCCGCGCCCGACGTGCTCTGCCTGCAGGAAATCAAAGCCAGCCGCGAGCCGATGGACGTTTCCGGCTTCGAAGCGTTGGGGTACAAAGCCTACCTGCACGTTGCCCTCAAGCCGGGCTACAGCGGGGTGGCCACGTTTACGAAAGTGGAGCCAAAAGCCGTCGTCCACGGCTGCGGCCAGAGCTGCTACGACGACGAAGGCCGCGTGCTGCGGCTCGATTTCGAGAACGTGTCGGTGCTGAACACCTACATGCCTTCGGGCACGAGCGGGCCGGACCGGCAGGCCTTCAAAGTGGAATGGCTGCACTTTTTCCGGCAGTACGTGACCGGCCTGCAAGCGGAAAAGGTGCCGCCACTGCTCATCGGCGGCGACTTCAACTGCTGCCAGACGGCCATCGACCTGCACAACCCCAAGGCCAACCAGAACAGCCCCGGCTACACGCCCGAAGAGCGGCAGTGGTTCCGGGATTTGCTGAATGATGGGTTTGTGGACACCTTCCGGCACCAGCACGGCGCGGCCGAGGGGCACTACTCGTGGTGGAGCTACCGGGCCGGTTCGCGCGCCCGCAACGTGGGCTGGCGCCTCGACCATTGGCTGGCCGCGGCCGCGTTGCAACCGCGCCTGACCGGCGCGGGTCTGTTGCCCGACGTGGTGCACTCCGACCACTGCCCGGCCTGGGTAGAAATAGGGTAGGAGGGTACGGGGGCAAGAAGGCGTAGGGGAAACGAAGAAAAAAGACCTTCCTGCCCTCTTGCCCCCATACCCTCTTGCCCTACACTGCGAACCAAGCGCCTCGTCTTGCTGTATCTTTCCTGACTAAGACCCCACCTATGGAGATGACGATGGCGGGCGCCGCCGCGGGGGCCCACTACCCCGCCCTGGCGCGGGTGCGCACGGAGCTGGAGGCCTTCAAGCGCAAGTTTTACCTGAACCTGCTGGTGCGGGGCCTGCTGGTGGCCGGCGGGCTGCTGCTCACGTTTTTTGTGGTGTTCAACGGGCTCGAGTATTTTCTGTACCTGCCCACGGCGGTGCGGGCGGGGCTGTTGTTTGGGTTTATCGGCTTGACGGGCTACAGCTTCGTACGCTGGATTTGGACGCCGCTGGCGGCCCTCACCAACCTGCGCCGGCTGCTGAGCGACGAGCAGGCGGCCCGCCGGGTGGGGGAGCTGTTCCCCGAAGTGCAGGACCGGCTGCTGAACGCGCTGCAGCTGCAGGGCCAGGCCCGCGACAACGCCCTAGTGGCCGCCAGCCTGGAGCAGCGCGCCGCCCAACTCGGCAACATTTCCTTCGCCCGGGGCATCGACATTCAGCAGCAGAGCCGGCCGCTGTGGAAGTACGCCGCCGTGCCGGTGGCCGTGCTGCTGGCCTTGCTGGCGTTTTACCCCAGTTTTTTGGTGCAGGGCACCGAACGCATCTGGCACTACCGGCGGGCGTATGCGCCGCCCGCGCCGTTTCAGTTTGTGATTAAAAACCCCCGGCTAACGGCGTTTCGGGGCGAGGATTTTACGCTGGACGTGGGCGTGGCGGGCGCGGCCCTGCCGGCCGAGGTGAGCATCCGCTACGGCCGCGGCGAGCGGCGCCTGAGCAAAGTGGCCGGCCGCGGCGACCAGTTCCGCTACACGTTTGAGCAGCCGCAGGGCACTGTGAATTTTCGACTGAAGGGCGCCGGGTTCGATTCGCCGGAATACCAGCTCACGGTGCTGGAGCGGCCCAATCTGCGGGATTTTAACGTCACCGTCTCTTACCCGGCCTACACCGGCAAGGCGGCCGAAACCATCGAAAACGGCGGCAACCTGACCGTGCCCGAAGGCAGCACGGTGCGCTGGGAATTCGCCACGGCCGCGACGGACGAGCTGGCCCTGGTGTTCCAGAATCCTGATGAAACCGTGGCGGCCAGCAGCGCCGATGCCGACAACGGCACTTTCGTGGCCACGCGGCGGGTGCTGCGCTCGCAGCCCTACTTGCTGCGCCTGAAGAACCCGGCCAGCCTGAACCGCGACCCCATTTCGTACCAGCTCACGGCCGTGCCGGACCTGGCGCCTACGCTCACGCTGGAGGCTTTTGCCGACACCGTGACGCGGCGCTACCTGGCCCTGGGCGGCACCGCGCGCGACGATTACGGCCTCACGCGCCTGGAGCTGCACTACGCCCTGCGCCGCGCCGGCCAGGGCCCGAACGCGGCCCCGGGTGCGCAGCGCGCCACCGCGCTGGCGTTGCCCCGCGAGAGCGCCGGCACCTACGCCTACACCTGGAACCTGAATCCGCTGAACCTGCAGCCCGGCGACCGCCTCGAATACTACGTGGAGGCTTGGGACAACGACGGCGTGCACGGCCCCAAAGCCACCCGCACCCGCCCGGCCGAG
>Ga0123338_10001269_pt1 | contig 24550 bp, 20 predicted proteins | sample grotaG_FD_89793 | JGI IMG/M metagenome (GOLD analysis project Ga0123338, IMG submission 89793) | Glacier valley bacterial and archeal communities from Borup Fiord, Nunavut, Canada, to study Microbial Dark Matter (Phase II) -... | ecosystem: Environmental > Aquatic > Freshwater > Ice > Glacier ...
CGCGCCGATCAGCGGGGCGATCTTGGCCCCGATCCGCTGCGGTGCGCCGATCCAGTCCGCGCTGTTCCAGCTGCGGATCAGATCGTGGCCCCATTGGCGCGTTACCGCGTCGGCGATCAGGGCGGGCGTGTGCGCCGGCAGGCACCCGAGCGAATTGCCATCGAGGTAGATGACCCCCGCAGGCAGCACGAAGTGCGCGCGCATGGCACCAAGCGGGTCGCGCGCATCGAGCGCGAGGGCGTCGTCGCGGGTCATAGCGCGGTGCGGACCGACAGGAGTTCGGGGAAGAACACCAGCTTGAGCACCGCACCCAGATACGCCGTCCCCGCCGAGCCGCCCGTGCCACGCTTGAAGCCGATGATGCGCTCGACCGTCTTCAGATGGCCGAAGCGCCAGCGTTGCAGGTTATATTCAAGATCAACGAGCTTTTCGGCGAGTTCATACAGATCGAAATAGCGCGTCGGATCGCGGTAGATCGCCATCCACGCCGCTTCTACGTGTGCGTCCGGGTGCTCCGGCCGTTCGGGAATGTCGAACCCGCGCTGCCGCAACAGCCCGAGCGCGACATCGTAGATGCCCGGCCGCGCATATTCGGCAGCGAGCGCGGCATGGAACACCGGCTCGCGCGCGAAACGCGCCAAATGTTTGGGGTCGCGCGCGCCCAGCACCGCTTCGAGCATCCGGTATTGGTGCGACTGGAAGCCCGAACTGGTCCCGAGCTCGGGCCGCATTCCGTTGAACTCGATCGGCGTCATCGTCGCGAGCACGTCCCAGCTCGTGATCATCTGCGTCTGCGCGCGCGAGACGCGGCTCAGCATCTTGAACGCGGGCCTCAGATCGTCCGCAGCTATGCGGTCGCGCGCGGCGCCGAGTTCGTGCAGCATCAGCTTCAGCCACAATTCGCTCGCCTGATGGATGACGATGAACAGCATCTCGTCGTGCGCATCGGAGCGCGGATGCTGCGCGGAGAGCACGCGTTCGAGATCGAGATATCCCGCGTAGGTGAGATCGTCAGCGTCCACGCAAAGCCGCTACGCCCAACGCGGGGCAGGGGGCAAGCCGGAACCGGCGCTGGGGCGTGCCCGTTGCGCTGCCGAACCCCGGAGACGCACGATGGACGAGACCCCGCACGCCAAAATCACCCGCAAGGCCGACCTCGGCGATCTGACCGACGGCGCAGGCCAAGATCGCACCTTCGACGTGGTGACCGACGAGAACGATACGCTGATCTCGGCGGCGAAAGTGATCGGCACGCCCGTCTACAATGGCGCGGGCGAGCGGCTGGGCAGCATCGATTCGCTGATGCTGAACAAGCGTGCCGGACGCATCGCCTATGCAGTCATGAGCTTCGGCGGTGTGCTCGGCATCGGCGAGCGCTACCACCCGCTGCCGTGGGCGCGGCTAACCTTCGACGACGATCGCGGCGGCTACAATATCGATCTCAGCCCCGCCGAACTTGCCGACGCGCCGCATTTCACGCGCGAAGACCTCGAGCGCATCGACGCGAGCGCCCACGGTACCGCGCTGCGCGACTATTATGGGACGACGAGCTGGTAGCCGTCCCGGCGCGAACGGTCAGCCGATCGCGCGCAACGTCGCGGCGACGCCCTGGATTACCGAAGCGAGGCGGACCGCGGCCTGGATCGTCTCGGTCTTCACATCGTGCTGGGCGAGGACTTTCTCGTGCGCGTCGATGCACATGCCGCAGCCGTTGATGGCACTGACCGCCATACTGAACAGTTCGAAATCGACCTTCTCGATGCCGGGTGCGCCGATGACGTTCATCCGCAGGCGCGCGGGCATTTTGGCGTAATCCTTGTTCCCCGCGAGGTGGGTGAAGCGGTAGTAGACGTTGTTCATCGCCATGATCGCAGCGGCGGCCTTGGCGGCGGTGAGCGCTTCGGGCGTGAGTTTGGGGGCGGCCTCAGCTTCGGCCGCCTCGATCAGCGGGCGGTATCCGGTCGCGTGCGCGCAGGCAACGAGCAGGCCGTATTTGCGCTGGTCAGTGAGTGTAGTTTCGCCGAGCAGCGAGCCGATGTTGAGGCGCAGATCCTTGGCATAGTCCGGGATCGTGCGCGCGAGATCGGTAAGGGTCATGGTATTCCTTTCTTGCCCTCTCCCGCGAATGCGGGAGAGGGACAGCGCCGAAGGCGCGGGGTGAGGGAGCGGCCGCGTCAGCGCAGGGCGCGCCCTCCCTCACCCTCGCTTCGCTACGCTTCGCATTTCCCTCTCCCGCGTTCGCGGGAGAGGGATTGGCCTACGCGCTCGGGTGCAGCGTTTCCGCGCCCGCCTGCCAGTTGCACGGGCACAGCTCGTCGGTCTGGAGCGCATCGAGCACGCGCAGCGCTTCGGCGGGGTTACGCCCGACGCTGTCCGCGTTGACCTGCACATGCTGGATTACATTGTGCGGATCGACGATGAAGGTGGCGCGGTAGGTGACGCCGTTCTTGCGGTCGATGATGCCCAGCGCGGATGCGAGCTCATGACCGTTGTCCGCCAGCCACGGGAAATCCGCCTTGGCGAGCCGCTCGTCTGACTTGCGCCATGCGAAGTGGACGAAATCGGTATCGAGGCTGGCCCCGATCAGCACTGCATCGCGATCGGCGAAATCATGTGCGAGCTCGCCGTAGCCGATGATCTCGGTCGGGCAGATGAAGGTAAAGTCCTTGGGCCAGTAGAAGACGATCTTCCACTTGCCGCCGAGCGAGGGATCGCTGAGCTTGAGGCGCTCGCCTGCGGGCAGCGCGGCGACGCCCTGCTGCACGGGAAGATCGAAATCGGGGAAATGGTCGCCAACGGTCAGCATGGGATAACTCCTGTTGCGGGGGGGGTGTCCGGGACGCGAGATAGGATGGCGCGCGCAATCGGTCCAATTGATTGTCTCGGCCGACTATGATCGAAGCGATCGATGATCCTACCCACGCTCAAGCAGCTCGAATATCTGGTTGCGCTGGCGGACGCGCGCCATTTCGGCCGCGCGGCGGCGGCGGCGCATGTCACCCAGTCCACGCTGTCGGCCGGGATCGCCGAACTCGAACGGCTGCTCGGCACCACGCTGGTCGAGCGCGGCCGTCGCATCGTGCTGACGCCGGTGGGCGAGCGCGTGGCGGAGCGCGCGCGCGCGGTGCTAACCCAGGCGGAGGGGCTGGTGGAGGCGGCGCACGCGGGGGCGCGGCCGCTCGCGGGGGCGCTGCGGCTGGGCGTGATCCCGACAATCGCGCCCTTCCTGCTGCCGCGCGCGCTTCCCGGGCTGCGCGCGCAATATCCCGAACTGCGGCTGTATCTGCGCGAGGAGACGAGCGCGCCCTTATGCGAGGCGCTGGCCAAGGGTGCGCTCGATGCGGTGCTGCTCGCATTGCCGTGGGCGTGCGGGGACGTGGCGACCGCGCGGCTGTTCGACGATGCGTTCTACGTGGCGTTCAACGAGGGCGACCTGGATGGGCCGCCGCCCACGGTCGCGCCCGATGCGTTGCTGCCGGACCGGCTGTTGCTTCTGGAGGACGGGCATTGCTTGCGCGGGCAGGCGCTGGCGGCCTGCGGGCGACCCGAGCTGCGCGCCGATCCCGATGTGCGTGGCACGTCCTTGGGCACATTGGTGCAGATGGTGGCGAACGGGCTGGGGATGACGCTGCTGCCGCGCATGGCGATCGACGCGGGAATATTGACAGGCACGCGCGTGCTGGCGCGGCCGCTGGCGGCACCCGATCCCAGTCGCACGATCGCGCTGGTGTGGCGTTCGTCCTCGCCGCGAGGAGAAGAATTCGCGCTGCTCGCGGACGCATTGCGGGCGGGCGCATCGCCGAAAGATACGTCCATATCGGACTGAATTGTGGCGCCCGCGCGGGGGCGGCCGTCACCTGCTGCATGGATAGCTTCCACGCTCGCCCTCGGCACGCCTCCCGTTTGGGTTGGCGGGAGATTCTCTCGCTCGGCGGGGACGACGATCCTGTTGCCGCGCGCCTTCGCGCCGAACAATTGACCGAGCTGCGCCGCGCGCTGCCGGTGATGTTGCTCACCGTGGGCAGTCACGCGCTCGCCCTGGTGTCGGTGCTCCAGCGCAGCCGCTTCGCTCACGCCGCACTGATCTGGCTTGCGCTGATCTGCGGGATAATGGGCTGGGCGATCTACACCGCGTGGCGCAACGCCCGCGTCGAGGCGGGGCCGCGCCGTCTGGCAGCACGGATGCGGCGCGGCGCGGCGTGTGCTGCGGCGATCGCGCTGTTGTGGAATGCGATGCTGGTATGGACGATCCCCGAGGTAGCACCCGGGCAGGTGATCGCGCTCAGCACGATCCAGCTCGCGCTGCTCGCGGCGGGGGCCTATTGCATCGGCCCGGCCCCCCTCGCGGCACTTCTGTATGTAGCGATCTTCATCGTCGCGCACGGCCTGCTTGCTGCGATGGCGGTCGTCCACGGCGTGGCATCCCCCTATGTGCTCGGACTGATCGTGGTGATCGGCATCGCGATTGCACGGGGCATCTGGCAGACCGCGCAGGCGGTGGCGCGTCAGGTCGCGGCGCGCGAGGAATTGCGCGAGCGGGGCCAGATGATCGAGATGCTGCTGAGCGAGTATGAGCGCGCGGGTGCCGACTGGCTGTGGGAGACCGACGCGCAGGGGCTGTGCAAGCATCTGTCCCCGCGCTTTGCCGAGATCGCGGGGCGACCCGTCGATGACTTCATCGGCAAGCTGCTCTTCGATCCCGGCCAATCGACGACGCCGGGGCACGAAGGCCTGGCGCGTGCTGTCGAAAAACTGCAACCTTTTCGCGGGGTGGAGGTCGGGCCGACGCTCGGCGGCGAGCAGCGCTGGTGGAGCCTGAGCGGCACGCCGCGCTTCGATGGGCACGGGCGTTTTGCCGGCTTCACCGGGGTGGGATCGGATGTCACCGAACAGCGCCGCGCGCGGGCGCAGATCGAACGCATGGCGACCAGCGACGGGCTGACCGGGCTGGCGAACCGCGCCGCGATCCGTGGCCATATTCAGTCCGCGCTCGATGCGGTGCGCTGCGGCGGCAGCGGTGGCTGCGCGGTGATGATGATCGATCTCGATCGCTTCAAGGACGTCAACGATACGCTCGGCCACCACTTCGGCGACGAGCTGCTGCGCGAGGTGGCAAAGCGGTTGCAGACCGCGCTGTCGCACGGGGGTGCGGTTGCGCGGCTGGGCGGGGACGAGTTCGCCGTCGTGCTCTCGGGCGTCAATGCCGCGACCGCACGCGCCGTGGGGGCGCGTATCGTCGAAGCCTTGTCCGAAGGCTATACGTTGAAGGGGAGCGCGGTCCGCATCGGCGCGAGCGTGGGCGTGGCGATGGGGCCGAGCGACGGCGACACGATCGACGACATCCTGCGCGCCGCCGATCTCGCGCTCTATCGCGCCAAGGACGACGGGCGGGGGCTGGTGCGGCTCTACGAGCCCGCGCTTCATCACGATGCCGAAGCGCGGCGAACGCTGGAGATGGCGCTGCGCGGCGCGCTGCGCGAAGACCAGTTGAGCCTGATGTTTCAGCCGATCGTCGATCTGGCGGGCGGCGCGGTCGTGGGGTTCGAGGCGCTGCTGCGCTGGAAACATCCCGTGCTCGGCCAGGTTTCGCCCGCGCAATTCATCCCGGTGGCCGAAGAACTGGGGCTGATGGACCAGATCGGCGAATGGGTGCTGCGCCAGGCGTGCGCGTGGGCGGCGCGCTGGCCTTCGCATATCGGCATCTCGGTCAACCTGTCGCCGAGCCAGCTGGTGAACGCGCGCCTGCCGGGCATCGTGCTGCACGCGCTCGCCGCGCACGGCATAGCCCCCGAGCGGCTGGAGCTGGAGGTGACAGAGAATATCTTCCTTAACGAAACCGACAATACGCGCGGCGCGCTCGATCAGCTCGCGCGCCTCGGCGTGCGGATCGGGCTCGACGATTTCGGGACGGGCTATTCCTCGCTCGGCTATTTGCGCACCACCGTGTTCAACACGATCAAGATCGATCGCTGCTTCGTGCGCGATGCCGTGGACGGCAGCAGCCAGTCGGCCGCGATCGTGCGGCATATCGTCGGGCTTGCCGCGAGCCTTGGCATGGAGACGGTGGCCGAAGGCGCGGAGACGCAGCAGGAGCTGGACGCGGTCAGGGCGCTCGGCTGCGGGCTGGTGCAGGGCTATTTCACCGGACGGCCGATGGCGGCCGAGGATGCGGTCGCGCTGGTGGCGCTGCCCGTGCAGGTGGCGCGCGCGGCGTGAAGCGACGGGGCGGTGTGGCTTGCGGGCAACGGCGCGCTCCCCATATCGGCGAGGGAAACACGATCCTGAAAGACCCCTCCGCTTCATGTCCGAACAACCCGTCTGGCACGGAACCACGATCCTCTCTGTGCGCAAAGGCAATAAAGTCGTCGTCGCGGGCGACGGTCAGATCACCTTGGGTGCCACCGTCATCAAGCCCAACGCGCGCAAGGTGCGCCGCCTGGGCAAGGATAATGCGGTTGTCGCGGGGTTTGCGGGTGCGACGGCGGATGCGCTGACGCTGTTCGACCGGCTCGAAGCCAAGCTCGAGAAGCATCCGGGCCAGTTGACCCGCGCAGCGGTGGAACTTGCCAAAGACTGGCGCACCGATCGCTACCTGCGCCGCCTCGAAGCCAGCCTGATCGTCGCGGACGCGCAGGCGACTTTCGTCATTACCGGCGTGGGCGACGTGCTCGAACCCGGCAGCGGCGTGACTGCGATCGGCTCGGGCGGCAATTACGCGCTCGCAGCCGCGCGTGCGCTGATCGATCTTGACATGGATGCCGAAGAAATCGCGTGGCGCGCGATGAAGATCGCCGCCGAAGTGTGCATCTACACCAACGACAATGTGACCATGGAAGTCGTAAACATATGACTGCTACCGTCTATCCGCTGCCCGCCGCCGCTGCCGAAGAACCTACCGTTGCGCTCACCCCGCGCGCGGTGGTTGCCGCTTTGGACCGGCACATCGTCGGCCAGCAGGATGCCAAGCGCGCGGTCGCCGTCGCGCTGCGCAACCGCTGGCGCCGCCAGCAGCTCGAACCCGGGCTGCGCGACGAGGTCAGCCCCAAGAACATCCTGATGATCGGCCCGACGGGCGTGGGCAAGACCGAGATCAGCCGCCGCCTGGCCAAACTCGCCGATGCGCCGTTCATCAAGATCGAGGCGACCAAGTTTACCGAAGTCGGTTATGTCGGCCGCGACGTCGACAGCATCATCCGCGATCTGGTCGAAGAAGCTATCCGCCTCGTGCGCGAGGGCAAGCGTGCGGCAGTGCGCGCTGCAGCCGAGGAATCGGCCGAGAAGCGGCTGCTCGATGCGCTGGTAGGCAAGGATGCGAGCGAGGCGACACGCGCGGCGTTCCGCGATCGTTTCAGGGCGGGTGCGCTCGACGACCGCGAGATCGAGATCGAGGTGGAGGAAGCCGCCAACCCGATGCAGGGCCTCGATATTCCGGGCATGCAGCCTGGGCAGGTCGGCATGATCAACCTCTCGGACATGCTCGGCAAGGCGATGGGGCCGCGCACCAAGCGCCGCAAGATGGGCGTTCCCGCTGCATGGAAGGCACTGGTCAACGAGGAAGCGGACAAGCGGCTCGACCAGGACGAAATCGTGCGCGCCGCGATTGAGAGCGCCGAGCAGAACGGGATCGTGTTCCTGGACGAGATCGACAAGATTGCGGTCAGCGACGTGCGCGGCGGATCGGTGAGCCGCGAGGGCGTGCAGCGCGACCTGCTGCCGCTGATCGAGGGTACCACGGTTGCCACGAAATACGGCCCGGTCAAATCGGACCACATCCTCTTCATCGCTTCGGGCGCATTCCATGTGGCAAAGCCCGCCGACCTGCTGCCCGAATTGCAGGGGCGGCTGCCGATCCGCGTCGAATTGCAGGCGCTCAGTGTCGAGGACTTCCGGCGCATCCTGTGCGACACCGAGGCGAGCCTGATCCGGCAATATACCGCGCTCATCGGCACCGAGGGCGTGACGCTTAGCTTCACCGACGACGGCATCGACGCGATCGCGCGCACCGCCGCCGAGGTAAACGAGCGGCTGGAGAACATCGGCGCACGGCGGCTGTCGACGGTGATGGAGAAGCTGCTGGAGGATGTGAGCTTCGATGCGAGCGAGCGCGGCGGCACGCATATCGCGATCGACGCGGCTTATGTGGACGCGCACCTCGCCCAAATCGCGCGCGACAACGATCTGAGCCGGTTCATCCTATAGGCAAATCCGGGGACAAGTTGCGGATTTCGTCGGCACCGACGTTCCATTTACTGCTGCCCTCCAGGCGAAATCCGTTACCTGTCCCCGGATTTGCGTGTTGCAACGCAGCAACATTATCCGGCGGAATGCGACCGCGATGCACGCTTTTGTCGAATAGCGGTTGCGCGCTCCGTTGTGGCGGCGAGACTGACGTCTCTTCGACAGGAGGCGGGATGCGCAAAACGGTTTTGGCTCGATCGACCGCGACGGCGGCGATATGGGTAGCGATGACGGCGGCGGCGTTCGCCCAAACCGCGACCGGCGATGCGACCAATGCCGCGCCTGCCAACACGCCGTCGAGCGCCGTCGCACCGGTGGGTGGCGAGGTGGTCGTCACCGGCAGCCGTATTCGCCGCGATCCGCTCAGCCTTGCCGCACCCGTTACCTTCATCGACAAGGCGGCGGTCGAGCGCACTGGCCTGAGCGCGATTGCCGACGTGCTCCAGCGCCTGCCGATCTCGGGCGGCGGACTGAACACGCGTAACAATTCCAGCGGCAATCTCGGCAATCCGCCCGATGGCGGCGGCGTGGGCGCGGGCGCGGCGCAGATCGATCTGCGCTATCTGGGCGCGAACCGCACGCTGGTGTTGCTTGATGGCCTGCGCGTCGTGCCCGGCGCATCGGCGAGTGGTATTCCCGCCTCGGTCGATCTCAACATCATCCCCAACGGCGCGATCGAGCGGATCGAGGTGCTGCAGGACGGCGCCGCACCGATCTACGGCTCGGACGCGATCGCGGGTGTGGTCAACATCATCACGCGCAAGAAGCAGCGCGGCTTCGAGGGCACCGCACAGGCAAGCGGCTATTTCGAAAAGGGCGATGGGTTCACGCAGGATTATTCGCTGAGCTATGGCGCGGGCAACGACCGCGTGAACATCGTTGCGGGCGCGAGCTACACCAAACAGGATGCGGTCTTCGCCTCGGACCGCGCGATCTCGGCCTATCCCACCCCCTACGCCACAAGCTGCGCTGCGGGCGGCTGCTCGAGCGCTACGTTGCTCGGCCGGTTCGACATCAACAACCAGATCGCCGACCGCTCGCTGATCCGCCTCGCGCTGCGCCAGCCAACCGCAGGCAAGCCGGTCTTCGATCCGCTGAACCCCACCGGCGCGAACACCAGCTTCAAGGCGTTCGGTACCGAGGACCGCTTCAACTTCAAGCCCTACAACTACCTCGTCACGCCCAACGAGCGCTATGGAGGCTTCGTCAATGCGTCGGCGGATTTCGGACCGGTAACGGCGCGCGTGAAGGCGATCTACAACCGGCGCGAATCGGCAAACCAGGCCGCGCCGCTGCCCTTGTTCCTCGGCCCGGGAGGCGGCAACGGCAATCTGCTCGATACGATCACGATCGACGGCAGCAACCCCTACAATCCCTTCGGCACGCTCTCCTCGGGCGCGAACGGGACGCCGGTCACTTACGATACGGTGCGCCGTCGTTTGATCGAGGGTGGCCCGCGCCATTACGACCAGACGGTCGACACCTTCTACCTGACCGCGTCGCTGGACGGCACCTTCCACATCGGCGAGCACAAGTTCTTTTGGGATGTGAACGCGATCGAGGGGCTGAACGACGCCAAACAGAGCTTCACGGGCAATGTGAACGCAGCCAAAGTGCAGCAGGCGCTGGGACCGGTCGCGAATTGCACCGGCGCGTGCGTGCCGCTCGATGTGTTCGGCGGGGCGGGGACGATCACGCCTGCGCAATACAACTTCATCGCGTTCACCGAGCACGACAAGTCCAAGCAGGAATTGACCGATTTCACGATCAACGTCAGCGGCAGCCTGTTCGAACTGCCCGGCGGTCCGCTCGGCCTCGCGGCGGGGTACGAGCACCGCTACAACTACGGCAGCTTTACCCCCGATCCGTTGATCACTGCGGGGCTGGGCGCGGATATTCCCGCGCAGCCCGGCGCTGGCAGCATCAAGGCGGACGAGCTTTACGGAGAGCTTCGCGCGCCGTTCCTGAGCAACAGGCCGTTCTTCAAACTGCTCGAAGCGAGTTTCGCGGTGCGTTACTCGAACTATTCGCTGTTCGGCGATACGACGAACCTGAAGGCGGGCTTCCTCTGGCAGCCTAACGCGGACATCACGCTGCGCGGTAACTGGGCCGAAGGCTTCCGTGCGCCCAGCATCGGCGAACTGTTTGGCGGCGCATCGCGCTTCGACAGTCCATTGACCGATCCGTGCAACAATTCCGCGACGCTGCCCGCCAACGTCCGTGCGAACTGCGTTGCAAACGGCGTGCCCGCCAACATCAACTATGTGCAGGACGGCGGGCCGAACAGCCAGATCAGCCTGACGACGGGCGGCAACAAGAATCTCAAGCCCGAGACGAGCAACAGCTACACGGCCGGAATCGTGATCGCGCCATCCTTTCTGCGCGATCGCGGTTTCTCCAAGCGCGTCGTGCTCGAAGCGAGCTATTACGACATCAATCTTCAGGGCGCAGTCCGCTCGCTCAGCGGCAGCACCTTGCTCAGCCGCTGCGCGCTGACGGGCGATGCGCTGAGCTGCGCGGCGATCAACCGCAACCGGGTCACGGGCAATGTGCTCAACATCAGCGCGCTACTCCAGAACATCGGCGCGATCACCACCAACGGTGTCGATCTGACGCTCACCTGGCGCTCCCCCGAAAGCCCCTACGGCAGCTTCGGCCTGTTCTTCGCGGGCACCTACCTCATCAAATACCGCGAGATCGCCCCTGCGACGACAGGCTTCACCCGGATCGCGCATGACGGGACCGAGAATGGCAGCCCAGATCAGGCCTATCCGCGCTTCAAGGGCAACGCGACGCTCGACTGGGCGGTCGGACCCGTCAACGCGAGCGTCACCACGCGGTATATCACCGCGGTGCAGGACGAGGCGGACGGCGTGCGCCTGTCGCCCAAACTCTACCTCGATCTGACGCTCGGCTACCGCCCGCCGGTGCTGGACCGCCGCTTGCAGTTCACGATCGGCGTCAACAATGTGCTCGATCGCGATCCGCCCGCATGCGCGAGCTGCAACAACGGCGCCTATGATCCGGGCACCTACGATACCCCTGGCCGGTTCGGCTTCTTGCGGGTGAGTTACCGGCGATAGGCCGTGGGCGTTGGGCCCGGTCCCGCGCGGGACCGGGCGCGCGCGCTCAATAAACGACCACGCTGCGGATGCTCTCGCCAGCGTGCATCAGGTCGAAGCCCCGGTTGATCTCGTCCAGTGTCAGCACATGCGTGATCATTGGATCGATCGCGATCTTGCCGCTCATATACCAGTCGACGATCTTCGGCACATCGGTCCGCCCCTTCGCCCCCCCAAACGCCGATCCGCGCCAGTTGCGCCCGGTCACCAGCTGGAAGGGCCGTGTTGCGATTTCCTTGCCGCTCTCAGCTACCCCGATCACGATCGATGTGCCCCAGCCCCGGTGGCACGCCTCGAGCGCCTGGCGCATCACCGTCGTGTTGCCCGTGCAATCGAAGGTATAATCCGCGCCGCCATCGGTCAGCGCGACCAGATGCTGGACCAGATCGCCGTCGACCGCGCCGGGATCGACGAAGTGCGTCATCCCGAACCGGCGGCCCCAATCCTCCTTCGCGGGATTGATGTCCACGCCGACGATCATGTCCGCACCCACCAGGCGCGCGCCCTGGATCACGTTCAGCCCGATGCCACCCAGCCCGAAGACGATCACGTTCGCGCCCGGCTCCACCTTCGCGGTCTTCACCACCGCGCCCACGCCGGTGGTGACCCCGCAGCCGATATAGCAAGCGGACTTGAACGGCGCGTCTGAGCGGATTTTTGCGACCGCGATCTCGGGGAGCACGGTGAAGTTGCTGAAGGTGGAGCAGCCCATATAATGGAAAAGCGGCGCGCCCCGGTAACTGAACCGCGAAGTGCCATCGGGCATCACGCCTTTGCCCTGCGTGGCGCGGATCGCTGTGCACAGGTTGGTCTTGCCGCTGAGGCAGGATTTACACTTGCGGCACTCGGGCGTGTAGAGCGGGATCACATGATCGCCGGGCGCAACGCTCGTCACCCCCAAGCCCACCTCGCGCACGATGCCCGCACCCTCGTGGCCGAGCACGCTCGGGAACAGCCCCTCGCTGTCCAGTCCGTCCAGCGTATAGGCATCGGTGTGGCAGATGCCCGTCGCCATGATCTCGATCAGCACCTCGCCCACGCGCGGCCCCTCCAGATCGAGTTCGACCACCTCGAGCGGCTGTCTGGCAGCGAAGGCGACGGCGGCGCGGGTTTTCATGCATGGGGTTCCTGGCGGTTGCGCTGCGCACGATAGGGCGCGAAACCGCGCGCGTCAGCCTCCGGAGTTCCTCGATGTGCGATCATCCTGTCCGTCCCCTGCCGCAGTATGGCCGCGAGCGGCTGATCGTGCCCGCGCCGGTGGGCTGGGTGGGGACGGGTGCGCCCGATGTGGAACCCGAGATGCTCGCGCGGCTCGGGCAGGGCACGGTGATGATGATGGGGGACAATCCGGCGCTGCCACCGATGCCGGATCGTCCGGTGCTGCTCGATTTTTTCCGCCACCGCTTCGGTGCGTTTACCGTGCGCCACCTGCTCACCAGCGCGCGCCGCGCGCTCGACGACGGAATGGAGGAGAAAATCGTCGTCGCGTGCCTGCTGCACGATATCGCCAACGGCTGCCTCATCCGCAGCGACCACGGCTATTGGGGCGCGCAGATGATCGCCCCCTATGTCAGCGAGGAGGTCGCGTGGGCCGTGCAGTATCACCAGGCACTGCGCTATGTGCCCGATCCATCGGTCGGCTATGACTATCCGGAAAGTTACCGCAAGTTCTTCGGCGCGGACTTCGTGCCGCCCGACTATATCCTGCGCGACGCGGAGCATGCGCGCGGCCACCAATGGTATATGAGTGCGCGGCTGGTGACGATGTACGACACCTATTTCTTCGAGGACGTCTCCAAACCGATCGACCCCGATTTCCTGACCGATATCGTCGGCCGGCATTTCCGCCAGCCTGAGGAAGGGCTGGGGTTCGACGGCTCGCCGACCGCGCACATGTGGCGCACGATGATCTGGCCCAACAACTTCCTGTGAACAATCAGAGCGCCTGCCCCGCCGCCCACCCGCTCGCCCACGCCCACTGGAAATTATAGCCGCCGAGCCAGCCGGTCACATCGACCGCCTCGCCGATGGCAAACAGGCCGGGCAGTTTGCGCGCTTCCATCGTCGCGGACGAGAGTTCGGCGGTGCTTATGCCACCCGCGGTCACCTCGGCCTTGGCAAAGCCCTCGGTGCCGTTGGGCGTGAAGCGCCAGTCGGCCAGCATCGCTTCGGCGGTGGCGAGCTTCGCGTCCGGCGCGTTCGCCAGTTCGGCCGGAAGCGCGATGCGCTCGGCGAGTGTGGTGGCGAGGCGTTCGGGAAGCGTGCGCGATAGCAGTTTGGGCAGGCGCGCGCGCGGGTCCGTCCGCTTGGCCGCGCGTAGCCATCCCGCTGGCGCATCGGGCAGGAAATCGACCGCGATCGGCTCACCATGTCGCCAGTAAGACGAGATTTGCAGCACCGCTGGTCCCGACATCCCGCGATGCGTGAACAGCGCCGCCTCGCGGAATGCGGTCTTGCCATGCCGCGCGACCACCTGCGCGGACACACCCGAGAGCGTGCGGAACAGCCGTTCGTCTTCGCCCAGCGTCAGCGGCACCAGCGCGGGACGCGGCTCGACCACCTTCAGCCCGAAGCGCCGCGCGAGATCGTAGGCGAACCCGGTCGCGCCCATTTTGGGGATCGAGGGCCCGCCGGTGGCGATGACCAGCGCGGGGGCGGACGCGGTGCGCGCGCCCAAGCGGACGTGGAAGCGGGCGTCGGCATGATCCACCGAAGTCACGGGCTGCCCGAGCGCGATGTCGACCGCGCCCGGGTCGCACGCGTCCAGCAGCAGATCGACGATCTGCCGCGCGGAGCCGTCGCAGAAAAGCTGGCCGAGCGTCTTCTCGTGCCACGCGATGCGGTGCCGTTCGACCAGCGCGACGAAGTCGGCGGGCGTGTAGCGCGCGAGCGCCGAGCGCGCGAAATGCGGGTTGGCCGAGAGGAAACATTCGGGCGCGGTGCCCACATTGGTGAAGTTGCAACGGCCGCCGCCCGAGATGAGGATTTTCTTGCCCGGCGCGTCCGCATGATCGATCAGCAGCACGCGCCGCCCGCGCGCGCCCGCAGCAGCAGCGCACATCAGCCCCGCCGCACCTGCGCCGAGCACGATGGCGTCGAAGTGCTCGGGCGTCATGCTCCCGGGATGGCGAGGGCAGGGTTGGCATCCATCGCGCGCGCGACCGCCTCCGCGACCTGAATGCCGTCGATCGCCGCCGACAAGATGCCGCCTGCATAGCCCGCACCCTCGCCCGCGGGGAACAGCCCCGCCGTCCCCGGGCTCTGGAAATCCCGCCCGCGCGGGATGCGGATCGGCGACGAGGTGCGCGTCTCCACCCCGGTCATCACCGCGTCCGGGTGATCATAGCCCGCGAGCTTGCGGCCGAACACCGGCAGCGCCTCGCGCAAAGCGTCGACCACGAAGGCGGGCAGGCAGGCCGCAAGATCGGTCGGCGTGACGCCGGGCTTGTAGGAGGGCAACACCGCGCCGAACGCGGTCGAGGCGCGGCCTGCGAGCAGATCGCCCACCGTCTGCCCCGGCGCGGCATAGGTGGACCCGCCCGCAACGAACGCGAGCGCTTCCAGATCGCGCTGCAGATCGAGCCCCGCGAGCGGGTGCCCCGGATAATCCCGCGCAGGATCGATACCCACCACCAGTCCCGAATTGGCGTTGAACTCGGCGCGCGAATATTGGCTCATGCCGTTCGTCACAACGCGACCGGGTTCCGATGTAGCGGCGACCACGCGTCCTCCCGGGCACATGCAGAAGCTGTAGACCGTCCGCCCGCCCCGGCAATGGTGCGAAAGCGCATAGGCGGCCGCGCCCAGATCGGGATGCCCCGCGCACGCGCCAAAGCGCGCGCGGTCGATCCACGATTGCGGATGTTCGATGCGCACGCCGATCGAGAAGGGCTTGGCCTCGATATGCACCCCGCGCGCGTGCAGCACAGCGAAGGTGTCGCGCGCGCTGTGGCCCACCGCGAGCACGACCTGCTCCGCCGCGAGCCGCTCGCCATTGCTGAGATGCAGCGCGTGCAGCCGGCGCGTGCCATCGGCGGCGGTCGCGACTTCCAGATCCTCCACCCGTGTGTCGAAGCGATATTCGCCGCCCAGCGCCTCGATGGTGGCGCGCATGTTCTCGACCACGGTCACGAGGCGGAAGGTGCCGATATGCGGATGCGCTTCGGTGAGGATGTCGGCGGGCGCACCGGCGGCGACGAACTCGTTCAGCACCTTGCGCCCCAGATGGCGCGGATCCTTAATCTGGCTCCACAGCTTGCCGTCCGAGAAGGTGCCAGCACCACCCTCGCCGAACTGCACGTTCGATTCGGGCGCGAGCACGCCGCGCCGCCACAGGCCCCACGTGTCCTTCGTGCGCTGGCGCACGATCGTGCCGCGCTCGAGGATGATCGGCCGCAGTCCCATCTGCGCGAGGATCAGCCCCGCAAACAGCCCGCACGGCCCCGCGCCGATCACCACCGGGCGCAGCGCATCCGAGGCGGCCATCGCGGCGAGCGGCCGGTAGGAAGTATCGGGCGTGGGCCGCACACCCGGATCGCGGGCAAGCCGCGCGAGCACCGTCGGCTCGTCGCGCACGGTCACGTCGGCGGTGTAGATCATCATGATCGCCGCCTTCTTGCGCGCATCGTTCGCGCGTCGGACGATGGCAAAACCCTCCAGATCGGCGGCACGCACGCCCAGCCGGGCGCGGATGGCGGCGGCAACCGCTGCGGGCGGATGGCCGAGCGGCAGGCGCAGTTCGGAAACACGCAGCATGGCTGCGCGACTAGGGCGTTCGCGGACCGATGGCCATGGCTGCGCGGACGGCGGCAGGACCGCCGGGCCGAATCACGACTTTTCCGGACATTGCGTCGCAATCCCCGACATGTGCCGCGCCGATCCGGGTTCGCCGCCGGCCGTAAGCGCCCGGACAACTCCATTCGTCCAGCCGAAGCCGTCCTGCGTGGGATATTCGCCGCCGCCGCCGATGCGCCGCTGCTCGAGATCATATTTCTCGTTCATACGCCCCGTCTCGCGGTAGGTCCGCGCGACCGTCGCGACGAAGCGGCACGCCACAGTCCGCGCGAGCGCTCGCTCGCCGTAGCGGCCGAGGCCTTCTACCGCGATCCATTGCAGCGGCGCCCAGCCGTTGGGCAGATCCCACTGCTGTCCCGTGCGATACGTTGTCGTTCGCAAGCCTCCGGGCGCGAGCAGACGCGCACGGACGGTAGCGGCGACGGCGACGGCTTCGCGGCGCGACGCGATACCGGTGAACAGCGGATACAGGGTGGCAGCCGAAAGCACGCGCGTTGGCTTGCGGCGGACCAGATCCCAATCGGCAAAGCGCGCTTCACGGGGCAGCCAAAGCCAGCGGCGGATCGCGCGGGCGCGGGCCTGCGCGCGCCCGGTGTAATCGCGCGCGCAGGCGGGATCGCCGAGCGCGGCACACTCGCGCGCGATCCGGACTTCTTGTGCATGGAGGAGGCTGTTGAGATCGACGGGCACGATCGCAGTGGTGCGGATCGTTTCGAGCTTTGCGGGATCGTCCAGCCAGCGCGCGCTGAAATCCCAGCCGCTCTCCGCGGCAGCGCGCAGATCGCGCCACGTCTCTTCGGAAGGGCGCGGCGCAGCGGTGGTTGCGGTTGCAGTGTCTTGCGCCCAGGATTCGTCGCGCGGCGCAGCGCGATCGTCGAAATAGCGGTTGAGGAGCGCGCCGTCGGGCATCCGGACTACGCGCGCGCACGCGGGCGCGGCGCAGCGTTCGCCCGCCATCCAGAAGCCATGCTCGCGGCGTAACGCGGCGAGGCGGCGGGTGCGGGTGGCGCGATCGTGTGTTTGCGAGAGACCGAGCATCAGCGCGAAGAATGGCGGCTGGGACCGGCTGAGATAATAGGTGCGCGTGCCGTTCGGGATGTGGCCGTAGCGTTCGATAAGGCTGGTGAAATCGTCAAGCATCGATTCGACCAGATCGAAGCGGCCGTCGGCGACGAGGCCGAGCATGGTGAAATAGCTGTCCCAATAGTAGATTTCGCGGAAACGGCCGCCGGGGACGACATAGGGCGCGGGCAGCGCGAGCGCGGAGGAGCCGGGCGGTGGGACGGTGGGCTGTCGCGTGAGGACCGGCCACAGCCGCGCGATGTGGGCCACGAGGGGTTCGCGCGCGGTTTCGGGCGGGGGCGGCGCGGGGTCAGCGGGCAGGCTGAAATTGGCGAGCACGAAGGCGCGCAGCGCATCGGCGTCGACGGGCGGCGCTCGGGTGTAGTCTGTAAGGATAGCAGCGGGCGCGCGCAGGGGCAGCGCATCGGCGAAGGTCTTCTGGTCCGCGAACAGCCGGGCCTGCTGCACCGCGCGGAACAGCGGGCCGAACAGGACCGAGGGCGGCGCGGGTGCCCTGTCGGCCGACGGCGCGGCTATCGGCGCACCCGCCGACCGAAACAGGGGCGAGACCGGACGGGCGAGCGGCGCGGCAACCGGCGCGGCGGCAAGAAGCAACGTTGCGGCGACCGCATACGCGGCGCACCACCGGCGGGATAAGGTTCGAGGCAGGCAGATCATGCGTCGCAATGGACGGACATGCGATGGCAGCTGTCAACGGCATCAATCGTCCCGCATGGTCGAGACAGTCACCAGCGCCTCGAGGCTGAAACCGCCTTTGGTGACCCCTACGGGAATCGAACCCGTGTTTTCGCCGTGAGAGGGCGACGTCCTGGACCGCTAGACGAAGGGGACGCGCACGGCGAAGCGCGCGAGTAGGGGGTGGGGCGGCGATGTGTCAAGGTTGCAACGTCGGCATCGAGCCGTTTAGCCGGGTGCGATGGACGCTGTAAGCCTTGCGCAGGCGCTGATCCGCTGCCCCAGTGTGACGCCCGCCGATGCGGGCGCGCTCGATGTGCTCGCGGCGGCGCTCGCCCCGCTCGGTTTTGAGGTGCACCGGCCGCGCTTCGGCGCGATCGACAATTTGGTCGCGGTGCGTGACGGGCCGGGGCGTCGGCTGGCGTTCGCGGGCCACAGCGATGTCGTGCCGCCCGGCGATGTGGCTCACTGGTCCGCGCCGCCGTTCGCAGCCGGTGTGACAGATGGCCGGCTGATCGGGCGCGGAGCGGCCGACATGAAGGGCGCGATTGCGGCATGGGTTGCCGCCACCGCGCGCTGGATCGCGGCGGGCGGGGAGGGCGCGACGATGCTGATCGTCACCGGAGACGAGGAGGGCGACGCGATCGACGGCACCGCGCGTTTGATGCCGTGGCTGGCCGAACGCGCGTTGCTGCCGCAAGCCGCAATCGTGGGCGAGCCGACGAGCGTGACGGCGGTGGGCGATGCGATCAAGATCGGGCGGCGCGGATCGATCAACGGGTGGATCACGGTCAGCGGCGTGCAGGGACATGTTGCCTATCCCTCGCGCGCGGACAATCCGCTGACGCGGCTGGTGCGGATGCTGACGCGGCTGAAGGCGGTGCCGCTCGACGCGGGCACGGCATGGTTCGAGCCGTCCAATCTGGAGATCACGCGCATCGAGGGGGGCGAGGCGGAGGCGAACAATGTCATCCCGGCGCAGGCGCGCGCGCGGATCAACATCCGCTTCAACGATGGGCATACAGCCGCAAGCCTCGAAGAGTGGCTTCGCGCGGCAGCCGTGGCCGAGGAGGCCGACGCGCGCTTCGATCTCACGTGTTCGGGCGAGGCGTTCCGGACCGAACCCGGTCCGCTGAGCGAGGCGGTCGCAGCCGCGGCGGAGGCGGTGACCGGGTGCGCGCCCGGTTATTCGACCGGCGGCGGCACCTCGGACGCGCGGTTCATCCGGCACTATTGTCCGGTGGTGGAACTGGGGCTGGTGGGCGCGACGATGCACAAGGTGGACGAGGCGGTGCCGCTTGCCGATCTGGAGACGCTTACCCGTATCTATCGCGCGCTGCTGACGCGCTGGTTCGCCTGAACGAACGAAGGGCCGGACCGCTTTGCGCGACCCGGCCCTTCCATTGCCTTCACCGCTAGCGCGCGGCTCGGGTCAGGCGGCGATCCCCATAGCGGAGATCCCGGCCTCGACCGTGACACGCTGCGGTTTGTGACAATGAGACATTGGACCACCTCCTTTCGGTTGTTGACGACATTTGCGAAGATAGGCGTGCAAATCCCGGCTGTTAAGCCCCCAGGCGCAAGGTTTGCGCACCCGGGAGCGCGAGGCCGGTGTGCAGCGCCGCGACGATCGCGCCGCCGTTCGCGCGGTGCGCCGACATCGCCTGCGTCAACCGCTCGCACGAGCGCGCGTCCAGCCCGGCATCGGGCTCGTCCAGCAGCCACACCGACGCGCCCGACGCGGCCGCGCGGGCGAGCGCGGCGCGTCGGCGCTGGCCGTGGCTGAGCACCGCGACGGGCAAACCCAGCAGCGGCGCGATATCGAACGCGTCCGCCGCCTGTGCGAGCGCCGCATCGCTCGCTCCGTCGAGCCGCGCCCAGAAGCGCAGTTCGAAGCCGAGCGTGGCGGTCGACTTCAGTGCATTCTCATGCCCCAGCCACGCGATGCGCGCCGCCCGGCGAACCGTGCCCGCAACCGGATCGAGCAACCCCGCGAGAACGCGCAGCAGGGTGGACTTGCCCGCGCCGTTCGCGCCCGTGACGATCAATGCGTCACCGGCATCGAGCGCGAGATCGATCCCTTCGAACACCCGCCTGCCGCCCCGCTCGCAGCCCAGCGCCGAGGCGGCGAGCAGGCTCAGCCGCGCCGCCGCAGCGCCAGGCCCGCGATGCCAAGCCCGAACAGCGCGAACGCCGCGGGTTCGGGAACCGTCTGCGCGAGGCCCTTGCCGAAGATTTGGTAAATCGCGTCGGTCGGATGCACCGCGTCGAAGAACTCGTATCCCGTGCAGACCGGTGCCGCGCCCGCATAGATGCAGGGCGTCGTCGTGTTCAGACCCGTGAGGCCGAACGCACCCGGATCGGCGTTCAAGCTTCGGCCGAGCCCATAGGCGTCGAACAGTTTGAGATCGATACCGGCAGGCAATGGGCCCCATTTCAGCGACGCCGCGATCGCCGCGTTCAGCGCCTTCGATTCCGCCGTGCCCCACGCGCTCAGCCCGTTGCCTTTGACGAACGGCGTGTTGCCCAGATCGAACACATTATCGACAAGGAAATGCCGCGCGCCGAGTGCGGCCAGCGTATCGATCGTTTGCACGATCGCCGCCGCAACCGCTGCCGGGGTCGGCGCGCCCGGCTGACCGAACACCGCACTGAACCCGTCGTTGCCGCCCGCGTTGATGAAATACAGCGCATTGGGATCGGCAACCCCGCCGGTCGCCCACCCGAACAATGCGGTCTGCTGCGCAAGATCGGGGATGCCGTCCGCGTTCGTCGTCGCGCGCGCACCGCCGAAGGCAAAGTCCGTCCCGCCGAGCAGCGCGCCCTTGGTCACATGGCCCAGCAGCGCGAGGCTCAGATAGTCCGCCGCATTATTGCCGTTCGAAAAACGCCCGGCATGATAGCCTTTAGCGGCAGGCGTCGGGTCCGCTCCACCGACCGCGAGGGCGGCCGCTTGCACGTTGCCCGAATCGACCAGACTGTCGCCGAACGTAAAGAGCGCATCATATGTCCCGGCGCTCGCCGGAACCGTGGCCAGCGCAAGCGAGGCCGTCAGAAAAACCGTACGCAGCATGTCACTCTCCCAGGAATATCGTTATTCGCGTGAGTGTCTTCGGTGCCGGTGGTTTTGGCAAGCGACCCTTGTGCGGGCGTGCTCCTGCAAGCGGTGCGGCGAGCAAGCTCAGCCGCGCCGTCGCGCGCGCACGAGGCCCAGCACACCCATGCCCAGCAGCGCGAGTGCGGCGGGTTCGGGCACGCCGAGCGCGCGCAGTTCCGCCTGGCCGAGCGCGCGCTGCACGCCCGAAGCAGGGTGGATCGTATCCGCCCACGCATAGTCCGTGCAGCTCGGCAAGGCGCTGGGCACCGCAAAGCAGGGCGTCGTAAAATCGAGGCTGGAGTGCAGGTAGAAGTGGGTCGGATTGGCCTTGAGCGCATCGCCGAACGCCAGCGTATCGAAGAAGCTGAACGTTAAGCCGGGCGCGAGGGTGTATGTCCCGGTTGTGAAGGGCGCGCCGATCGAGCCGAGACCGGCCGCAAGCGCCGCATCGAAGGCAACGCTCGCCGTGCGCGCGGCGGCGGCCTGTCCCGCAAACACGGGTTCGGTGCCAAGATCGCCGACGTTGTTGAGGAACACGTGGTGAGCGCCGCCCGTGTAGAGGCCGAACACGAGGCTCAAAATCGCATTGATCGCATCCGCCGTGCTGGGCGCGTCCGCCGTGCCCTCCATCTGCGCGCGCACATCGTTGCTGCCGAAACCTACGAAATAGAGCGCATTCGGATCGAGCGGCACCGCGCCGGGGGTCGAACCGAAATACCCCACCTGCGCCCGCAAATCGGGGCTGGCGTCCGCATTCGTCACCGCGCGCGCGCCGCCGACGGCGTAGTTGGTGCCGCCAAGCAGGAAAGGCTTCGAAGGCCCGCCGACGAGCGCGCGGTTCAGATAATCGATGTGGTTCTCGCCGTTGGAGAAGCGGCCGTTGTAGTAGCCGACGGCTGCGGGGGTGGGATCGGGGAGGCCCAGCCCGAGCGCGCCATAATGCGCATTACCCGTATCGGCGAGGCTGTCGCCGAACACCACGAGTTGGCTGAACACTTTCGCGCCCGCAGGCGTGGCGATGGCGAGGGTGGCTGCGGCAAGCGCGAGTGCGGCTTTCATCGTGTCTTCCCCTGTCGGACCCGAATCGAACGCTAAGAAAAAACTAACAAATTGCCGCGCACCGGGCAACGCCCGCTGGATGCCCCGCGTGGACTCGAACCACGATTGGCGGAGTCAGAATCCGCTGTCTTACCATTAGACGACAGGGCAATCGCTAGGCGACGCGAGCTAGGCCGCGCGCGCCCGGCTGTCAACGCGCTCGGCGCACACACGCACGTTGCGGCATTGCGGCGCGCGGCCTACACTGCCGGCCGAGCGCGCATGGGGTTGCCCCATGGGTGGACGATTGGGACGATGCCGATGGATATGGACGCGGGCAATATGCTCGCGGCCCCGCATGTGGAGATCATGCGCGAGGCCGCCGACCCCCGCGCCAGGCGTCGCACCTATGCTGCGCTCGATCTGGGCACGAACAATTGCCGCCTTCTGATCGCGCGCCAGGCCAATGGCGGATTCTACGTGGTGGACAGCTTCAGTCGCGTCGTGCGGCTTGGTGAGGGCCTGCTCGCCAGCGGCCGCCTGTCCGATGCATCGCAGGACCGCGCACTCGCCGCGCTGGCCGTGTGCGCGGGAAAAATCCGCCGCCGCGAAGTCACCCTCGCCCGCAGCGTCGCCACCGAAGCCTGTCGCCGCGCGGCAAACGGCGCGAAGTTCATCGAGCGCGTCTACGAAGAAACCGGAATCGCGCTCGACGTGATCACCCCCGCCGAAGAGGCGCGGCTCGCGGTGCTCGGCTGCCAGGCGCTGATCGAGCCGCGCGTAGAAGATGCGATCGTATTCGATATCGGCGGCGGCTCGACCGAACTCGTGCTCGTGCGCCCCGGCCCCGGCGGCCACGCCGAGGTGCGCGCGTGGGTGAGCCTTCCATGGGGCGTGATCAGCCTCGCCGAGACCGAACCCATGAACATCCAGACGCGCGAGGGCAGGCTGGACGCTTACGCACGCAGCCACCGCCGCGTCAGCCACGCGCTCGCCGCGTTCGCCGCCCGCATCGCGCCGATGCTGGACGGGCGCATGCCCCAATTGCTCGGCACATCGGGCACCGTCACCACGCTCGCCGCGCTGCAGATGGGTCTGCCCGCCTATGATCGCACGATTGTCGATGGCTGCTATGTGCCCGCACCCGCGATGCGCGAGATCGGGATGATGCTCGCGGGCAAATCGGCGGCCGAACGCGCGTTGCTCCCCACCATCGGCGCGGACCGGGCGGACCTGATCGTTGCCGGCTGCGCGATCCTCGAATCGATCCTCGCGGCCTTCCCCACCGAACGGCTGCGCATCGCAGACCGCGGCATTCGCGAAGGCATCCTCAGAACATTGATCGCGCGCGATGGCGATTAGCCGGGGGCCGGGACGCCAGGGCGGCGCGGGAACCGGCAAGCGCGGTGCGGTCGGCTCGGGCACCGAGGGCGTGGGCGGTGCGTCGCGCGGTCCCAAGACGCGCGTGCTCACCGCGCGCCACCGCAGCCAGGCGTCGGCCGCATGGATCGCGCGGCAACTGGCGGACCCTTATGTGATGGCGGCGAAGGCGGCTGGCTACCGTGCAAGGTCCGCGTTCAAGCTGATCGAACTCGACGAGCAATTCGGCATATTGGCCGGAACGCAGCGCATCCTCGATCTGGGCGCCGCACCCGGCGGCTGGACGCAGATCGCGCGCATCCGGCGGCCGCACGCGCGCGTGGTGGCACTCGACGTGCTCGATATGGAGCCGCTCGACGGCGTAACCGTGCTCAAGGCCGATATCCGGGACGATGCCACCCCCGCGCTGGTTGCCGAAGCGCTCGGCGGGGCCGCCGATCTGGTGCTCTCGGACATGGCGGCGAACACGGTCGGCCACCGGCAGACCGATCATCTGCGCACGATGGGGCTGATCGAGGCGGGACTCGATCTCGCCGAGACGGTGCTGGCACCCGGCGGCACGTTCGTCGCCAAGGTCCTCGCGGGGGGTGCGGATGCGGCGCTGGTGGCGCGGCTGAAACAGGGGTTCACAACCGTGCGTCATGCCAAGCCAGCCGCCAGCCGCAAGGAAAGCCGCGAATGGTATGTGGTGGCGCAAGGCTGGAAGGCTCCCGACCCGGCGCTATGACGTCCGCTCCCGCGAAGCGGGTGCCGGGTGGCAAGACCCCCTCCGCCCTTCGGGCACCTCCCCCAGAGGGGGAAGAGAAGCACCCTCCTCCTCCCTTGGGGGAGGTGGCGCGCAGCGCCGGAGGGGGCCAGGCTGCACGCGCGATTGTGACACTTGCCCGCGCGCGGCTATGAACAGCACCCATGTGGCGTCTGCATCAGTTCACCCTATGCCCGTTCTCCCGCAAGGTCCGCCTTGTGCTGGGCGAAAAGGGGGGAACCGCCGAACTGGTGCGCGCCGCACCTTGGGACCGCAGCGAGGCCTTCGCCGCGAGCAGCCCCACCGGCCAGACCCCGGTGCTCGAAGCCGACGGAATAGTGCTGGGCGATAGCGGCGCGATCGCCGAATTTATCGACG